>Ga0302320_10006179_pt1 | contig 26665 bp, 20 predicted proteins | sample Bog_T0_3_FD_202130 | JGI IMG/M metagenome (GOLD analysis project Ga0302320, IMG submission 202130) | Peat permafrost microbial communities from Stordalen Mire near Abisko, Sweden - Bog_T0_3 | ecosystem: Environmental > Terrestrial > Soil > Wetlands > Peat | place: Sweden: Abisko, Stordalen Mire...
GATGTGCCTGCCGAGCGGGGGCTGGGCCGCCTGGCTCTGGCGCAACTCTTCTTTGGTGGTAAAGGGAAAGCGCGCCAGGTCTCGCAGATGGCGACAATCTTTGCGGCGTAATCCGGCGCTGCGGAACTTTTCCTGGTAGAAGAGCGAGCGGGCAAACAGGTAATCGAGTTGGCTTGCCAGTTGGACTTCCTGGCGCTGCCGAACCTGCTTCGGACTAGCTGTCTCGATGTCGCGATCGAGATAGTCGTGACGCCTCATGGCCCGGGGACCCAAACACCGATCGAATGCGTTTCGCTTCTTGAAAATCGCGCTAGCGATTCTATCGAACGTACGTTCCAATATGCAAGCAGCTTAATGAAATGAATTTAATTCTTTAATTTCATACTGTCGGCCACGGTCGCGGTCGGGGAGGGGGACCGTGGGATCGATGGCGTCGCATTACATTTGCCTAATGGGCGGTTGAAAGGAACTGCGCGTGTGACCTCCGTCATCCGCAACCTAGGTCTGACCCCTCAAGTGTTCTCTGGCCGCGCCGATGTCCTACTAAGCAAGAGCCGCAATCTCGCCCGGAGGCCCCATAAAAATGTCCCATGCGTTGTCCGCGCCCCTGCAGCGTCGCGCCATTGCATTTCTGTCGCTAATGATTTTCTTATGGTTCCCCACACTCGACTTGCCCGCGCAGGCGCAGCCAGCGGTCGATCCGCCGAATCCTTTATTCATGCAGCCGAGAGACCGCATCACCAGCTACATTGACGATGACGAGCGAGTAACGTTGCGCGGCAACGTGCATCCCCTTGCGCTGGCGCAATACGACGCCGGAGCGGTCGCCCCCGACTTTCCTATGGAGCACATGGTGCTCACGCTGTTGCCCGACGCTGCGCAACAGGACGCACTCAATCGACTGCTCGAGGCACAACACGATCCCGACTCCGCTTACTACCATCAGTGGCTCACGCCCGAGCAGTATGGCGAGCGCTTCGGCGTCTCCGAAAGCGATACGGCGCAGATCGTCGACTGGCTGCAGGGGCATGGCATGCAGGTGGAAGAACTGACCACCGGCCGGCGTTCTCTCATCTTTAGCGGCGCGGCGGGGCAGGTAGAGTCGACGTTCCACACGCAGATCCACACCTACAAGATTGGCGATGAAGTCCATCACGCCAACATGAAAGATCCCCAGATTCCGAGCGCGCTGATGCAGGTGGTGGGCGGCGTGGTCTCGCTGCATGATTTTAAGAGTGCGCCCATGCACGGCCCGCGCCGCGCGCTGGCGCCGGATTTTACCAGCGGCGGTTCCTACTATCTTGCCCCGGCGGACTTCGCCACGATTTACGATCTCGCCGCGCTCTATCAGCAGTCGATCACGGGCAGTGGGCAGTCGGTGGCTATCGTGGCGCGCTCGAACATCAAACTGGCGGACGTGCGCCAGTTCAGAACGTTCTTTGGGCTTCCCGCGAACGATCCTCAGATCCTCGTCAACGGAACCGATCCCGGCATCTTCAGTGCGGACGAAGAGACCGAAGCCGATCTTGATGTGGAGTGGTCGGGCGCGGTGGCGAGGAATGCGACGATCCAGTTTGTGGTATCGAAGTCGACGAATTCGAGCGATGGAGTGGATCTCTCCGCGCAGTACATCGTGAACCACAATATTGCGCCGGTCATGAGCACGAGCTTTGGGCTGTGCGAGGCCTCGCTGGGATCATCTGGGAACTCATTTCTGAATAGCTTGTGGCAACAGGCGGCAGCCGAGGGAATTACGGTATTCGTCTCGTCGGGAGACAGCGGGGCGGCGGGCTGCGATTCCGCGTCGGCTTCCACAGCCAGCCATGGGCGGGCGGTCAACGGCCTGTGCTCGACGCCTTACAGTGTGTGCGTCGGCGGCACGGAATTCAGCGATGCGTCCCATCCTTCCCTGTACTGGTCGGCGTCGAATGCTCCGGGCACCGAAGCATCCGCCATCAGCTATATGCCGGAAACGACATGGAATGAGAGCGGGCCCGGTTCCGGACTGTGGTCGAGCGGGGGTGGAGCGAGCGCGACGTACACCAAACCGGCCTGGCAAACGGGAACGGGCGTGCCGGCAGATGGCAAGCGCGACGTTCCCGATGTTGCGCTGACCGCGGCCGGGCACGATGGCTATCTGATCTACCAGGAAGGGAGCTTGTACGTGGTGGGCGGGACGTCAGCGGCATCGCCTTCGTTTGCCGGAGTAATGGCGCTGGTGGTGCAGCACGCGGCGGCGCGGCAGGGCAACGCCAACACCGCGTTGTATTCGTTGGCCAGCAAGCAGCGGGCGGGCGGAGCGGCGGTTTTTCACGACATCACGAGTGGCAACAACAGCGTGCCGGGACAAGCCGGCTTTACCGCCACTGTGGGATACGACCAGGCGACCGGGCTGGGCTCGATCGATGGCTCGGTGCTGGTCAATCACTGGAGCGACGCGACGCCTCCACCGGTTCCCGCATTTCATACTCTTGCTTCGGCGAGTTCGATCTCGGTTACGGCGGGAGCGGGCGTGATTTCGAACCAGAGCATTACGCTGACCGTGACGGTGAGCGGCGGGTTCAACGCGGCCGTAGGCTTCTCGGTGACGGGATTGCCCAGCGGAATCACGGCCACTTTTACTCCCGTCACACTTTCCGCGCCGGGATCGGGCAGCAGCGTGTTCAAGATCGTGGCCGCCAGCAGCGCCAAGGCGGGCACGTATAACGCCTCAATTTCGGTAACCAGCGGAAGCGCGAAGCAGCAGCTACCGCTGGCGATTACGTGCGTGCGCTAGTTCTTCCGCCAATGGGAGGATGCTTGAGCAATCCTTCGCGGCGAGAGAGCGACCACTGGGGCTAAAGCCCCCGTTGATTCTAACCCGCTTGCGCGGCGCTGAAGCGCCGCTCTTCCACGGTTGGGCGAGCCTTCGTGATGTTTTGGGAGCGCACGGTGGGGCATGCATCGGGAGATCTTCAGCAGCCCACGGTTGCAAATGCATAGGTGAGATTTTCAGCAGCCTGCCAGGAGGCAAGAATGTCCATCGCAAGACTTAATTCACGAGGGTTCACGATGATCGCGGCCCTGCTCTTAATGTTGCTGTTATCGGGGCTCTGCGTTTCTCTGCTGATGATGGTGAACAGCGAGCAGAAGGTGGGCGAGGCCGACCTCAGCAACAACTACACCTATCATGCCACGGAAGGCGCAATCGAGAAGATGACGTCAGACCTGGCCAGCACGTTCCAGAACATTCAGTCGCCCACGGCGGCGCAGATATGCGCTTTGAGTTTGAACCCACCCACCTGGGACCCGACGGTCACCTACTCTGTATACAATGTGGCCCCGGTGTCGGGCTGTGCGGCGCCGCTGACAACCGTGTGGGGGCCGGTGCAGTCGGGGCCGGAGGCAGGGTTGTACGCGCAGCTCATTCCTATCACGCTGAATGCCTCGGCGCTGCGGCTGGGAAACAGCGAGTCCGTGAGCATGACGAGGACGGCGGAAGTGGCGTTGATCCCGGTATTTCAGTTTGGCGTGTTCTCCGATTCCGATCTTTACTTTGGGCGTTTGCCGACTATGGGATTTGCCGGCCGGGTACACACCAACGGCGATCTTTACCTGGGTACGAACAGCAGCGACAACCTGGTTTTCGGCGACAAGATCAGCGCCTTCGGCAACGTGATCCGTGCCCAGACGGATAACGGCATCACGCAGGCCGCGGCCATCGACGCAGGTCCCGTGCTGATTCCAACCAGCAGCGGTGGTTGTGCGACCCAACTGGCCAACGTGGCGGGGGCGACCGCTAGCGGCACGTGTGTGGATATTGCCACCACCGCTCTGGGCGCGACCAACGGAAGCGTGAGCGGAGGCCATGGTTCTGGCCAAGTCGCGGCCTGGTACAACGTTTCCCTGGGCACGCCCTATCAGGGCTACCTTGTCGATGGCAACGGTACGGCCGGGGGCACGGCGGACGGCACCAACGGCACGGGCGCCACCGATCTGACCTTGCCGTTTGTGAATGGCACGACGTTTCCTATTCAAATTATCCGGCGCCCGCCAACGGGGGAAGCCGTGACGTCGGTGTTGGGTGCATCGCGCCTGGCGAATGAGGCGCAGATCCGAATTTTTCTCAGCGACAAGGAAGCGGATCTGCATATGTCCGACTGGAACGGGAACAGCAGCCAGGACGTGGAATTGGCCAGCATGGTCCCAGCCTCGGAGTTCGTGAACGCGGCCGGGCCCTTCGCCAGCACGGGAGGGGCTCAGAGCGGAATCATCTTGAACGGCAACACCTACTACTTTGGGGAGAGCGCGTGTGGCGCCGGCTCCATCGGCAACGCGTGCACGCAGGGCGACTCCAATTTTATTTGGCCGCCCTGGGTGCCTGGAGGAACCACGGCCACGCACAACGCAACCAAAGCGGAGTGGCCCCTGATCAATGGCTGGCTGCTGGTGGAAGTGCAAAACGCCAGTAGCGGCCTTTGGGTAGGGGTGACGAAGGAGTGGCTGCAACTGGGTTTTGCCCGCGGCCTGAACGTACCGACACAACCCGGCTTGGGCTGCGCGTCGCCGGCGAACAACCTGACCACCAACGGATGCAACGCGCTGACCGACCACAAGAATGGGATCCTCTATTTCCAGATCACCGCGGACCGCAACGGCGACGGCAGCATTACCGCGGCGGCGGACGCGAAGACTTTCACCAGCGTCTACACTGGAGGATCGGTGACCACGGCCCCTCTCACCAATTCCGGCGCCAACTCGCAATACAACTGGTACCCCATCAACTTGTATGATGCGCGGGAAGGGGAAAACTACGATGGCTCGCAAACCCCGGGTACCTGGGCGACCTTTGCGCATGGCACGGGCACACCCAACGGAGTCATGAACTGCGTGGAATTGGACGTGGGCAACCTGCGCAACTGGCTGCTGGGCAGCACCGGCTCCACCGGAACTACGGTGAACTATTCCACGCAGAACGGTTACATCCTCTATTTCTCCGACCGGCGAGGGATGCAGTACTCGCCGTCGTCACCGACGCAGTTGATCGGCGAATATGGATATGAGGACACGGTGAACTATGTGAACTCGGCCAACAACTATGCGCCGGATGGGATACTGGAGCCGGTCAACTACAACGGCGTGTCGCCGGAAGACGTCAACCAGAACCTCGTGCTGGATACTTACGGGGTAAAAACAGTAGGGGACGCCTTCGGCACGCAAACCACTACGGACACGGACACGACGAGTCCACCTTCGCCTTACGCGATCGGCCACCGCATCCAGACCTACATTGTGGGCCGCGCGAACCGAGTGACCGGCGCGCGCCATGCGCTGAAACTAGTGGACGGATCGCTGGGTTACCTGCCCACCATGGCGCCGGGCAACGCCATCAACAATTGCGTGCTGAACGCAGCCAACCCCACGGGCTGCGGCGGATTCACGGTCAGCTCGGAGAATCCGGTTTACATTCAAGGCAACTACAACTCGAACTGCCCGACGGCTGGAGGCCCGGACTGCACGCCGAACAATCCGAATCTGGACCTGACCTGGAATTTGGGGGCGGAACCGCTGCACGCGGCGGCCGCCGTAATCGCCGATGCGGTGACGCTGCTCTCGGTCAACTGGCAGGATGCGGGCATCAGCGGAGGGCTCTATAACGGGAGCTTGCAGAACCCGATCAATCCGGGCGGAGCTTTCGTGCCCGCGCTCACGCCCAACCGGATTGCGACCGAGACGTATTACCGGGTGGCGGTTGCGGGAGGGAAGACCATCGCCTTCAACAACTCTGCCCAAATACCCAATAACAGCTATGGCATTGACGGCGGCGTGCATAACTTCCTGCGCTTGCTGGAGGACTGGGAAGGCATCAGCACGAAGCAGACCTGTAATTACAAAGGCTCGCTGGTCAGCCTGTACTGGAACACCTACGCCACGGGTACTTTCAAGGGCGGGTTGACCTACAGCGCGCCGGATCGAAATTTCCTCTTCGATTCGTTGTTCTCGACACCTGGGAACCTGCCGCCGGGAACGCCGATGTTCCGCAACGTGGATAACCTGAGCTACCGCCAGGGGCAGTCGGCACGGAGTAATTAGGGCGAGTGGGCAGGCGAGAAGGCTTTCCGAGGGCGGGTACGAAGCGACGCGAAGTCCGAACCCAGTCGGAGTTACTCCTTGACCCGGCTTCTCGGCGTATTTTTCTCCTAAACCTATGATTCTTCAGGTGTATCTGTAGGCTATAGCTGACCCTACGATGCCGGGAGTATTGCCGCCCCCGCAAGTCCTTTCTTTTCAGCGTGGGTATTTGTAAGTTGTTGAAAACACGTTGCACGCGTTCGCGGGCCATCCCTCAAACGCCGGAGCGGGCCGCTCATAGAATGCCCCTAGAACGCACAGAAATGCACCAGGCTGCGTTCGGACGACCGGGATGACCCCAGAAGGTCATCCGCGCGACCAAAGTGGCTTAAAACGCTTCTAATGCGAAATTCCTCGTAAGTTGTTGAAAAAGCCTGTAAGTTGTTGATAATATCTGCAAGTTATTGATAACAATGAGTCGGCCTTTCTCGGGTTGGATATTTCCGGCAGCCGGGCTCGGCTCGCAATTCGTGGCGAGTTTGCCATCTTTGACCTCCCCGGTCAAAGTACACTAGGCATTTCGCGGTGGCCTATCTCGTGGTTAACGCATAGCAGGCTGAAAGAAACCTTTCGCCGCGAGCGGAACGAACCACTGGGGCTGAAGCCCGGATTGATACTAAATTGCTTACGCGGCGCGCTGAAACGCCGCTCTTCCACGTTTGTGCGCGCATTCGTAAGTTCTTGAGCAGCCTGCCAGCGCGGCTTTGGCCATATTGAGGTTGAGCCGCGCCTGGCGTAAGATGAGCGCTGACGGGGGTTAGACTCAGTCTGCGGCCATGGCGGACCCGGCGAAGATGCTCGCGGTGAGTACCAGTTGGGACGATGGGGATCGCTCGGACCTGCGCGTGGCCGAGATGCTGGCGGGGTACGGCTTGCGGGGGACTTTCTATGTCCCCATAGATCCGTTCCGGGCGGGGCACGAGCTTAGCGTTAAGGACGTGCGCGAGTTGGCGGCTGGGGAGTTTGAAATTGGGGGGCACACCGTCTCCCATCGCAACCTCACGGAACTCAGTGGCGAAGAACAAGAGCGCGAGGTTTTAGAGTGCAAGCGCATATTGGAGGACCGCCTTGGCGCGGAGGTGCGGTCATTTTGCTACCCCAACGGACGGCTGAACCGGGCAACCGTGCGCTTGGTGGAGCGGGCGGGGTATCAAGGGGCGCGCACGACGCGGATGTTGCGGTCTTCGTTTAAGTTTCCGCGGTTTGAGATGCCGACCACCTTGCAGGCTTTTCCGCATCCGGCGCAGGCCTATCTACGCAATAGCATCAGAGGAGGGAATCCGGCGGGGCTGGCGGGGGTTGCGCTGCATCTGCGGCGAGCGCGCAATTGGGTGGAACTGGGGAAAATGCTGTTCGACCGGGTCCTCGAAGATGGGGGATTTTGGCATTTGTACGGGCATTCGTGGGAACTGGAAAGGCTCGGGTTGTGGGGCCAATTGGAAGAGTTGCTCAGTTATGTGGCGCGGCGGCCGGGGGTTCACTACGTGACTAACGCGGGCGTCTATCAGCTGCCGCGCGAGGCAATGCCGGGGAGACGCAGGTGAAGATCACGCTGGTGCACAACACGTATCAGCAGCCGGGAGGGGAAGACCGCGTCTTCGAGCAGGAGCGGCGGATGCTGGAAGGAGCGGGCCAGCGGGTGATTCCGTTCACGCGCAGCAATTCTGCGGCCGACGCTTACGCGGGCGTGCGGCGACTGGAACTGGCCGCGGCCACGGTGTGGAGCAGACGATCGCGCAGCGAGTTTAAACAGTTGTTGGCGCGGGAAAAGCCCGAAATCGCGCACGTGCACAACACCTTCATGATGATCTCGCCGTCAATTTACTCGGCGTGCCGGGAGGCGGGGATTCCGGTGGTGCAGACGCTGCACAACTTCCGCTTTCTTTGTCCGGGAGCGAATTTTTTTCGGGATGGAAAAGTCTGCGAGGAGTGCCTGGAGCACACGGTGTGGCGAGGCGTCCGCCACGGGTGTTACCGGAAATCGCGCATGGCCACGGCGACGGTGGCGCTGATGCTGGAATATCACCGTCGCCGCAAAACCTGGACCGATAGCGTGAGCTACTTTATCGCGCTGAGCGAGTTTGCGCGGGGACGATTCATTGCCGGCGGTCTGCCTGCCGAGCGCATCGTGGTGAAACCGAATTTCGTCGATCCCGATCCGGGGTCTGGGTCCGGGGAGCGGAACTACGCAGTGTTTGTGGGCCGATTTTCACCGGTGGAGAGAATGCTTACCGTGTTCAGGGCGTGGGAGCGGCTGAAGAACCGCGTACCGCTGCTTATTGTAGGCGGCGGGCCGGAGCGGCGAGAGATGGAAGCGGAAGCCGAGAGGCGGAACCTGAGCGCTGTTCGATTTCTTGGCGTCCTTCCGAACCCGCAGACGATTGCGATTATCCAGGCGGCGCGGTTTCTGGTTCTTCCCAGTGAGTGGTATGAGAACTTTCCCGTGACTATCGCGGAGGCGTTTGCCTGCGAAACTCCGGTAATTTGCTCGGCGTTGGGATCGATGAAGGAAATTGTTACGGATGGTGTGACCGGTCTGCACTTTACGCCCGGGGACGCGGTTAGCCTGGCGGAGAAGGTGGCGCTGGCCTGGGACAGCCCGTTGCGCATGCGCGAGATGGGTGCGGCAGCGCGGGCTGAATATCTGGCACGCTACACGGCGGAGCAAAACTATTTGCAGCTTATGGGCATTTACTATGAGGCTGCCCGGCTTGGGGTCCCGGCGCGCAGCGTGACGGAACTTGCGCCAAGGCCGGCCCCGAGTATCTTGTACGGGATAGCTGGGGCGGCGCGCGGGTGACCAAGTCTTAGGAGAGATGGGGATCGCCGATGTTCGAGAACCTGCGGGCTGACCTGGACCGCGCCTTGCGGCAAGCGCGTCCGCCGGAGTGGAAGCCAACCTTCAATCATCGGATCGAAATACTGTTCAGGCACGCGACCTGGCCGGTGTTCGCGTATCGCTACTCGCGGGCGTGCCAGCGCGGGCGCATTCCGGGGGTGCGGCAGGTATTGCTGATCAGCGCTTTGATATTCCGCAAGGGGGTCGAGTTATTTACATCGGTCCACATCGATGCCGGCGCGGAGATTGGGCCGGGATTCGTGGTGCATTCGGTGTACGCGATTAACCTGGGGCGGGTAAAGATCGGGAAGAACTTTACGATTGGCAGCGGAGTAATGATTGCGCACGCTTGCCGGGGCATCGGCGACAACGTTTATTTTGCCGCCGGGGCCAAGCTGGTGGGCGACGCGAAAATCGGAAACAACGTGGTGGTCGCGGCCAACAGCCTGGTGCTCACCGATGTGCGCGACAATCTGATGGTCATTGGAGTTCCGGCGCGCATCAAATTGCCGGGGGGACGGCCGATGCAGTTTTTCGCGAAGGCGGATGGCAGCGCCGCTACGGGCTCATAGGGGTTTGTGCCTCAGTTTCGAATCGCGTAGGGACGGATGCATTCGTCCGTCCCGCGAACGAAGCGCGCGACCCCGGACGAATGCGTCCGCGGCTACGCGCTTTCAAACTGAGGCACCATCCAACAGGGCGGGTGGTTGACGCATCTCAATTGCGGCGCTTATCATTTTCGTTTGGCTTTACATCTTCGTTTGGCTTTACATCGTGGGCGGCTATGAGAAGCCGCGGGATTGAAGAAGTGAAATTATGGATAAGAAGAAGTTAGAGGGATTCAAGAAGCGGTTGGAGACGCGACAGCAGGACCTGCGCCGCACGGTCTCGCGCACGCAAGCGGACGGGCGCTCGGCGGACGAGGATACGGCGCAAGACATTGCCGACCGCGCCGCCAGTTCCTACACCAAAGAATTTTTGTTCAGCCAGAGCAACAACGAGCGGCAGTTGCTGCAGATGGTGGAGAAGGCGCTGGCGCGTATCCGCGAGGGCAGTTTTGGCGAGTGCATTCACTGCGGCAAGGAAATTAACGCCAAGCGACTGGAAGCGGTGCCCTGGACGCGGCATTGCATTGAGTGCCAGGAAAAGCTGGAACAGGGATTGCTGGAAGAGGCCCCGCGGTAGGGGTGGTTTGCGCTCGGCGGATCGGGTCCCGATGGCGGTCGAAATGGCCGCCCGGCAAACAGCAGATTCCTCACCCGGCTTGCGCCCGGTTCGGAATGACAAGGATCTTCTTGCTGCCCGGTTCAGAGTGACAAAGGTCTAGGGTGCAGTGAATGTCATCACGCGGGCTTTGACGGTGCGGTTTTCCGGCTGCTAAACTAATAGTTCGTCCCACCGAAGACAGACGAGTCATACACAGAGAGCCGGATCGCAGAGAATCTGGAAATAGACTCAACGAGACTGAGACTGGAAGGTAGTCGTGCGCGCAGAAACCCGCCATCAACTAAAACAGGACGCATTCAGCCGGGTCACCATCGGAGCTGCCGAAAAAACCGCTCACTGGAGCGTGGAACACCGGAACACGCTCGCGGTCGCCGCCATCGTCGTGGTGGTGGTTGTGGGCGCCGCGGCGGGAGGGTGGTATTACCTGAACGCGCAGGACGAGAAGGCGAGCTTCGATTTGGCGGTAGGAGTGAGGACGCTCGAGATGCAGATTCGTCCGGCTGGAATTCCGGCGCAGCCGGATTTTCCCAGCTTCGCCTCGGCGAAAGAAAGATCCGATGCGGCGAAGAAACAGTTCCAGGAGATTGTGGATAAGTATCCGCACACGCGCACGGCGGATATGGCGCGCTACATGTTGGGCGTGACCGCGGCGAGTGCGGGCGATAATGCGGCTGCGGAAAGCAGTTTCAAGACGGTGGCTGCGAACGGCGGCAAAGAACTGGCATCGGTGGCGAAGCTGGCGCTGGCCGCGCTCTATGGCAACACGAATCGCACCAAGGATGCGGTTGCCCTCTACCAGGAACTGATCAACAAACCCACCGCCTCGGTGAGTAAGGCGACGGCGCAGTTGCAACTGGCCGAGCTCTACCAGAACAGCAATCAACCGCTCGACGCCAAACGCCTTTACGAAGAGATCAAGAAAGAGAATCCTGGTCCCGAAGCGGTGCAGATCGCGACGCAGAAGCTGGCGGCGCTGAAGTAGGGGTTGGAGCTCACACGCAGGTTTCTCACGCCCGCTGCTTTCATGCCCTCGTTGCTTTTGGGTACTCACAACTCGCCTAAGAGAGTTCGTTCAATCGCGAGTTGATGGCAGGTTGCCTCGATGGCCACGTGCGAGGCGTTGAGCTCCACAAACTGAAAGCCGTAGCGAAAGGCGTTGCGCTGTCGAACCAGCGCGTAGATCCTTACCGGCCCGAAGGGAAGCGTGAACTCCAACTCCACGACCTCGCCGATGGGAACCTCAATCGTCAGCATGGCCGATATTCCGGATTCGCTGACGTCCACGGTATGGCCTTTCAACCGGCCACACGTTTTGGACGTGATGCGAACATCGACTTCAATTTTGAAGCGCGGATGCTGACGCAAGTCGAGAGTGTCTCGGTCGCCGCCGGCTGACGAGTGACTTCGATCTTCCAATTTCGAACCTTCCACGCGACCCCAAATCGCTCGGGCGGATTCAATGCAAGCCCTGGCCAGTAAAGGCGGAGTACCTCTATCGCTTATCGGCAGAGATCCTCTGAAGCGTTAGGGCTGCCGATCTTCGCTCAAGCCATTCCACTTTTCCCGCGGGTTGAGTAGGATGATTGTCCAGATCGCAATTCAACTTCGACAAATCTATGGCTGACTTCACACTGCGGGTAAACGGGAGCGAGAAAAAAGTTAGCGTGTCGCCCGAGACGCCGTTGCTCTGGGTGCTGCGAGATACGTTGGAACTCACGGGAACGAAGTTTGGATGCGGCGCGGGATTCTGCGGAGCTTGCACCGTGCAGGTGGAGGGCGCGGCGACCCGGTCGTGCTCGACGCCGGTTGCGCAGGTTGCGGGAAAGAGCATTACGACGATTGAAGGGCTGGGAGCGAACGGCCTGCACGTTTTGCAGCAGGCCTGGATTGTGGAAGAGGTCCCGCAATGCGGCTATTGCCAGACGGGACAGATTATGACGGCGGCGGCGCTGCTGGCGAAGACGCCGAACCCGAGCGACGAGCAGATCACGCAGGCCATGAATGGCAACCTGTGCCGCTGCGGGACCTATGAGCGGATTCGCAAGGCGATTCATCGGGCATCGGGCTCGCTTAGTGGCGGAGGTGCACGATGAGTCCACTCAGCCGTAGAGAATTCGTGGCGGTGGGAGTGGCCGCGGGGGCGGGGCTGGTGGTGGGCTTCTATTTGCCGCATAAACAAAAAGCGGGCAAAGAAGTTTTCTCGCCGAACGCTTATTTGCGGATTACGCCGGACAACAAGATCACGATTGTGGTGGCGCGGTCGGAGATGGGGCAGGGCGTGCGCACGGCATTGCCCATGATTCTGGCGGAGGAATTGGAAGCGGACTGGAAGCAGGTTGAGATTGAGCAGGCGGGTGCGAGCACACTCTACGGAGATCAGACGACTGGCGGCAGCGCAAGCGTGCGCACGACTTGGGACCCGATGCGCAAGGCAGGGGCAGCAGCGCGCGAGATGCTGATTTCAGCGGCGGCGCTGACCTGGGGAGTGCCGCGCTCGACCTGCACGGCGGTCGAGGGAAACATTTTGCATGGGGCGTCGAAGCGGCGGCTGAGTTATGGCGAGCTTGCGGCGAAGGCATCTACTCTGCCGGTTCCGACCGACGTACCGCCGAAGCAGAGCAAGGACTACAAGATTGTGGGGCAACGGCTGGCGCGCGTAGATACGCCCTCAAAGGTGAAGGGCCAAGCGGTGTTCGGCATCGACTTCCGCATTCCGGGGATGAAGTTCGCAGTGCTGTCGCGATGTCCGACGATCGGCGGGAAGTTGGCGAGCTTTGACGATAAGGAGTCGAAAAAAATTGCGGGGGTGAGTTATGTAGGGAAGATCGGCGACGCGGCTGTGGCCGTGGTGGCCGATAGCGTTTGGGGTGCGATGGAAGGCCGCCGCGTGCTGAATGTGAACTGGGAGGACGGTCCGAACAAGGATTTGAACACGGCTGCCGTGGTGGAGTGGTTGAAGCAGGCGGCGGCGAAGAAAGGCGTGAGTTTGTATTCCGTGGGCGATGTCGCGAAGGCGAAGGGGCGGCGGATTTCTGCGGAATATCGTTTGCCGTTCATGGCGCACGCTCCGATGGAGCCGGGGAATTGCACGGCGAATTATTCGGGAATGGCGTGCGAGTTATGGGCCCCGACGCAGGTTCCGCAGGATTGCCGCGATTCGGTGGCGCAGGCGGTGGGACTCGATCCCGATCAGGTGAAGGTGAACGTCACGCTGATGGGCGGAGGCTTTGGGCGGCGATTGGAGCATGACTACGCGGTGGAAGCGGCGCTGGTGTCGAAGGCTTTGTTCGATTCGAAGACGGCTGCTCCGGTGAAAGTGATTTGGACGCGCGAGGATGACATGCGGTTTTCGATGTACCGTCCGGCGAGTTTGCACCAGTTGAGCGCGGTGCTGGATGGCGCGGGATGGCCGGTGGCGTTCACGCATCGCATCATTGCGCCTTCGATCAGCGGGCAGAAGGGGCAACCGGTGCCGGGCGGAGTCGATCCCGATCTGCCGGATGAGGCTGCGTTTGTGTACGGGCTGGAAAATGTTGCGATCGAGAGTGTGATTGCGGAAACTCCGGTGCCGTTGGGCTGGATGCGGTCGGTATACGCGCTGCAGGCGGGGTTTGCCAGCGAGAGTTTTATTGACGAGCTCGCGGTAGCGGCGGGAAAAGATCCGCTGGAGTACCGGTTGCACATGCTGGGCAAGGATAAGGACATTCAGTATTTCACGACGACGTGGCATACGGCGCGGATGCGCGGCGTGCTGCAACTGGCGGCGGAGAAAGCTGGATGGGGCAAACCCTTGCCGGCCGAGCGTTATCGCGGGATTGCCTGCTTTGGATGTTTTTCTTCTTACATGGCCGAGGTGGTGGAGATCAGCATGGAGAACGATGTGCCGCGGGTGCATCGCGTGGTCGCGGCGGTGGATTGCGGGCAGGTGGTGAATCCCAGCATTCTGGAGCAGCAGATTCCGGGCGGGATCGTTTATGCGCTCTCGAATGCGCTGCGGGCGAAGATCACGATTGAGAAAGGCCGCGTGGTGCAGGGAAACTTTGACGACTACGCGCCGCTGCGCATGGAGGAGACTCCGGTCGTCGAGGTTTATGCGGTGCCGAGTGCGGAAGCGCCGACGGGAATTGGGGAGCCGTCCGTGCCTCCGCTGGCTCCGGCGTTGTGCAATGCGATTTATGCGGCGACGAAGAAGAGGTTTCGAGCGCTGCCGATTTTGGGTTGAGGAGACCATGAAGAATCTGAAGAGGCTCGCCGCAGTTCTGATTATTTTCTGTGGTCTGAGCGCCACTGTGCTTCCGGCTCAGTCTGTGCACAGTTCTGCTGTGCAGCCACTTTCTTCGGTCCCAGCATCGCGGGTGGCGCATTTGCGGCATGGCATTAATGCCAGCGGCTGGTTCGCGCAGGTTTATGACAAGCGCGGATACACCAAGGAGCATCTCGAAGCGTGGACTACGGTGGAAGATATTGCGCTGATTAAAGCCATGGGATTCGATCACGTGCGGTTGAGCGTGGAGCCGCAGCCCATGATGATCAATCATCGGCCGGACGAGATTCCTGCGGACTATCTGGGCTATTTCGACGCCGCAGTGAAGATGATTCTGGATCAGCAACTGGCGGTGGTGATCGATATTCATCCGGGCGGGGATTTCAAAACGCGGCTTGGGAAAGACGACAGCTTTGTGCAGGAGTTCGCCGATTTCTGGCGGGCATTGGCGCGGCATTATTCGACCTGGGATGCGGACCGGGTGTTCTTTGAAATTCTGAACGAACCGGAAATGTCGGATCGCTATCGATGGTATGGCGTGCAGATGAAGTTGGCGGCGGCGATTCGTGAGGGCGCTCCGCAGCACACGATTATCGCGGCGGGTGCGCGGTGGTCTGACGATGACGATCTGGTTTTTCTGCAGCCCCTGCGCGATGCCAACGTGATTTATAACTTTCATTTCTACGAACCGCACATCTTTACGCATCAGGGTGCGACCTGGGGAGCCTATTTCTGGCATTGGGTGAAGGGGCTGCATTATCCATCATCGCCGGAAAATGCGGCGAAAGTGGCGGAGGGCGCGCCCGATGCGGTGGACCGTCTGGCAATCACCCGCTATGGCGAAGAGCATTGGGATGTGACACGGATCGATGCCGAAGTTACGCAAGTCGCGGAGTGGGCGCGGCAGCATGACGTGCCGGTGGTGTGCAACGAGTTCGGGGTTTTTCGCCAGGCGGATGCCAGGGACCGTGAGGCGTGGATTCACGATGTGCGCACGGTGCTGGAGCGGCACAACATAGGATGGGCGATGTGGGATTATTCCGGCAATTTCGGGGTGGTAACCAGGAAAGATGGGAAGACCGCGCCGGATGAGGGCACGGTGCGCGCGCTGGGGATGAATCTGCCTAAGGGCGGGAACTAAGCGAGGGTTCTTCAGCTTGTGGCAAGGCTGCGGGCATGGGTTGGCCCACAGTCATTTTGAAGATTTTGATGTTGTTGCCGAAGGACTCGAAGTGCAGATTGCGGAATTCTGCGAAGTTCTTTTGTAAATCTTCAGGAAGAGCTACTCCCCATCCCGCCTGAAAAATCCAGACCGTATCTCCCGGCTTCAGCCCATAGGCTTGCACAAACATCTGCCAGTTTTTGGGAAAGTTGTTCGCCCAGAACATCCACTCAGTCTTATAGTCGGTGGAAATAACCCGGTGGCCGGCGCAGGAGAATTGTTCGAAGCTGCCGTGCACAAGCTCCAGGGCGATGGGACGCCGCAGGCAGAGATAATGACCAAGGATGAGATCGCCCTGGTAATCAACGAAGATAGGATCGGAGGGATCCATATTCTGTTTTATAAACGCCATTGCCGCCGCCATGTGCGAGGTGCTCTGATCGGTGCGCTCCATTCTGGGCTGCCGCGGTTTACCAAAGGCAATGCAGGCCACGATGATCAGCGCGGCGATGGAAAGGCCGCGCCGCCATCGACCGGCTGACGGACAAGCAATCGTCACACTAACGCCCGCGATCGCCGGGATAATCAGAAAGGCCACGTGCCGCGTGCCGCCGTAGGGATAGATATGGGCCAGGCTGAGCGCGGCGGCGACCGCAAAGGGCAGGAGTAAGAATATCGCCAGGCGGCGCGAGGAAAAGCGATCCTCGGGTGAGATTTTTCCCAGGAGCAGTAGCGCGACTCCTACGAAAAAGAAGATGCCCATGGCGTCGCCCACCGCGAGCTGGCCGAAGAAGTATTGAAAGACGCCGAACGTGTGGCCCAACAAGAACATCACGGGGTTATCGTGAGTACGATCCAAGAAAGACCGGCGGAGATAAGAATCGGCCATCCAGCCTAGAGTGGGTTTCTCGCCTTGGCTTGCGCCCAGCTTCGAGAGATGAGTCTTGTAAAGCAATATGGCGAGTGCGACGCCTCCAACTTGTCCGATTGCCCAGGCCGCTGCCAACTTCGCGGGCGGGTGTTCTGTGAAAATTCTGTACAGGGCGTAGAGACCAAGGGCGGCGGCAAACCAGAACGCCGAGTAGTGAAAAAGCATGGCCAGATATAAGGACACTGAGAACGCCGCCATGCGGATCGTAGAGTTTTTGGCGAAGGCTTCATCCAGGAAATACAAAGCGCTCATCAGAAACGCCAGCAGCAGCGAGTACTGTCGTACTTCCGTGGCGATCAAAATTATGGGCGGCAGCAACGCAACGAGGAGAAGCCCGATTAATCCGGCGAACTGGCCGGCAGCGTGGCTGAACCATTTGTAAAACATCCAACAAAAAACCGCGCCCGCAAGCACCGAAGGCAGGCGTAGCCAGAGTTCCGACGTGCCGAGCGCGCGCCAGAAATAGAGCAAAACCATAAGCAGTGGAGGATGGGCGGCGGTGAGACTTTCTTTATAGGCGAGAGCCAGCGAAGGCTGGTTGGCCAGGCGGAAATGCAGCGCTTCATCCGGATTGAGAAAAGTTCCGGAAGCCGTCCAAAGGCGCGCCAGGAAGCCGAACAGGGTGATGATGGCTGCCGCCAGATCGGCGTGGTTGCGGAACCATTGTCGCTTGTTTTCCTTCAACGATCCCTGTCCTCGCGAATCATTTCTTCTGCCGTGGGAAAGGGACCGGAACTCTCCGGCTCAAGGGCCCGGAGTTCTGCCATTCGTTCGTAGAATTCTCGGCGTCGTTGCAACTCGTCAGCGTTCGGCGTGGTGCGATCCAAGTGGAAATCTCCTCTATTCAAGTTAGTTTATCGTGCCTTGACACTACTTTCTTGAACCTTATATCCTTAGCTCTTGCTCCTTGCGGTACTTGCGCCTTCTGGCGCGCTTCCGCGGGCCTGGGGCGGCAATGGACGGGGCGCGGAGGTTTCCGATGTTCTTCGAGATCAAGGATTTGGAACTTCATCCGGTAGAGTTTGCGGAGAAGTTCGCGCCGGGCGTGATTGACTTGGGAGCCGATTATCGCCAGGTCACGCCAATGGAGAGCAGCGGGCGCGCCGATCTGGTGGAAGAGCACCACGGCAAGCACAAGATAATTCAGGACATACGCATCCGGGGCAGGCTCGCGACCAGTCTGGAAACGAACTGCGCGCGTTGCCTGGAGCCGCTTACGCAGGAGGTGAAGCGCGAGTTTGATTTGCTGTATCGTCCTCAAGGCGCCGACGCGGGGCGGGATGAGATTTCGGTGACCGACGCCGAGGCCGAGATCAGCTATTATGAAGGCGAGGGGCTTTTGCTCGACGATGTGGTGCGCGAGCAGGTGCTGCTGGCCGTGCCGTTGAAGGTTACGTGCCGCGAAGATTGCAAGGGGCTGTGTCCGCACTGCGGCCAGAATCTAAACGAGGGACAATGCTCATGCGCCGTGTCGGTGGATGAACCGCGGTGGGCGGCGTTGAAGGAAATCCGCGGCAAGCTGGCGCATTAAAGGAATTTTGTAATTTGGTAATTAGGTGATTTGTAATTTGCAAGCCGGAACGTTTTTTAAGGTTTGGTTTTTAATTTGCGAAATTACCAAATTACTCAATTGCAAAATTTCTCGAGGACTTTTACAAACCATGCCTAATCCAAAACGACGACATTCTCAGAAACGCACTTCGACCCGCCGGGCGCACGATGCCTTGAGCAAGCACTCGCTTTCGGAGTGCCCGAACTGCCACGAAAAAAAGATGCCGCATCGCGCCTGCGTCAAGTGTGGCTATTACAAGGGCCGCGAAGTTCTGGAAGTGAAAGAAGCCAGTTAATTTACTGCCACCATGCCTAGCGTGATCGCGCTGGATGCGATGGGTTCTGACCGGGCTCCCAAGCCTGAAATCGAAGGCGCGATTTATGCCGCGCGTAGTTACGGCGTGAGCGTGCTGTTAGTGGGTCCGGAAGCCACGATCAAGGCAGAACTGGACCGCCATCCGGCGGCGGCTCTGTTGCCCATCGAGATCGTCCCTGCCAGCGAAGTGATTACCATGGACGATAAGGCGGTGCAGGCGGTACGCGCCAAGCGCGATTCTTCCATGCGCGTGGGGCTGCGGCTGGTGCGCGAAGGGCGAGCGGCAGGCTTTGTTACGGCCGGCAATACCGGTGCCGCGATGGCAACAGCGAAGATGGTGCTGGGCGCATTGCATGGCGTGGATCGTCCGGCGCTGGCGGCGGTTTTTCCGACCGCGCCTGGTACAGCCGCGATTCTGCTTGATGTGGGCGCGAATGTGGATTGCAAGCCGCGCAACCTTGAACAATTCGCGGTGATGGGCGAGATTTATTTCCGGTCGATGTTTGGCCACACCATGCCCCGCTCCAGTTTTTCCGCAGGCAAACGGCCGCGCGTGGGATTGCTTTCGATCGGCGAGGAAGAAACCAAGGGCAACCAGTTGACCCGCGAGTCGTTCCAGTTATTAAAGCGGCTCCCTCTGAACTTTGTGGGCAACGTGGAAGGCCGCGACTTGTTCAATGGGCATGTCGAGGTAATTGTGGCTGACGGCTTTGTGGGCAATGTGGCGCTGAAGATTTCCGAAGGTGTGGCGAATCTGGTGCGCACCGTTCTGAAGGAATCGCTGAAGGCGACGATTACGAGCCAGGTGGGCGCCATGCTTTCGCGCAGCGCATTCTCCGATTTCAAAAAGCGCATCGACCACACTGAATATGGGGGCGCGCCGCTGTTGGGGTTGAAGGGCCTGTGTATCATTACGCACGGTTCGTCAAACGCGAATGCCATCAAGAACGCGGTTCGGGTTGCTGCGGAGTTCTCCGAGCGGAACATCAACAGGTCGATTGAACAGGGGCTGGCCGCGCTTCGTCCCGTGCCGCCGGAAGTTGAAGTCGCTCCTGCTCATTAAACGTCTGGCAAGATCATGACGGACACAAACAGCGGATCCAAAATCGCGTTTATCTTTCCGGGCCAGGGCTCGCAGGCAGTGGGCATGGGCAAGGATCTGGCCGCCAATTATCCCATCGCGCGGCAGACGTTCGACGAAGCCGACCAAGCGCTGGGCTACAAGTTGTCGCAAGTTTGCTTTGAAGGCCCGGAGGAGCAGCTGCGCCTGACCGAGATTACCCAGCCGGCGATTCTCACCGTGTCGATCGCGGCGTTGAGAGTTCTGGAGGACCGTATCCCCAGGCCGAGCTTTGTGGCCGGGCACAGCCTGGGCGAGTATTCCGCCCACGTGGCTTCGGGCACGATGAGTTTTGCCGATGCAGTGCGCACCGTGCGCAGCCGCGGCAAGTATATGCAGGAGGCTGTTCCGGTTGGGGTTGGGACCATGGCGGCGATCCTCGGCATGGAGTTCGAGCAAGTTGCCGCGGTTTGCCAGGACGCGGCACAAGGCGAAGTGTGCTCTCCCGCGAATATTAATTCTCCCGAGCAGATTGTGATCTCCGGCAACACTGCGGCGGTCGAACGTGGGGCGAAACTCGCCGATGAGCGCGGGGCCAAGCGCGCGAAGTTGCTGCCTGTGAGCGCGCCTTTCCACTGTTCGCTGATGAAGCCCGCGCAAGACCGCCTGGAAGCGGATCTGAACAAACTCAAGATGCAGAAGCCGGTGTATCCGGTCGCCTGCAATGTGGAAGCGTCGTTGGTCGTGGATGAGCTGCGCGCGCGCACCACGCTGGTCGCCCAGGTGACCGGATCGGTGAAGTGGGAGCAGTGCATGCGCCTGCTGATTGGAGAAGGCGTGCAGACTTTCGTGGAAATCGGGCCGGGTAAAGTCTTGTGCGGATTGATGCGGCAGATCGATCGATCCAGAACGTGCTTGAATGTTGGCGACGAGGCCTCGCTGACGAAAACGCTGGAGCAGTTCGTTAGCGCTTAGCGAAATTCCAGATCGCAGGGCGGTGTACTGATCGTCTTATCGCTCTTATCCACGTACAGCTGGGCGTGCTGCGCGCGATCGTTCACGATCACATCGACCACCACGCCGCTTCCACCACCGGGGCAGTTGCTCTCGCCAAACATCTTATAGGTCTTAACAATCCCCCACTCGCCGCCCGGTCCCCAGTCTTGCTTGAATTCGTTGAACGGATACTGGCTGTGGGTCTGCGGATGCTGTTTCCATGCGGGATCGTGATAGTAAATTCCGTATGCAGTTTCAAAGTCTTGTTTCTGCAGCGACGAAAAGAACTTATCCCCAATATGCTTTTCCGGCCAAAAGCGGTTGTACCAGCCCACCGCCGCCAGAATTAGAACAAGGACGATGGCCGAAATCATCCGGAATCTTTTCCGCCGCTCTTTTTCGGGATGGTACTCTCTCGCGTCCAATAGAGTCATAGGTGTCTAGGATAACGGACGCGGCAGCGAAGTCAAAGGTTCCAAGAAAGATTAGGCCATTGGTGATTGAGAGATCGGGTGATTGAAAGTGAAAAGGGGCCGCAGGAAATCGCTCCATCACAAAATCGCCCGATCGCCCGATGCCCTTACAGCGTCCGCTTGAACAGCGGAATCGCGATCCCCAGGGTGACGGTAGCGAAGATGGAAAGAAAGAGCATGTCGCCCCACACCGCCGCCAGGCTCGTCTCTTTCAGCAGGAGACACTTGAAGCCATCGACCGCATAGCTGAACGGATCACCCCTGGCGATCACCCGCAACCATGGCGGGAAGGCCTGAATCGGATAGATCGCGCCGCTGGGAAAGAACAGCAGCGTATTCAGAATGCCGAACATGGCCCGCGGCACCAGGGGATCTTCGATCCGCACCATGAGCAGAAACATCATAGTGTTGAAGGCCAGGGAAGTGAGCACGATCATAACCAGCAGGCCGAGAAATGTGGCCGGATTGAAAATCGTCTTCACTCCGGCGATCAGCGATCCGATTACGCATATGATCACGCCGGTCATCACCGCTTTGATCGCTCCCGCCAGGTTGAGCCCCAGCACCAGTTCGAGCTTGGTGATGGGAGTTACGAGATAGCCCTCGTGCACGCCGCGCGCCTTGTCGTCGATGTAGAGCATGCCACCGCCGATCATCACCGAAACAAACATTGCCAGGGCCAGCGAACCCGGCAGCAGATACTTCATGTATTCGATGTAAGGGTAAAGTTCCACAATCGACAGCGCGGTCTGCTGCAGGATGCGCGGCTCGATCGCAGGCTGGTTCAGCGAGTCCACCAGGTCGGTCAGTTCCGATTCCAGCGCGGAACTCATGAAGTTGTCGCTGTTGTCTACGACCACGGCAATTTGAGGATGGTTATCCTCGTACACTCGACGAGAGTACTGCGGCGGAATGATTACCGCGCCATCGAGCTTGCCGTTGCGGACATCCTCCATGGCTTTTTTCTCGTCGTCGTAGTAAACCGGCACAAAGGTGCGAATGTTGGCGCGGACAGAATCGAAGGCCTCGCGAATCCGCAGGGCCTGCGTGCCGCCGTCTTCATCGACAATGGCGAGCCGGGCGTCGCGAATCTTTCCGCCGAACGCGTTTCCCAGAATGATGAGCTGCACCAGCGGAAAGATCATCGACGCGAGCATCAGCGCCGGGGAGCGGAAGAACTTGCGCATTTCGCGCTCGACAATGGCCATCATCCGGTTCATAACTTGAACTCTCCGCGGTTCACGGCCGCAACCCTGGGCTCTGCGGCATCACAAACGCGTAAGCCTTCTGCAGTTCGTCGCGCAGTTGCCGTCCTGTGTAATGCACGAATACATCGTCCAGGGTGGTGTTCTGCACCGAGAGCGACTTCACCGCAACCCCAGCCCCGACGGCCAGTTCCACGAGTTCCGTTGTGGTGCGCGAGCCGTTGCCGGTGAGGATGCGATACATTCCCGCGCCCTCGTGCTGCACTGAGGTGACGTCGTCCATGGTGTGCAGGCGCTGCTCCCAATCGTCGGGAGGATTTTCGAACTGCGCTTCGATCACGTTCGACCCGGGCACGCTCGCCTTCAAGGCCATGGGCGAGTCGAGCGCGACCAGCTTGCCGTGATCCACGATGGCGATGCGGTCGCAGAGCCGGTCGGCTTCATCCATGTAATGCGTGGTGATCAGGATGGTGAGTTGGCGCTGGCCCTTGATATTGCCCAGCATCTCCCATACGGCCACGCGCGATACCGGATCGAGCCCCGTGGTGGGTTCATCGAGAAAGAATATTTTTGGATGATGCACCAGCCCACGTGCAATTTCCAGCCGCCGCCGCATGCCGCCGGAGAGAGTCTTGGTCTGCGCGTCGCGCCACTTGGTTAAATCCACCAGTCCCAGCAACTCGTCGATTGAGCGCTTGCGTTCTTTCGCGGGCACGTCGTAGAGCTTGGCGTAGATGTTTAAATTCTCTTGCACGGTAAGGTCGAGATCGCTGGTCAGCGCCTGAGGAATCACTCCAATGGTTCGGCGCACCGCATCCGGATCGCGGGCCACATCGTGACCGGCAATGCGTGCGATTCCCGCAGTGATGGGAATCAGTGTGGTCATCATGCGGATAAGCGTTGACTTGCCCGCGCCGTTCGGCCCGAGCAGGCCGAATATTTCTCCTTCTTTCACGTTGAAAGATACATCGTCGACCGCCGTGAAGTCGCCGTACTTCTTGACCACGTGCTCGACTTGGATGGCGAAAGGAGTTTCGGCGGCTGGCAATGGAGAACTGCCGCCATTGATTTTGGCACTCTTTTCCGCCATTATTGCTGCCCCGCCGCGGTTGCGCTCTGAGGATTGCCACTGCTCTTCAACTGCTCCGGCGATACCAGCACTTCGGCCGTCATGCCCGGCACGTAGGCTCCTTTGGGATTGTCCAGCCGCACTTTCAGCACAATGGTTCTGATGTCCCGTTTCCGCCGGCTCACGTCGCGCTGCGTGGCGAAATCGCCTTCCACTCCCTTGAAAAAAACTTTGCCGCTGATGATGGTTCCACCGGGCATGCGCACGCGCAGCACGTCGCCATAGCCGATGTGGTCGGCGTAGGTTTCAGGAATGGCAGCGCGTGCCCAGGTGTCGGTGAGATCGACGATGGTCACAATAGGGGCGCCGATGTTGACGACCTCTCCCTGCCGCGCCGCACGCACTGAAACTGTGCCGGTGACCGGAGCGTAAACATTGGTGTAACCCAGCCGCACCGCGGCTTGATTTTTTTGCGCAATCGCGTTCTTGAGATCGGCTTCAGTGGATTGCACGGTGCTTTTTGCGGCGTTGGCTTGTTGCGTGCGGGCGATGGCCGCGTTCAAGTTAGCCTGCGCCGCATTCACCAGTTCTTGTTGCGCTTGTACCGTGGCTTGAGCCGCCCGCAAGTTGGTTTCCGCCTGCACGCGGTCTTGTTCAGACTGCACGCCGACCTTCGCCAATTCAATCATGCGACGGCTGTCGCTCTCGGTGCGGTCGAGCGCCGCCTTGGCCTGCAAAAGTTGCGCTTTGGCCGAAGACAGCATGGCCTGCGCATTGGCGACGTCACTGGAGGTCGAGCCTGAAGTGGATTTCTCCGTGTGCTGCATCTCCGAAACTTTATTCTGCAAGCTGGCGATGTTCGCGGCGGCCGCGGCTTCCTGCGTTTGCAACTCGGAGGGATCGAGCACGGCAATCAGATCTCCGGCCTTCACGGGCGTGCCTTCGTCCACGAGCAACTTCTGGATGCGGCCTTCCACCTGGGCGCTGACAATGACCTGATTGGCGTCGACGGTGCCGATCAGCACCAGGTCGCTCGAATGATCGACGGAGAAGAAATAATAGATCGCGGCGATCGTGAAGATGATGCCGAGAAGAATAAAGAATCTGTTACGAGCATTCATTTGCGGACTCCTGATTTGCGAACCGGCTGGGACGCCACGACCCGAGGCTCAAATAGCGCCGCGGAAACAAAATCGAGGACTGCCGCCCGCCGCTCGGCGATGCGCTGCGGCGCCAGGGGATTGAAGTGCACGATACGCTGCATCACCGGAGCGCTGCTGAAATAAAAAACGATCATGGCCACCATGGAAGAAACGAAGTGTGCGGGATCGACTGGCCGGAATGCGCCTTCCACGGTTCCATTGTGCAACAGTTCTCCGACCCGCTTGTAAATTGGCCGGAAGTAGGTTTTCACAAGCCGGTCGATGTGTTCCGACTGGCCTTCGCGCGCCCGCATCATTTCACGCTGCATCAGCTTGGGATAGATATGGTTGGACGCGATGAAGTCGAAATACGCCCCCACGTAGGCCATGATCTTCTCGCGCGGCGGCAGATCGCTGTCGAGCACGTGGAAGACTTGAGTCTTCATCCCGGAAAATGCTTGGTCGAGCACCGCGCCGTAAAGTGTTTCCTTGTTCCTGAAGTAGTAGTAGAGCAAAGCCTTGTTGACTCTTGCCTCGCGCGCAATGGCGTCAGTGCGGGCCCCGGCAATGCCGAGTTCCGCAAACTCCTTCGCCGCGGCCTGCAAAATAGCGGCGCGGCTTTCCTCCGGCTGGCCGCGGGAGCCCAGGCGGGGAGGGGAAGCACGATGACGAAAGAGCCGGGCCATGTCTGATTCAACCTATCCTAATTAACCAGTTAGTTAGATTATGTCATGGCTGCCCGCCTGGCGCAAGGGATTTGCTGACGAACTTTTGCCAAGAAGGCAGATCGATGAATCCGCCGATGATTCTTCGCGCTACACTCCGTGGCGCCCCTTCAATTACCTCAGTAACTTTATCGGTAGTTCCCGGCGTTTTACCATGCCCGTGGCTGGGCTTCTGGGGGGGAGCTTTCCGATGGGTGGTCGTGGCACCCGTTCACCGCAGTCCGAGGAATTGGTGCGCGCCAGGACCTTGCGCGAGGCGCTGGAGAGCGGAGCCCCGCCTGCGTTCCTTCCACCTGCCACCACTAGCGTCATCGCTCCACCCTCAACGCTAGCGTGGACTTGTGAGAAGACGCATCTTGAGAGCACACTTTCCGGCAACGCAACTCACGAGTCGACTCTTGCCGAAGCGGCTGCTTCTGAAAATACGCTCAGCATCCAGCGCCAATATCTGGAACAGCTTTTTCAAAACTCGCCCGACCCATTGCTTATTACCGATGCGAACTTCCGGGCGCAGTGCGTCAACCGGGAGTTTCAAACCATGTTCGGCTATTCCGCCGCTGAGGCCCTGGGCCAGCCCATCGGCGAAATTATTTTTCCTGCCGGCCGCGCCGCCGAAGCGCAATGGATTGCGCAATGCCTTGTGCGCGGCGAAGCGCTCACGCTCGAAACTCAGCGCCGCTGCAAAGACGGCACGCTGCTCGATGTCTGCGTCTCCTCCGCTCCCCTGATCGTCGACGGCCGCGCCGCCGCTTTCTATGCCATCTATCGCGACATCTCCGAGCGCAAACGCGCCGAAGCGCTGAGCTCCGCGCTTTATCGCATCGCCGAAAGGGCCAGCGCGGCGCAGGACCTGCAGCAGTTCTTCGCTTCCATCCACGGCATTGTCGACGAACTCATGCGCGCCCGGAATTTTTCCATCGCCATTCATGACCCCGAATCCGGGCTGCTCAGCTTTCCTTATTTTGTGGATGAGCGGGAGTTCGCGCCGGCGCCTGCCCGGCTGGGCCGCGGCCTGATCGAGTATGTGCTGCGTACTGGGGGACCGTTGCTCTGCACTCCGGAACTGGCGGCGCACCTGGAGCAGCGCGGCGAGGTCGAACTCAGTGGCGAACTTAATAGGGAATCCGGAAGGGGACCCGGTGTTCCGCTTCCGCGGCAGTGGCTGGGGGTGCCGCTGAAGGTGAACCAGAACGTCTTCGGGGCGCTGGTGCTCAAGAGTTATTCTCAGAATACGAACTTCCGCGAACGCGATCGGGATATTCTCGCGCTGGTGGCGCAGCAGTTGGCCGCCGCCATCGACCGCAAACGCAACGAGCAAGTCTTGCGGCGCTCCGAAATCCGCTACCGGTCTCTGGTGCAAACCGCGGTCTACGGAATTTACCGCTCCAGCTTGGAAGGCCGCTTTCTCGATGTGAACCCCGCTCTCATCGGAATGCTCGGCTACGGCGACGCGCTCGAAGTGCTGGACCTGGATCCGCAGAAGGACGTCTTCGTTGACCCCGCCGAATACAGCCGTCTGGTCGAGGAATTCCGACGCAACGGGCGCATGGACGGCTTCGAAGTGCGCTGGAAGCGAAAAGATGGGGCCAGCATC
>Ga0302320_10006180_pt1 | contig 26663 bp, 22 predicted proteins | sample Bog_T0_3_FD_202130 | JGI IMG/M metagenome (GOLD analysis project Ga0302320, IMG submission 202130) | Peat permafrost microbial communities from Stordalen Mire near Abisko, Sweden - Bog_T0_3 | ecosystem: Environmental > Terrestrial > Soil > Wetlands > Peat | place: Sweden: Abisko, Stordalen Mire...
TATCCGTATTCTCAACGAATACCAGCGCGGTGTTATTTTCCGCCTGGGCCGGGCCATGCCCACGCCCAAGGGACCGGGGCTGATCATGGTCTTCTCGCCGGTCGATACCATGACGCGAGTGGACTTACGGACCATAGCCAGGGTCATCGAGCCCCAGGACATCATCACCCGGGATAACGTCTCGGTGCGTGTCAATGCCGTGCTCTATTTCCGGGTCGTGGATCCGATGCGGTCCGTCTTGGAGGTGGCCGACTTCTTGTTCGCCACCTCCCAGGTGGCCTTGACGACCTTGCGCAGCACGCTGGGACAGGCGGAACTCGACGACCTCTTAACGGAGCGGGATAAGGTGAACCGCCGCTTACAAGAGATCATCGATGGGCACACCGAGCCGTGGGGCGTGAAAGTCTCCGTCGTGGAAGTCAAGGATGTGGACCTTCCCGAGCCGATGAAGCGGTCTATGGCCCATCAGGCGGAGGCCGAACGCGATCGGCGTGCGAAGGTTATCAATGCGGAAGGGGAGTTCCAGGCCGCAGACAAACTCCGCCAAGCCGCCCAGATCATGACGCCCTATCCCATGGCGATGCAGATGCGCTACCTCCAGGCCCTCGCGGAGGTAGCCTCGGAAAAGAATTCGACCATCATCTTCCCGTTGCCGCTTGAACTGTTGGCACCGTTCCTGAAAAGTGGCCGGGATGGCGCGAGTAACGCCGCGTTGACGAATGCGCGACCCGAGGTCGCATCTCCGGGGGTGACTGATTCTGCACGATCCGGGCAAGCCACAGGGTCAGGAGCAATACCGACGACGGTTGGGGGGAATGGCCGGTAGGATGCTTATGCCCGGCGTTGTAGTACGAGCGTCGTAAATTCAAACTCCTAACGTGAAAGGCTGCAACCCATGCGAAGTGTTTTGACCACGGCAGCGGCGGCTCTCGCGCTGGTCGCGATGGCGGTTGCCACAGGACCGCAGAGGACCGTATCGGGAGACTCGCCCGCCAAGCCCGACGCGGCAACCGCGGCGTCCGCCCCCGGCCAGGCGCATCAGCAGGACGAAAAGGCGATCCGACTCGCCGCCGAGACGTTTGCCAAGGCATACAACGCGGGAGATGCCAAGGCGATCGCGTCCCTGTTCGTAGTGGATGGGCAGATCGTCAGTGAGGAGGGCCAATCCACTCAGGGCCGTAAAGGGATCGAGCAAGTCTTCGCGGGAATTTTCAAGGAGCATCCCAAGACCCACATGGATCTGGCCGTCGGGTCCATTCGCTTCATCGGTCCGCACATCGCCATCGAGGACGGAATGGCGACCGTGACTGATGCGGCCGATGAGCCCGCCCAGCGCAGTCCCTACACGGTGGTCCACGCCGGGCTCAGCGGCAAGTGGCTGATGGCCAGCGCGAGAGACCTTCCCGATGACACACCGACGCCCGAGGAACAACTCAAGCAACTCCAGTGGATGATCGGCGACTGGGTGGACGAAAGCCCGGAAGCCCTGGTTATGACCTCCTACCGCTGGACCGACAATCAATGCTATATCTTGAGCGAATTCAAGATTCAGGTTGGCGGCCGTCCGCTGATGACCGGTACCCAGCGCATCGGCTGGGATCCCTTGGCCAAGAAGATCCGCTCCTGGGTCTTCGACTCCGAAGGCGGGTTTGGCGAAGGGATCTGGACCCGAGAAGGCAACCACTGGATCGTGAAAATGACCGGCGTGACGCGTGATGGGAAGATCGCCTCAGCGACCAACACCACGACCCGAGTGTCCAAGGACCGCATGACGTGGCAACAGCGGGATCGCATCGTCGGCGGCGAGAAGACGCCCGACATCGCGAAAGTCCCGATCACCCGAAAACCACCCCCACCCATGTAACATGCCAGCGACGCACCTTCGTCTGCTTGGACCGGAGAAATACCAATGAATACGAGCTTGAAAACGGTTGGGAGTTTTGCACTGGTCGTTGTGTTGTCGGCTGGCCTGGCAATGGCGGGCCGGGGTGGCGGTGGTGGCCATGGTGGCGGTGGTGGCCATGGTGGCGGGGGCGGATTCCACGGCGGTGGTGGCGGCGGCGGATACCACGGCGGGGGCGGATTTCATGGCGGCGGTGGCGGCGGCGGATACCACGTGCCTTCTTTCAGCACCCCGCGTCAGAACTTCAACGTATCGCGTCCGAGTTTCAACACGTTTCAGCCGTCGTTTTCGCAGAATTTCGCGGCCAACCGGTCGGGCATCGGCGCGCGGCCTGGAATTGCCAACACGCGCAATTGGGACAATCGCCTTAACGCCGGGAATCGTCCGAGCATCGACAATCGTCTGAATTTTGCGAACCGGTCCAACTTCGGAAACCGTGCGAACATCGGCGACAACTTCAACATCAACAACCGATTGAACAACCTCGTCCGGCCAACGCATGGCGATTGGAACCGCGGCGACTGGTATCACGGGGATTGGCATGGCAACTGGAACAACTCTTGGTATCAGCGGCCGGTGGGCTGGTGGACGGCCGGCGACTGGGCCGGTGATGACGTTTCCACGATTCCATGGTCCTGGGGATATTGGCCGTACTATAACCCCTACTACGCAGGTCCGATCGTCGACGGCGGTGCAACCATCGATTACTCGCAGCCACTCGCAGTGGCCCAAGCGGCCATCTCGCCGCCAATCGCCCAAGGGGGTCTGACCGCCGAGCAACAGGCGACGCCATTGCTCGATGCGGCGCGGAATGCCTTCATGCAAGCCGACTATCAGACCGCGCTGGCCCAGGTGGACCAGGCCATTGCGCAAGTGCCCAACGACACCGTGCTCCACGAGTTCCGCGGCCTGGTGCTCTTCGCGCTGGGGCGCTACAAGGAAGCGGCTGCCGCCGATTATGCCGTGCTGTCCGCCGGTCCCGGCTGGGATTGGACGACGATGAGCGCCCTCTATCCGAACGTGGATGTCTACACGGAGCAACTCCGCGCCTTGGAACAGTACATAAAATTGCACCCGGCAGCATCGGAGGCGAGATTCCTGCTGGCCTATAACTACCTGACGTGCGGGTATACCGATGCTGCCGCCGTACAACTCAAGGACGTCGTGCGACTGGATCCCAAGGACCAGCTATCCGCTCAACTGCTCAATAGCATTCCCGCATCGGGTACTGCCGAGCCGGTGGTAGCGAGTCAACCGGCGGCGTCTACGCAGCCGGTGGATGCGTCGAGCCTCGTGGGCAACTGGACTGCGACGCGTGCGGATAGCGCCACGATCAAACTGGCCCTGGCCGCCGATGGAAAGTTCACCTGGGGCCTGGACCAAAGCGGCAAGCCTCGGCAGTTCAGCGGTACGTATACCATTGCCAACAACCTCCTGGTCCTCAAGCAGGGTGCTAATCCCATGATGGCGGGCCAGGTCGCCTCGCTTGCGAACGACCGCTTCAACTTCAAGCTGGTGGGAGACAACCCCAGCGACCCCGGCCTGACCTTCGTGCGATAACCCAATGGCAGCGGCCTCTTGGCACAATGTGGGCGGCGATGACGCCGGTGGCCGGCGCTTTCCATAAACTTAGTGGTGTTTTAAGCACTTCGCCAGAGGAGGTTAAACAATGAGTGACAGTACCGGCAAGAAACCTGGTGACACGTCAACCCCAGTCGTTCAGCAAAGTATTTCTCCCCCTAAAGCTCTTGGCGTGGCCGGAGTGCAGTATCCTTACTGGCAGGGCAAGTTGCTGAACTGGATTGTTCCCGTTGCGGTCCTGCTTCTAGGCGTCCTGGTGATCCCGGACTTGCTACAGAAGTGGTTGTGGATGCGGCAACTCAACTACGCGGGCATTTTTTGGACGCTGCTTTCCGTCAAGTGCGGAATGACTTGCGTTACCTTCATCGCCACGTTTCTCTTCCTTTGGATCAATATCCGTCAGGCAGCCAGAAACAGCTTCGCGCTGGCTGAATGTGACACGGCAAAGAAAGCGGGCTCTGTCGAGAACACTCATGCCATCGAAATCGGGGGTCTCATGATCTCCCGCCGTGTTGTGACGCGAATCATGGCGCTCGCCGCGGCTGCAGTCGCGGCGATCTTTGCGCTCGGCTTCTATGCGCAATGGGACACTTATCTCCGCTTTCGTTATGGCGGTTCCTTCGGGCTTTCAGACCCTATCTTTGGGGTCGATGTGGGGTTTTATCTCTTTACGCTTCCGTTCTATCAACTCCTGCAGAACAGTCTCGTATTTGTGACGGTCCTTGCGATCGTTGGCGTCGTTGCCCAATACACGTACTTCGCGACACTCCGACTCAACGGCGGTCGACAAATCGAAACCTCGGGGAATGCCGTTCCGCATCTTTCCGTACTCCTTTTCATCCTCGCCGCTGCCTTTGGATGGGGTTATTACCTGGATCGCTACGGCCTTTTGTACTCCACCACGGGCGTGGTCTATGGAGTTGGATATACGGCGGGTCATGTGACCATGATTGCCCTTTGGATCATGATCGGCGTCTCGGCAGCGGCTTGCGCACTTCTCGTGCTCACTTTCTTCCGTCCGCGATGGACAGTCATGGCAATAGGAGCAGGCATCTACGCGGCTTTGTACGTTATCGGCATCCTGCTAGTGCCTGCCCTTTTTCAAACGTTCGTGGTGCAACCGAACGAGCTCAGGCTGGAAACTCCCTATTTGGAGAGTTACATCGCGTTCACTCGAAAAGCATACAAGCTCGACACAATCCAAGAAACGTCCTACCCGGCGCTGGAGGATCTGACGCCCCAAGCGATTGCCAGGAATCAAGGCACCATTCAAAACATTCGCCTCTGGGATTCGCGTCCACTGCTTCAGACCTATCAGCAGACTCAAGCCATACGTCTCTACTATCAGTTCTACAACGTAGATACGGATCGCTACCATCTGGTGGATGGCTATCACCAAGTGATGCTTGCGACCCGCGAGCTATCGGCGAACCTCCCTGCCAAGGCGCAGACGTGGGTGAATCAGAACTTGCAATTTACCCATGGCGAGGGCGTCGTCATGAACTTTGTCTCACACATCACGCCGGGAGGGTTTCCACAGTATCTTATTGAGAACGTTCCACCTGAATCCTCAAATGGCTTGAAGATTACTCAGCCGGCCATTTACTTTGGGGAGGCGATGCCGGGTTCCAAGATCGTTTCGACAGGTGTCAAGGAATTTGATTACCCCAAGGGCAATCAGAATGTCTACGCCAGCTACGACGGAAAGGGTGGAATCCCGCTCGATAGCCTCGGCAAGAGGCTTTTGTTCGCCTGGACGCAAGGCGACATCAATATATTGCTCACCTCCTATCTCAGGCCGGAAAGCCGGATCCAGATTTGGCGGAACGTGCAGGAACGCGTGTCGCAGATCGCGCCGTTTTTGCAACTCGATGCGGATCCCTATGCCGTGGTAAGTGAGGGTAAGCTGTATTGGATCCAGGACGCCTACACCGTCTCCGACCACTTTCCCTATTCGAATCCTCACAGTGTCGGCATCGCTTCTGGACTGAACTACATCCGCAATTCCGTGAAGGTCGTCGTGGATATGTACGACGGCACGGTGTCCTTCTATGTCATGGACCCCGATGATCCCGTGCTGGCGGTTTATCGGCGTGCATTTCCTGGTGTTTTCAAGGATCTGAATCAACTCTCACCCGATCTAAAACTCCACCTGCGTTATCCGCAGGATCTTTTCGCAGTCCAAGCGGCCCAATACCAGACTTTCCACATGACCGATCCTCAGGTCTTTTACAACCGCGAGGATCTGTGGGTGCCACCACAGGAGAAGTACAATGGCACAATGGCTCCCATGGAACCCTATTACATCCTGATGAAGCTTCCCGGAAGCGACCAGTTGGAGTATCTCATTATGAGTCCCTACACGCCGCAAAACAGGGACAACATGATCGCCTGGCTGGCCGCGAGGTGCGACTTCCCCGATTACGGGAAAATGCTGTTTTACGAGCTCCCCAAGGAGAAGCTGATCTACGGGCCGAACCAGATTTCAGCGATGATCGACCAGAACACGCTAATTTCGCAACAACTGACGCTCTGGGACCAAAAAGGCTCGGGGGTCATTCGCGGGAAACTCGTCGTGATTCCGATCGAGAATTCCTTCCTCTACGTGATTCCGCTGTATCTGAAGGCCGAAGGCACCAATTTTCCGCAACTCAAGCGCGTCATCGTGGCAACAGGAAACAAGGTCGTGATGGAGCCTACGCTCGACGAAGCACTCAGCGCTCTATTCAGTTCGCGGGGAGTCCCGCCGCCGAACGAAACCCAAGGGCCAATGCGCAGTACGGACTTGGATCAAGCCAGGGTTCAGCTTGCGGAAGTTCAGAAAGCGATAGATTCGCTCAAGCGCCTGCTGAATAAACCTTCAGGAAACACGCCGGCGAGTGCGGTTCCGCACAAGTGATACCCATTTCTCAACCAATGAGGACCCTAATCATGTCCGAGAATAACTCCATTGTCGCTGTTTGTGCATCTCACCAGCAAGCCGAAGACGCCATCCGCGAACTTCAGAAAGACGGCTTCGACATGAAGAAGCTCTCGATCGTCGGCAAGGATTACCACACGGATGAGCATGTCGTCGGCTACTACACCACCGGCGACCGCATGATGTATTGGGGCAAGATGGGGGCCTTCTGGGGTGGCTTCTGGGGGTTGCTGTTAGGCTCCGCGTTCTTCTGGGTGCCGGGCATTGGTCCGCTAGTCGTGGCGGGGCCTCTCGTCATGTGGATCGTCGGCGCGCTCGAAGAGGCCGCCCTGTTCGGTGGGCTCAGCGCCCTGGGCGCCGCGCTGTTCAGCATCGGTATTCCAAAGAACAGCGTCGTGCAATACGAGACCGCGGTAAAGAACGGGAAACTCCTCTTGGTTGCCAACGGCACACCTGAGGAAGTCGAACGTGCCAAGGATATCCTGCACCAGACTCAATCGCAGGCAACAACCGTTCATGCCGAACCGCTCGCCCGCATCGCGGGGAATGACAGGCCGACTCCGACAGCAGCGGATCGAAAGGCCGTTACTGCCCGCCTCAACCGCGAGCTAGCGGGCGAATACCAAGCTATTTATTGACGCTGAGAGTAAGCTACAGCTTCTGGCTGTATGCCTTCCAAGGCGGACAGGTGCCCGCACTGTGGGAGGGTCACTAAGCGCGTGCGAGTCCGCCAAGTCGTATTTGTAGTGGGAGCTGTCATCTTATTGGTTCTGTTAGGTGTCGGGTATTTCATGAAATGACAGATTCATTTCTATGCCCAGTTGGGAATTGTTCGATAAGCAAACGCAGGAATACCGCCGCTCAGTATTTCCTCCGTCCGTCCGCGCACGGCTCGCCGTGGAAGCGGGCGCGACCCAAGGGTGGCATCGCTACATCGGCGAAGGGGGCGACCTGATTGGCATCGATCATTTCGGTGCGTCCGCACCCGGGCCGGTGTTAATGCGCGAATTCGGATTTACCGCGGCGAACGTCTGCAAACGAGCACGAGCCTTGCTGGAGACAAACAATGCCTGATGGTCCAGCAGTATCGCCGGTAATGCCGAAACGCGTTGGAGTCGCTGCCGACCACGGAGGTTTTGCGTTAAAGGAAGAACTGGTCGAGATGTTGCGCGGGGCTGACTACGAAGTGCTTGACTTTGGCGACAGCGAGCCGAAACCGGGTGACGACTATCCAGATTATGTTGTGCCTTTGGCTCATGCAGTCGCTCGCGGGGAGGTGGATCGCGGCGTGGCCATTTGTGGAAGTGGCGTAGGTGCGTGCGTTGCTGCGAACAAGGTGTCCGGCGTGCGGGCGTGCTTGATCCATGAGACTTTTTCAGCGCACCAAGGGGTCGAGGACGACAATTTGAACGTGATGTGCCTGGGTGGCCGCGTGGTCGGCGATGCGCTCGCCTGGGAACTGGTTAAGACATTTTTAGACGCCCGTTTCAGCGGTGCCGAGCGTCATTGTCGTCGTTTGGCTAAAGTCGCGGAACTCGAAGGCCGGGAGACACCCTCATGAAGGACAAGCCGAAATGCGACCTCCGACAGCGCGTGCAAAAGGCGATGCAGGCCGTGGCGAGCCAGGCATCGCTGAAAGCCCAGCAGGAGGACTCCTGTGGAACAATCATGCGTGAGAAGAAAGGATCGCATCCATGAAAGTAGGCATTGTAGGGAGTGGGGCCGTCGGAAGCAGCGTGGCCTATGCGATGGTGATGAGCGGCGCGGCCAGTGAAGTGGTGCTCGTTGATTTGAACGAGAAGCTCGCGCGAGCCCAGGCGGAAGACATCCTGGATGCCACGCCCTTTGCGACCCCGGTCCGCATTTCGGCCGGCGGATATCCACAGCTTGCGGCGGCCGAGGCTGTGGTCCTCTCCTGCGGCGTGGGACAGCGTCCTGGGGAACCCCGCCTTGAACTCCTGGCCCGCAATGCCAGTGTCTTCAAACAGGTGGTTGTTCAAGTTGTAGAACATGCCCCGAATGCGATCCTAATCGTGGCCTCGAATCCCGTCGACATCATGACTGACATCGTTTGCCGGCTCTCGGCATTGCCGGCTGGTCGGGTTTTTGGCACGGGTACGATCCTCGATACAGCCCGGTTCCGTACGATGCTGGGCGAACATCTTGGCGTCGCACCACAATCGGTCCATGCCTACGTGCTGGGCGAACACGGCGAATCCGAAGTGCTCATCTGGTCGAGCATTGCGGTAGGGGGTGTGCCGGTGAACGAATTCGCCGCCCAAATAGGCCGACCTCTCACGCCAGAAGTGAAATGCCACATGGATGACGGGGTGCGGCGGGCCGCCTTTCGCATTATCGACGGCAAGGGGGCCACGAACTACGGAATTGGCGCAGGAATCGCCAGTATCGTGAGGGGCATCCGCGACAATTCGCGGACCGTCATGACACTTTCTGCACCTGCTCCGGAATTGGAATATGTCGGCGATGCATGTATTTCGCTTCCGCGCGTTTTGGGAGCCCGCGGAATCGAGACGACCCTGCATCCAGCGTTATCGGAGGAAGAGCACCAGGCGATCACACATAGCGCCCGGATCCTACGAGAGGCCGCTAGCACGATCGCGTACGACAAGCGAAGCACAGTGGCAGAACTCGAAACCCAGCAGGCACTCTGATGAAAGACAATCCTTTGAAAGAATTGGCAGCCCTCGGCCAGTCCATCTGGCTGGACTACATCCGACGCACTCTGATCGTCAGCGGCGAACTCAGGCGTTTGATTGAGGAAGATGGACTGCGAGGGATGACCTCGAATCCAGCCATCTTTGAAAAGGCGATTGCAGAGAGCCACGATTACGACGAGGACATTCGGGCCATGGCCCTTGAGGGAAAAGGCGCTGAGGAAATCTATGAAGTCCTCAGCCAGCGCGATGTGCAGGGCGCCGCCGACGAGTTTCGACCTCTTTACGACAAGACAGATGGCCAGGATGGATATGTCAGCCTGGAGGTCAATCCCCATCTGGCGCACGATACGCAGGGCACGATACAGGAGGCCCGCCGGCTGTGGGGCACCCTGAATCGGCCGAATGTCTTTATCAAGGTTCCGGCGACGGCTGAAGGGCTGCCTGCCATCCAGAAACTCATTAGCGAGGGAATCAGCGTCAACGTGACGTTGCTCTTCGGGTTGCCGCGTTATCGACAGGTGACGGACGCTTACATTGCCGGCATCGAAGCGCGGGCTGCCCAAGGAAAACCCGTGAAGTATGTGGCATCGGTGGCCAGTTTCTTTGTGAGTCGCATTGACTCGCTGGTGGATCCGCTGCTGGAAAAACGCGTCGCGCAAGGCGGCCCCGAGGCAGACGTCGCGAAACAATTGCATGGGCAGGTTGCCGTCGCCAGCGCGAAGATGGCCTATCAGATGTACAAGGACATCGTCGGCAGCGATCGGTTCAAGAAACTCGCCGACAAGGGCGCTCGTGCGCAGCGGCTGCTCTGGGCCAGCACGGGCACCAAGAATCCGGACTACAGCGACGTGAAGTACGTCGAATCGCTCATCGGACCGGACACGGTCAACACGGTCCCGGTCGAAACCCTCGACGCCTACCGCAACCACGGAGAGCCGAAGGCCCGCTTGGAGCAAGATGTCGAGCGAGCAGGCTGGGTTTTGGAGCGATTGTCGGAACTCGGCATCCACATCGACAAGGTGACGCAGCAGCTTGAGGACGAAGGCGTCGAGAAATTCAACAAACCCTTCGACAAGCTGATGGAGACCTTGGCGCGTCACCATACTGGACGGACATAAAAGGGCAATGTTAGGCGGAAGCCCGCAACGAAGTGAGAGGAGAATAGGCATGCCAGAGTTCGGATCGCCCTTTTCAGGGTTAGCAAACGAAAGGAAAGTGACGGATGCGGAGCTCGTTAGAGCAATTCGTTTCATGGTGTCCGCAGAGTACGAAGCGATTCAGTTGTACATGCAGCTTGCCGAATCAACCGATAACAAGCTCGCCGTGGAAGTGCTCAAGGACATAGCGGATGAGGAACGTGTACACGCTGGAGAGTTTCTGAGATTGCTCCGCGAGCTTGCCCCCGAAGAAGAGAAGTTCTATGCCCAGGGGGCAGAAGAAGTGGAAGAGGAAATCGAGAAAATGAAGTAGCGGATTCTTGGAAACACCCGTCCAACAAGCCCTTCGACAAGTTGATGGAGACCCTGGCGCAAAGGTCACCACGACATTTGAAGAGAGAGTCATGAAAGTAAGTCCGTTTGCAGGAAAACCGGCCGAACCAGTCATGCTGGTTAATGTGCCCAGACTTGTCACGAGTTTCCGTGGAGCGGAACGCCTGCGTGACATTCTGGAGGAAGCGCAAACAATCGTGAACGATGCTATTGCGCCGGTGGCTCCGTCCATAACAGATTTCAAGGAAAAAGGAGGAACGGAGTTGATCTCATGAAATCTAATTGCACGCCTTGGGTAAGGGCAATTGCTGTAGTCGTCTTGGGATTTTGTGTGGCGTCCTGCGCAAACGATCCACCACCTGTCCGGCAGGCAGAATATTCGACGAAAATCATCGGGATCTGGCAAGGTACGGTTGGCGATTTGAAAGAGACAATGTCAATCGACGGTGACGGTACTTTCGTCTGCCAACTACATCCTAGGGGGTTCATTGCCAATACTCTTTCTCAAGGTGTGTCAGGTACGATTCGCGGAACGTGGAAAATTACCGGCACAATGATCACTCTGAGAATTACCAGTGCGGAAAACGAGCAATTGAAGAACAAGATTGCGTCAAGCACGATCGTGGCGTTGAGGGAAGACAGACTGGTATTAAAATCTGATCGTGGTGAGACCTCGGCCTTCCAGCGAGCGCGAGATCTCTGATCCAATGCCTAAATGAGAAATGATAGTATGAGTAAACCAGCACGTGTCAGCCACCCGATCTACAGCCTTCTACCCACGGAAGTCGAGGGATTCGGTCCCCTGGCCGCGCTTGCCCTGGACATGCGATGGTCCTGGAGTCATTACGCCGACGAGGTGTGGCGGCAGCTTGATCCTGCTATTTGGGAACTCACCCAAAACCCTTGGGCTGTTCTCCAGACCGTCTCGCGGGACAAGCTCCAGCACATCCTAGCCGACCCTGCATTCCGCGAGAAGGTGGATGCTCTTGTGCAGACCAGCCGTCAGGCGGCGGAGACGCCCGCCTGGTTTCAGCAGACCTACGCGCAATCTCCCCTGACCTGTGTCGCGTATTTCAGCATGGAATTCATGTTAAGCGAAGCTCTGCCAATTTACTCGGGCGGGCTCGGCAATGTCGCCGGCGATCAGCTCAAAGCCGCGAGCGATCTGGGGGTGCCGGTGGTGGCCGTGGGGCTGCTCTACCAGCAAGGCTATTTTCGCCAGGTGATTGACAAGGACGGCGCCCAGCACGCCCTTTTTCCGTACAACGATCCCGGACAGTTGCCGATCACGCCGCTGCGCCAAGCGAGCGGAGAATGGTTGCAACTCCAACTCAACTTGCCCGGTTACCCGGTCTGGCTTCGCGTCTGGCAAGTCCAAGTTGGCAGAGTCAAGCTCTACCTGCTGGACAGCAATGACCTCGCGAACTTCCCCGCTCACCGCGGCATTACCAGTGAGCTTTACGGGGGCGGGCCAGAGTTGCGGCTACAGCAGGAGATGGTGCTGGGAATCGGTGGATGGCGGTTGCTCCACGCACTGGGCATCCAGCCGGAAGTCTGCCACCTGAATGAAGGGCATGCGGCCTTTGCCGTGTTGGAACGTGCCCGCAGTTTCATGCAAGAGACCGGGCAGTCGTTCGAAACCGCATTGACCGTCACGCGAGCGGGCAACCTTTTCACCACCCACACTGCGGTGGCGGCCGGCTTCGACCGCTTCGCTCCTGCTCTCATCGAGCAATACCTCGGTCGGTATGCCCAAGAAAAGCTCGGTATTACACTCCACGATTTGCTGGCCCTGGGCCGCCAGAACGCAAACGACTCGTCGGAAAGCTTCAACATGGCCTATCTGGCAATTCGCGGGAGCGGTGCGGTCAACGGCGTAAGTCGCTTGCATGGGAAAGTCAGCCGGCACCTCTTCGAGCCTATTTTTCCCCGTTGGCCGGAGGAAGAAGTGCCGGTCGGACACGTGACCAACGGAGTTCACATGCCGACGTGGGACTCGAAGGCGGCCGATGATCTTTGGACGAACGCCTGCGGCAAAGATCGCTGGCTACATCCGACGGAAGACCTGGAGCAGGACATTTGCCGCGTCTCCGACGCCAGCCTTTGGCAATTTCGCACGGCCGCCAGCAAGTCGTTGATCGACTACGCTCGCCAACGCCTGGCCCGGCACTATGCTGCCGCTGGCGCGTCGCCCGAGACGGTTGAGAGAGCGAGGCATCTCTTCGATCCCAATGCGTTGACACTGGGCTTTGCGCGCCGCTTCGCCACCTACAAACGACCGAACCTGCTGCTGCACGATCCCGAGCGACTGCTGCGCCTGTTAACGAATCTGCAGAAACCAGTGCAACTTATCCTTGCGGGCAAGGCCCATCCCGCAGACGCGGCGGGACAGGCCCTGATCCAGAAATGGATACAGTTCATTCGCCAGCCCGAGGCCCGTCCTCATGCGATTTTCCTCAGTGATTACGACATGCTCCTGACGGAGCACTTGGTGCAAGGAGTAGATGTCTGGCTCAACACACCGCGGCGGCCGTGGGAGGCCAGTGGTACCAGCGGCATGAAGGTCCTTGTCAACGGTGGCATCAATCTCTCGGAATTGGATGGCTGGTGGGCGGAAGCTTACACGCCTAAAGTTGGGTGGGCGCTGGGGGACGGCCAGGAACATGGCGACGATCCGGCCTGGGACGCTGCCGAAGCCGAGGCACTCTACGATCTGCTCGAACGGGAGGTAATCCCCGAGTTCTATGCCCGCGACGATAAGGGCATCCCAACCTCCTGGGTCGCACGGATGCGCGAAAGCATGGCGCGATTGACGCCCCGCTTTTCTGCCAACCGTACGGTGCGCGAGTACACCGAGCAACGCTACATCCCGGCTGCGGCAGCTTATCGCGGGCGGGCTGCCGACAACGGCGCGGTGGGCAGCCAAGTGGTCAATTGGCAGCACACCCTGGAACAGAAATGGGGCGGGCTACACTTCGGCGAAGTGAAGGTTGAGACTCGTGGCGAGCAGCACCTATTTGAGGTTCAGGTTTGTCTCAGTGACCTCGACCCCAAGGCGGTGCGGGTAGAGCTTTGCGTCGACGGCGTCATGGGCGGTGCCCCTGTACGGCAGGAGATGAAGCTCGCCGGCCAACTGACCGGCGCGTCGGGCGGCTACGTTTATAGCGCGGCAGTGTCTGCGGCCCGCCCACCAGCGGACTATACGGCGCGAGTGATACCGCACTGTGATGGCGTGGCGATCCCACTGGAAGAGGCGCGAATCCTATGGCAACGATGATGAAAACGTCCCAACGCGACTTGCACGACCGTTTCTCGGAGATGTCCGATCGCGCGGACGTTCGGACAGGCTCTCCTCTGCCTCTGGGAACCCAGGAAACGGAGGGAGGGGTGAATTTCGCTATTTTCAGCCGTTGCGCCAGCCGCATTCGGCTGGAGTTCTTCGACCATCCCGAAGACGCAGCCCCCGCCCGAGTCATCGACCTGGATTCAGCCCACAACCGCACTGGCGACGTCTGGCACGTTTGGGTGGAGGGGATCGGTCCCGGTCAACTTTATGCTTACCGCGTGGATGGCCCTTACGAACCCAGCGAAGGACATCGTTTCAATTTCAACAAGCTTCTCCTCGATCCTTTCGCTACCGCTGTTTCACAGCCACCCCCTTGGGATTTTGCATCGGCACGCGGATATGACCCGTCGGCGCCGGAGCAAGACTTGGCCCTCTCGAAGCTGGACAATGCCGGCTCGATGCCGAAATGCGTGTTTGTCAACGAACCCTTCGAGTGGGACGGAGACCAACCACCCCGGCGTCCCTGGGCGAACACGGTCATTTACGAAACCCATGTTCGCGGCTTTTCCATTCATCCCCAGTCGGGCGTGGGCCATCCGGGAACCTACCGAGGCCTGATGGAGAAGATTCCCTATCTCAAAACCCTGGGAGTGACCGCCGTGGAACTGATGCCCGTACAGGAGTTCAATGAAACTTCGGTCACGCGCAGGAATCCGCAAACAAGTCAACTGCTCAAAAACTACTGGGGATACGATCCCGTGGTCTTCTTTGCCCCCAAAGTTTCCTACAGCGGTTCGGGAGGTTTGGGCCAGCAGACGCTGGAGTTCAAGGAAATGGTCCGGGCCTTTCACCAAGCCGGCATCGAAGTGATTCTGGACGTGGTGTTCAATCACACGGCGGAGGGAAACGAGCTGGGGCCGACGCTCTGTTTTCGTGGGATGGATAACGCGATCCTTTACACGCTGGAGGCCGACAAGCGCCACTACCGGAATTATGCGGGGACCGGCAATACCGTCAACGCCAACCATCCCGTGGTGCGGGACCACATCTTGGCTGCGCTCCGTTATTGGATGGTCGAGATGCACGTGGATGGATTCCGGTTTGACTTGGCGTCGGTTCTCGGCCGCGACGGCAGCGGCAAGCTGCTGGCCAATGCCCCGCTGCTTGAACGGATCGCCGAGGATCCGATCTTGAGAGACGTGAAAATCATTGCCGAGGCTTGGGACGCTGCCGGTGCGTATCAGGTGGGTAGTTTTTCAGAGCGGCGTTGGGCGGAGTGGAATGGCCGATACCGGGATGATGTCCGGCGTTTCTGGCGCGGCGATGATGGGATGCTCGGTCCGTTTGCCAGCCGCATCTGCGGCAGTGCCGACATCTACACCAAGTCGGGCAAAGGCCCCGAGGGTAGCATCAATTTCGTCACCTGCCACGATGGCTTCACTCTGAACGACCTGGTGAGCTATTGCTCGAAGCACAATGAAGCCAACGGAGAAAACAACCATGACGGGACCGACGCCAACTACAGTGAGAACTACGGCGCTGAAGGCGAGACGAACGATGCCGCGATCGAGGACTTGCGGAAATCGCAAATCAAGAATTTCCTGCTGACGCTGTTCATCTCGCGCGGGGTGCCGATGTTGCTCGGCGGGGATGAATTTCGCCGCACGCAAGGCGGCAACAACAACGCCTATTGCCAGGACAACGAAACGAGCTGGTACGACTGGAGTTTTCTGGAAAAGCACGCGGAAATATTCCGCTTCACCCGCGGCATGATCGCCTTTCGTCGTGCCCATCCGATTCTGAGCAAGGAGCAATTCTACACGGACACCGAGACCCATTGGTTTGGCCCGCACGGAGGATCGCCCAACTGGTTCGACCCAAGAGAAAAGCAGTTTGCCTGCCTGATCCACGAAGATGAGCAGAACGCACTTTACCTGATGTTCAATGCCTGGGCCGAAGCAGCCGATTTCGGCTTGCCCCTCGTACTGCCGGGTGCTCGCTGGCATCTGGCCGTCGACACTTCTCGCGAAGCGCCACAAGACCTGTTTGCTGTGGGCGAGGAACCGATTTGGGAAGATCCACACACCTACCACCTGAGCCCTCGATCTAGCGCCATACTTCTCGCTCGACAAACAAACACTCAAGAGCGGCTGGTGACAATGAAGGACGCCACATGAAAAGAGCGACCCCGATTACGACGTTGTTTCTGGATGTCGGTGGCGTGTTGCTTACCAACGGCTGGGGCCATCAATCCCGGGCATTGGCTGCCAAGGCGTTCGATCTGAACCTGGATGAGATGGAAGACCGGCATCACCTGACCTTTGATACCTACGAAGTGGGCAAACTGACGCTGGAGGAATACCTGAGCCGGACGGTCTTCTACGAAGAGCGACCGTTCACGCAGGACCAGTTTCGGGAATTCATGTTTGCGCAGACGCAGGCTTATCCTGAGATGATCGAGTTGGTCCGCAATCTCAAGGCGCAGCACGAACTGAGGATCGCCACGGTCAACAACGAGGCCCGCGAACTGAATTCGCATCGGATTCAAACGTTCAAGCTGGAGGAGTTCGTAGATTTCTTTGTTTCCTCCTGCTTTGTCCACTTTCGAAAACCCGACGCGGACATCTTTCGGCTTGCGCTGGACATCGCCCAGGTGCCTGCCGAGCAGGTTGTTTATATCGACGACCAGCCGATGTTCGTCCAGATCGCAGAAGGTTTGGGGATTCGAAGTATCCGTCACACGGATTACCAGTCCACGCGCGCACAACTGGCCTCGTTCGGCCTGAAGCATGACGAGAATTAGCTATGGAACCCGCCAACCCACACATCCTGACCATCAACGGCGGCTCGTCGAGCATCAAGTTCGCGATGTTCGAAGCCGGCGACCCACCTAAGCGGATTCTGGACGGCCGGATTGAGCGGATTGGACTGCCGGAGGCCACCTTTCATGTGAAAGGCATGAATGAAGCGGACAACTTTTCGCGGCCGGTGACAGCGCCAGATCACACGGTGGCAGTGGGCGCTTTGATGGATTGGATCGAGCAACGCAGCGCGCGTGATACATTGACCGCGGTGGGGCATCGCGTGGTGCATGGCGGGCCGAAGTATAGCGAGCCGGCATTGATCACCAAAGAAATGGTCGAGGAGTTGCGTCAACTCAAACCATTCGATCCAGAGCACCTGCCGGAAGAGATCCAGTTGACCGAGGCGTTTCATCGGCGGTTTCCTGACCTCCCGCAAGTGGCGTGTTTCGACACGGCTTTTCATCATGATCTGCCGCGCGTGGCCCAGTTGTTGCCGATTCCGCGCCGCTACGAGGCGCAGGGCGTGCGGCGGTATGGGTTTCACGGGCTGTCGTATGCGTTCCTGATGGAAGAACTGGCCCGCCTGGCCGGAGCGGAAGCGGCACAAGGCCGGGTCATCCTCGCCCACCTCGGCAATGGGGCGAGCCTGGCGGCGGTGCATCATGGCAAACCCGTGGACACGAGCATGAGTTTCACCCCGACCGCCGGCGTGCCGATGAGCACCCGCTCAGGCGATCTCGATCCCGGGCTGGTTTGGTATCTGGCGCGTACGGAGAAAATGAGCGCAAAGCAATTCAACGAGATGGTTAATTTCCAGTCCGGGCTGCTCGGCGTGTCGGAGACCAGTTCCGACATGCGCGACCTGCTCGACCATGAAACGCAGGACGTGCGGGCGGCCGAGGCGGTCGCGCTGTTTTGCTATCAGGTCAAGAAATGGATCGGCGCATTCGCGGCGGCGTTGGGCGGATTGGACACGCTGGTGTTCACCGGTGGCATCGGAGAGAACGCACCCGCAGTGCGCGCCCGGATTTGCGATGGGCTGGCATTCCTTGGAATCGAACTCGAAGAAAAGCAGAACGCGACGAATGAGGGCGTGATTTCCCCGAATGCCAGCCGGGTCGGTGTCCGCGTCATTCGCACCGACGAAGAACTGATGATCGCCAAAACGGTTTGCCACGTTCTCGGCCTTTGATGAAAAAAGGAGAATTGAACTATGAAGACAAAACCTCCAACGAAAGGACCGCTACTATGCTAAGCATAGCCAAAACACTCAAGGGTTACACATTGCACGGCCTCGACGGAGAAATAGGGAAGGTCAAAGAGTTCTACTTCGATGACCGGCACTGGACCGTTCGCTATCTCGTCGCCGACACAGGACGCTGGCTTACGGACAGGCAGGTGTTGATCTCCCCCCATGCGCTCGGCGCCGTGAATAAAGAAGAGCGATACATTGCCGTCGATTTGACCAAAGAGCAGATTGAGAACAGTCCACCCTTGAACAGTGACATGCCCGTCTCGCGGCAATTCGAGGAAGGGTACGTCGAGTATTTTGGATGGCCGGTGTATTGGAGCGGACCGTACGCGTGGGGCCATTCTCCCTACCCGGTGCGTGACCGTGAAAAACGACGAGAATCCCGCCAAGGCGAGAAAGCGTGGGATCCCCATTTGCGCAGCACTCACGATGTGAGTGGCTATCACATCCACGCCACAGACGGCGAGATCGGCCACGTCGAGGATTTTATCATCGATGACGAGACCTGGGCGATTCGTTATCTAATCGTCGATACACGCAACTGGTGGCCGGGGAAAAAGGTCCTGGTTGCACCGCAATGGATCGAGCGCGTTAGTTGGAGCGAGTCAAAAGTCTACGTTACTCTTCCCCGTGAGACCATCAAGCATTCACCGGAATATACGGAGGAGTCTACGCCAACTCGGGATTATGAGACCGGACTGTACCTGCATTACAATCGCCTCGGATACTGGATTGATGAACCGGCTGCCAAGGAGCATTCCTAGTGACAGAAATAGAAGAAGGTACTTTTTATGAATTTGGACTACAACGATCGCTTCCCCGGAGCCCTTTCAGTCGTCCGCGTCCTGGGGTCGTCGTGATTAACAAGCGGGCCGAAAACACAATCGGGCGTTCACGACCCGCCTGCGAAGTGAACTTCTACGCATGAGGCAATGGAGTAATATGGCCATCGACCCCATCTGCGGCATGACGGTGGACGAAGCCTATGCGCTACGTGCCGAGCGTGGCGGACAGACATTCTACTTTTGCAGCGACCACTGCCGACAGAAGTTTCTGTCAACGCCCGCCACCGCGAAGCACGAAGAGAAACCGCAACGCAAAGCCATTTACACGTGCCCGATGCACCCGGAAGTCCAGCAGGACTATCCCGGCGATTGTCCCAAGTGCGGCATGGCGTTGGAACCGAAGACGGTAGCAGCGGGTACGGGTGGCGAGGAAAACACCGAGCTGCGCCGGATGACGATGCGATTCTGGATCGGCGCCGCGCTGACGTTGCCGGTGTTTGTCCTGGCGATGGCGCATTTGATTCCGGCACTGGCCAGGCAGTCCTGGGTGGATAGCCACACTTTACGCTGGATGCAATTCGCGTTCGCCACACCCGTGGTCTGGTGGGCAGGCTGGCCGCTTTTGTACCGTGGCTGGCGCTCTATCGTGACGCGTCACTTGAACATGTTCACGCTGATCTCCATCGGTGTGGGCGCGGCATTCGTCTTTAGCGCCGTGGCGATGCTCATGCCTGAGCTATTCCCGTCCACGATGCAACACGAGGGCAGGGTCGCCATCTACTTTGAATCCGCGGCGGCGATCATTGTGCTGGTGCTGCTTGGTCAGGTACTCGAACTCCGTGCCCGCAGCCGCACGGGCAGCGCCATTAAAGCGTTGCTAAACCTCGCACCACCCACGGCGCGACAGGTGGCGCCGGGAGGCGATCGTGAAGTCCCGCTCGACCAAGTGAAAGTCGGCGACTGGCTGCGCGTGGTTCCCGGTGATAAGGTGCCCGTGGATGGCGCGGTGGTCGAAGGCCACTCCAGCGTGGAAGAGTCCATGATCACCGGCGAACCGCTCCCGGTGGAAAAAACCGTCGGCGACAAAGTGACGGGCGGCACCGTCAATGGGCCTGGCAGTTTCGTCATGCGCGCTGAGCGGGTTGGCAGCGACACATTGCTCGGGCAGATCGTGAACATGGTGGCCGAAGCCCAGCGCAGCCGCGCGCCCATTCAAGGTCTCGCCGACAAGGTCGCCGGCATCTTCGTGCCGGCGGTGCTGGCGGTTTCGGTGCTCACCTTCATCATCTGGATGTGGCTAGGGCCGGAGCCAAGGCTCGCGCACGCCATCGTCAACGCCGTCGCCGTCCTGATCATCGCCTGCCCGTGCGCCCTTGGCTTGGCCACCCCTATGTCTATCATGGTTGGCGTCGGACGCGGCGCACAGGAGGGCGTGCTCGTGAAAAACGCCGAGTCGCTCGAACGGTTGGAGAAAGTCACCACGCTCGTCGTGGACAAGACGGGTACTCTCACGGAGGGCAAGCCCAAGCTCATCGATGTCCTGCCCACCGGCGGTTTCGACACGAAGGAGTTCCTAAGTCTCACCGCCTCACTGGAGCAGAACAGCGAACACCCGCTCGCCGCCGCGATTGTGCAAGGCGCGAAGGAACAAGGTATCGTGTTCGAGGACGTGAAAGACTTCCGTTCGGTGACGGCGGGCGGTGTTCTCGGCACCGTCGGCGATCGTGCAGTGATGATCGGCAAACTGGATTTCCTGCGGAACGAAAAGATTACCGGTCTGGAGCCGCTCGAAGCGTCGGCTGGAGAACTTCAGGAAGAAGGCAAGACCGCGGTGTTTGTCGCCATCGATGGCAAGCCGGCAGGAATTCTCGCCGTCGCCGACCCGATCAAATCCACCACCGCCGAAGCCATCCGTGAACTCCACACGCTCGGGTTGAAGCTTGTCATGGTCACGGGTGACAATCGCCGCACCGCCGCCGCGGTGGCCAGGCAACTCGGCCTTGATGCGGTTCAAGCAGAGATCGAACCCACCGGAAAAGTCGCCCATGTCAAGAAACTGCGCGCGGAAGGCAAACATGTTGCGATGGCGGGCGACGGCATCAACGACGCACCCGCACTGAGCGAAGCTGAAGTCGGCATTGCCATGGGCACCGGCACTGACGTGGCTATGCAAAGCGCGGGCATCACCCTCGTGAGAGGTGACCTCCGCGACATTGCCAAGGCTATCCGCCTCAGTCGCGCCACGATGTGGAACATCCGGCAGAACCTGTTCTTCGCTTTTCTCTACAATGCGCTGGGTATTCCGGTAGCGGCGGGGGTGCTTTACCCGTTCTTCGGCTTGCTGCTCAGCCCGATCATCGCCGGTGCTGCGATGAGCCTGAGTTCCGTCTCGGTCATCAGTAATGCTTTACGGCTGCGGAAAGTGAGACTGTGAGTGAGTGATTTGCAGGACATGAAAAATACACCACAAAACAGGTGGCTGTGCAGGGAGTGCGAGAACTCCTGGTGCCGGACGCAGGGGGCGTGGGCTGAAGGACGAAGGAACATCACATGGAAATGGGCATGATCGGACTGGGTCGGATGGGATCTAGTATGGTGCGGCGCCTTCTGCGAGCCGGTCACCAGTGCGTCGTTTACGACATCCATCCGGAAACCGTCCAGGCACTCGTCAAAGAGGGGGCGGTCGGGGCGACGTCACTCGAAGACTTCGTGCAGAAGCTGACGCAACCGCGCGCCGTTTGGATGATGGTGCCGGCGGCGGTGGTCGATCAAACGCTCAATGGCCTTGTCCCGCTCCTCGAACGCGACGACGTGGTCATCGACGGTGGCAACTCCTACTACCACGATGACATCCGCCGTGACGCCGAACTGAAACCGAAAGGCATTCACTATGTAGACGTCGGGACCAGCGGCGGAGTCTGGGGGATAGACCGTGGATACTGCCTGATGATCGGCGGTGACGAAACGGCTGTCCGGCGTCTCGACCCGATCTTTGCGGCCCTTGCCCCTGGTATCGAGACGGCGCCTCGCACACCGGGGCGTGAGAAAGCAAGCGGCACCGCGGAGCACGGCTACCTGCACTGCGGGCCAGCCGGCGCTGGCCACTTCGTCAAGATGGTCCACAATGGGATCGAGTATGGCGTCATGGCCGCCTACGCGGAGGGGCTGAGCATCCTTCATCATGCCAACGCCGGCAAGGAGCGGCGGACTGCCGATGCCGAAACCACCCCGATGCGCCACCCCGAGCACTACCAGTACGACCTGAATCTGGCCGACATCGCCGAGGTCTGGCGCCGCGGCAGCGTGATTGCGTCATGGTTGCTGGACTTGACCGCGCTGGCGCTGCTGGGCAGCCAGGATCTGGCAGACTTCAAAGGCCGGGTTTCGGATTCAGGCGAGGGCCGTTGGACGGTCATGGCGGCTATCGACGAGTCAGCCCCAGCCCCGGTGATCAGTGCCGCGCTCTACGATCGCTTCAGTTCGCGCGGCGAGGCCGATTTCGCGGACAAGGTGCTCTCAGCGATGCGTCACGCGTTCGGCGGCCACGTGGAAAAGGCTACCGCTCCCAAAGGAGACGCCTCATGACCGCCTCTCGTTCGGACGCGCTGGTGCTCTTCGGTGTGACGGGCGATCTCGCCCATAAGATGATATTCCCGGCGCTCTATGCGATGGCGAAACGAGGCACCCTGAAGGTCCCGGTCATCGGCGTGGCCTCCCCGAAGTGGAGTCTGGCGCATTTGCGCAATCGTGTGAAAGACAGCATCAAGCGATCGGGCGGAATCGACAACCAACGCGCCCTCCATCATCTTATGTCCCTGCTCAGTTACGTGAGCGGGGACTATAACGACCGGGGCACGTTCACGGACATAAAAGAGACGCTGGGCCGCGCTCGGCGCCCGGCGCACTACCTCGCCATCCCGCCCTCGCTCTTCCCGACGGTGATCACAGGGCTCGGTGCCGCGGACTTGGCCGATCATGCACGCGTCATCGTTGAAAAGCCGTTCGGACGTGACCTGGCCTCTGCGCGAGAACTCAACCGTGTCGCAAGGTCGGTATTCCCGGACGACTCGATCTTCCGCATCGATCACTTCCTCGGGAAGGAGGCGATCATGAATATCCTCTATTTCCGCTTCGCCAATTCGTTCCTGGAGCCGATCTGGAACCGCAACTACGTGGCCAGCGTCCAGATAACCCTATCCGAGAATTTCGGCGTGGAGAACCGCGGCGCGTTTTACGAAACCGCCGGCTGTCTGCGCGACGTGATTCAGAACCACCTCTTCCAGGTCGTCGCGCTATTGGCCATGGAGGCCCCGGCCTATCGGGGCTTTGGAGCCGTGCATAGCGAGAAGGCCAAGGTCTTCCAGGCCATGCGCCCTCTGAAGTCCGACGATCTGGTGCGCGGCCAGTATGCTGGCTATCGGAAAGAGCCGAACGTGGCGAAGAACTCCGACGTTGAGACTTTCTGCGCCCTGCGGCTCTTCATCGACTCGTGGCGTTGGGAGGGCGTGCCCTGGTATCTGCGCTCCGGCAAGTGCCTGGCCGAAACGGTGCATGAGGTTCTGGTGGAGCTAAAGCCGCCGCCGCAGAAGCTTTTCGCCGACTCAGCGCCGGCGAACGGCCGGGACAACTATCTGCGATTCCGGCTCTCCCCCAGTTCCGCCGTCGCGCTGGCCGCTCGCGTCAAGCGCGCAGGGAGGGAGTTCGTCGGCGACCAGCGAGAACTCTACCTGGTCGAAGAACAGCCGCGCGAGGAATCGCCCTATGCGAGGCTCTTGGGCGACGCGATGGCCGGTGACGGCGCGCTCTTCACTCGTGAGGAAGCAGTTGAGGCCGCATGGGCGGTCGTCGAGCCGGTTCTTAATACTCACCACCGGACTCGCCCATACAAGCGTGGCACTTGGGGACCGAAGCAGGCTGACGCGATCATCTCGGAAAATGGAAGCTGGCACAATCCCAAGCCCAGGGAGTCCTCGTCATGATGCACTCTGGTTCGTTACGCCTTGCCACACCTAAAGAAGGTTAAGCCATGAAAACCAAAACACTCACGCCGGAACCGATTTTTCAAACACGCTGTTAGTCGGGTGGCAACAGCGAACACAAACCAAACTCAACCAACGAAAGGACCGCCACTATGCTAAGCATAGCCAAAACACTCAAGGGTTACACATTGCACGGCCTCGACGGGGAAATAGGGAAGGTCAAAGAGTTCTACTTCGATGACCGGCACTGGACAGTTCGCTATCTGGTCGCAGAGACGGGAAACTGGCTCACGGGCAGGCAGGTGCTGATTTCCCCGTATGCGCTGGGCGCCGTGATTCAAGGTGAGCAAGATATCACCGTCGAGTTAACCAAGAAGCAGATTGAGGGCAGTCCCTCCTTGGACACAGACAAGCCCGTCTCCCGCCAATTCGAGGGTGCCTACTACCAGTATTATGGTTGGCCGATGTATTGGGGCGGCCCATACAATTGGGGTGCTTATCCCTACATCGTGCGCGACCGAAAGAATTGGAACCCCACCCAAACTGAGAAATCGTGGGATCCCCATTTGCGCAGTACTCGCGATGTGAGCGGTTATCACATTCAGGCCACAGACGGTGAGATTGGCCACGTCGAAGACTTCATGATCGATGACGAGACTTGGGCGATTCGTTATCTGATCGTCGACACGCGGAACTGGTGGCCGGGAAAAAGGGTCCTGGTTTCACCGCAATGGATCGAGCGCGTCAGTTGGAGCGAGTCGAAAGTCTTCATCAATCTTTCCCGTGAGGCCGTCAGGCAGTCGCCGGAATACAGGATGGAGTCTCTGCCAACTCGGGATTATGAGAGCGGACTGTACCTGCATTACGATCGCCTTGGATACTGGATCGAGTTACCGGGTGCCAAGGAGCATTCCCGTTGAAGACGAAGATGACTAACCTCAGCGAGAGGCCGCAATGACGATGGCTGTTGCTAATCTGACGTACAGCATCTGGCACATCGTTGCCATCGGGCTTGGGTTGTTTCTCTGGGTGTGGGCGACTGGGCACGCGGTTCTCAACAAGAGTGACTCGCGTGCCGCCATCGGATGGGTGGGCTTCATTTGGTTCGTGCCCCTGGTCGGGGCTGTCATGTACTTCATTTTCGGAGTGAATCGCATTCGCCACAAGGCCGCTCTACTGCGAAGAAACCTTGATCGGTACCGGGCCCGGGCCACGCAACCCGAATGTCTTCCGGAAGAGTTGCAGCGCCATTTGCCGGATCGCACAGGGCATCTGGAAATGCTGGCCCGGGTCGTTGGCGGCGTAGTCGATCGTCCCCTGCTGTCGGGTAATCGGATCGATCCGTTGGTAAACGGAGACGAAGCTTATCCGGCCATGTTGGAGGCGATCCAGCAAGCACGCCGGACAATCTCTCTCGTGACCTATATCTTCGTTCGGGACGAAGTCGGGATGGCCTTTGCGCACGCGCTGGGCGAGGCCGCACGCCGGGGAGTGGAAGTTCGGGTGCTGATTGACGCGATGGGGACTTGGTATTCCTGGCCCACCATTTTCCATGCGCTGCACCGGGAGGGGGTGAAGTATGCGCGGTTTCTTCGGCCTTTTGCCTTATGGCATCTGATGTCGATCAACATGCGTACACACCGGAAGATCCTGGTGGCGGATGGGCGCGTGGGATTTACCGGTGGCATGAATATTCGAGGGGGAAACTGCCTGAGACGTCAACCGCCACACCCGGTACAGGACATCCATTTTCGAGTGCAGGGCCCTGTGGTGACGCAACTGCAAGAAGCGTTCACCGATGATTGGCTGTTCACTACCGGAGAACCTTTGCGCGGTGATTCGTGGTTTCCAAAAACGGAAAACGCCGGGCAGGTGCTGGCACGAGGCGTGGCCGATGGCCCGGACGAGAATTTTGAGAAGCTTCTTTGGACGCTGTTGGGAGCGATCTCGATTGCCCGCTATTCAGTGCGGATCGTGACTCCCTATTTTCTGCCCGACTCCGCCGTGGTCTCCGCCCTGAATCTGGCAGCCATGCGGGGTGTGCAGGTTGACATCATTTTGCCCGCACGCATCGATCTGCCGTTCGTCTTGTGGGCTTCCCGGGCGATGTGGTCGCAAGTGCTCCGGCATGGATGCCGGATATGGCTGACCCCGCCTCCATTCGATCACTCGAAACTCATGCTGGTGGATGCCTGCTGGGTGCTGCTGGGATCGGCCAACTGGGATGCGCGAAGCCTGCGTCTTAACTTCGAGTTCAGCTTGGAATGTTACGACGCCGAACTCGCACAGCGGCTTGATCAGGGGATCGAGACGAAAAGGAAGGGTGCCCATCGTGTGACGATGGAGGAGGTCGATGGCCGCCCCCTGCCGGCTCGCCTGCGCGACGGCATTGCGCGATTACTATCGCCGTACTTATAGGTCCGGGACTTATGTTCGGGAAAATCCATTTGGAAAGGAACGTGATCATGAACGAAGCGACGAATAAACCGTTGTCGCCCGATCTGCTGCGAAAGATGAACGCCTACTGGCGCGCCGCCAATTATCTGTCGGTCGGCCAGATTTATCTCTACGACAATCCGCTGCTGAAGGAGCCGCTGAAGCTGTCGCACGTGAAGCCCTTGGTGGTCGGGCACTGGGGCACTACGCCGGGCCAGAACTTCATCTACGTACACTTGAACCGGGTCATCAAGAAGTATGACCTGGACATGTTCTACATCGCCGGTCCCGGCCACGGCGGCCCGGCGATTGTAGGCAATGTTTACCTCGAAGGCACCTGGAGTGAAGTTTATCCGAACGTCACGCAGAACGAAGCCGGGATGAAAGAACTGTTCAAGCAGTTCTCGTTCCCCGGCGGGATCTCCAGCCATGTTGCGCCGACGACGCCGGGCTCGATTCACGAAGGTGGCGAACTGGGCTATTCTCTCAGCCATGCGTTTGGAGCGGCGCTCGACAATCCGGATCTGATCGTCGCCTGCGTCGTCGGCG
>Ga0302320_10006181_pt1 | contig 26652 bp, 20 predicted proteins | sample Bog_T0_3_FD_202130 | JGI IMG/M metagenome (GOLD analysis project Ga0302320, IMG submission 202130) | Peat permafrost microbial communities from Stordalen Mire near Abisko, Sweden - Bog_T0_3 | ecosystem: Environmental > Terrestrial > Soil > Wetlands > Peat | place: Sweden: Abisko, Stordalen Mire...
CAGGTCGTAGCCGAAGCCGTAGGCCCCCAGCACGGCCGCGGCATGGATGATCGTGCGGTCGCCCACGATGGTGTTTTCGTAGAGCACGGCGCCGGGAAAGATCGTCACGTCTTCGCCGATGCGGCAGCCGGCCATGACATGCGCGCCGGAGTGGATGGTCGAGCCGGCGCCGATCGTCACCTCGTCGCCGATCGTGGCGAAGGGATGTACGTCGACGCTCGCCCCAAGCACGGCCGAGGAACTGATCGCCGACATGCGGCTGACGCCGATCCGCTTCGCGACGCGGGCCGGGCGGAAGTGGAGCACGATGCGGGCGAAGGCCGCGCGGGCGTCATCGACAAGGATGGCCGGCGTGCCGTTGGGCGCGAACGATCGCGGACAGACCACGGCCGCGGCCCGGCTCTCGGCGAGGGTACGTCCGCGGTCGGCGCTATCGGCCAGGGTGATTTCACCGGGCAAGGCGTCTCGCAAGATGGCGGCCCCGTGAATCGGGAGATCTTCCGGCCCCACTGCCTGGCCGTCTACCAAGAGAGCCAGTTCCCCAAGCGTCGCCTGCATGATGAATTCCTTTCCTGTGCGGCAGCCTCCTAAAGCGGAAAGCCCATGCGGGGGGCCTCCGCGGCAAGCAATAGGCAGTTTAGTGGAAAAGCGGGAATTTGGGCAAGGGCAATCCAACGCAAAGTTGGCAGACGCCAATAGTTCGTCCAACGGCGATTATAATAGGATCATTGAGCGCTTTCAGGCCGAAGGGAGCTTTTGGAAGAATTTCTACCATATCGAGTTCGTATATGTTACAGACGGTGCATGCGGTAGTCCACGGTGGAAGAATCGAAGTGTCCGAGGCGATTGAACTGCCGGAGGGAAGCAAGCTGCTGGTGACTGTGCTGCCTGCGGAGGAAGACCCGTTTTGGCTGGCCGCAAGCCAATCGTCGCTAGATAGCATTTGGAACAATGCCCAGGACGACGTCTATGCCGAACTACTCAAGAAGTGATGTCATCTTCGAACGTGAAGCAAAAATGCTATGTCAGCGACGGAGTATCTCCACGATTCGCTCAACAACCTCAGAAGTCTTCTCGTCTTCCAAGTGGCCCGCTCGATAGGCGACGACGCGTTCATCCGCACTGAAAAGCCTGTTGGGGCGAATATTGCTCACTTTTTTGAGCGATCCTGATTCGAAATCGGACGACTCCAGTTGAATCGCATCGGGGTCGTTGACAATCTGGCTGGTGATCTGACAAAGAATCACGGCGTAAGCGTCCGCCCTCGCAACGATCAAAGCGGGGCGACGCTTTGTCTCGGAAAGGTCGGCGAATGGGAACGGGAGAACGACAACGTCGCCCTTCACAAGTCTTTCCACGCTTCGTCCTCCTCGGGGCGAAGCCAATCCTGCGCCAGTACGTCTTGGCTTGCCAATGCGGTCGGCACGTTTTGATGCACCGCCTTCAATCGCAGCCGCCGGGCATACTCGGCCAAATCGTCAAGATACTCCGGCGACAATTCCTCAACGGCCTGCAGCAGAGATTCTTTTGCGGTCATGGCACTTATTCCTCCGCTCGAATTATAACACATCGCCGTCACCGCCGGCCGTCTCTTTCGCCAGTTTGACGACGTTCTCAACGGTGAAGCCGAAATGCTTCAGGAGCACGCCGACGGGGGCGGAGGCGCCGTAGGAATGCATGCCGAGGAACCGCCCGGCGGGGCCGAGATACTTGCACCAGCCCTGTTCGATGCCTAGCTCGACCGCCACGCGGCGCGTCACGCTAGGCGGCAGGACCGTGTCGCGATAACCTTGCGGCTGGGCGTCGAAAAGTTCCCAACTGGGCAGGCTCACCACGCGGGCCTTGACGCCTTCGGCCTTGAGCTTCTCGTATGCCTCGACGCAGAGCGAGAGTTCCGTGCCGCTGCCAATGAGGATCACCTCGGGCCGGCCGTCGGCCGCGTCGGCCAGCACGTAGCCGCCCTGCCCCGCGCCCGAGGCCGGGGCGTATTTCGTGCGGTCGAGCGTAGGCACGTTCTGCCGCGACAATACCAGGGCCGTCGGGCTGTGTTTGCTCAGCATGGCGGAACGATAGGCCTCGGTCACTTCGTTGGCGTCGCCGGGCCGGATTACGGTGAGATTGGGAATGGCCCGCAAAGCCGCCAGGTGCTCGATCGGCTGGTGCGTGGGGCCGTCTTCGCCTACGCCGATCGAATCGTGCGTGAAGACGTAGAACACCGGCAGGCCCATGATGGCCGCCAGGCGGATCGAGGGCCGCATGTAATCCGTGAAAACGAAAAACGTGGCCCCGAACGCCCGCAGGCCGCTAAGACACAAACCATTGACGATCGCGCCCATAGCGTGCTCGCGGATGCCGAAGTGCAGATTGCGTCCGGCGTAGCTGCCGGCCTCGAAGTCGCCACCGCCGTCCATGAGCGTGAGCGTCGAGGGGGCCAGATCGGCCGAACCGCCCACGAGCCAGGGCAGCCGCTTGGCGATCTGGTTCAGCACTTTGCCGGACGACGCCCGCGTGGCCATGCCCTTGGCGTCCGCGGCAAACGGCTTCATCTCGTCGTCCCAGCCATCGGGCAGCGCGCCGCGCTCGATCAAGTCGAGTTCCCTGGCCTGTTCGGGGAACTGCCGGGCATATTCCGCGCGGTGGGCTTCCCATTGCTCGCGGGACTGCCGACCGCGGGCGGCGATGTTCGCGCGGAAGTGGGCCAGCACCTCGTCGGGCACGAGGAACTTCTGGTCTTCCGGCCAACCGTAAGCCCGCTTGGTCAGGCGGACCTCCTCCTCGCCCAGCGGAGCGCCGTGAGCGCCAGGCGTGTTGTGCTTGTTCGGCGAGCCATAGGCGATCACGCTGTGAACGATGATCAGCGTCGGCCTATCGCTCGTCTGGCGGAACACTTGCAACGCGGCGCGAAGGGCGGCCAGGTCGTTCACGTCGGCGACTTCTACCACGTTCCAGCCGTAGCCGGCAAAACGTTCGGCAACGTGTTCGCTGAAGGCCAGTTTGGTGTGGCCTTCGATGGTGATCGTGTTATCGTCGTATATCCAGCAAAGGTTCGAGAGCTTGAGGTGGCCCGCCAGCGAGGCCGCCTCGGCGCCGACGCCTTCCATCAGGTCGCCGTCGCTGCACAGCGCATAGATGTCGTAGTCGAACAGGTCGAAGCCCGGCCGATTGTAGCGCGCCGCCAGCCAGCGCTGGGCGATCGCCATGCCGACGCTGTTGGATATGCCTTGGCCCAACGGCCCGGTCGTTGTTTCCACGCCGCTGGTGTGCCCATGCTCGGGATGCCCCGGGCAGCGGCTGTCCAGTTGGCGGAAGCGGCGGATGTCGTCCAGCGGCACGGCCGGCTTGTCGGTGACGTGCCCTGCGGCGTCGGTCTGTTTCACGTCGCAGAGGTGCAGCATCGAGTAGAGCAGCATCGAGGCGTGGCCGCAGGAGAGCACGAAACGGTCGCGGTTGGGCCACAGCGGCTGCGCCGGGTCGTAGCGCATGGCCTCGTTGAAGATCACATAAGCGGCCGGCGCCAGGGCCATGGGCGTGCCCGGATGGCCGCTGTTGGCCGCTTGCACCGCGTCCATGGAAAGCGTGCGGATGGTGTTAATGGAGAGCGATTCGATGGGCTGCATCGTGTAAGACATGGGATGTTTTTCCGTCCAGACGGATTGCAAAGGAATATCTTGGATGATAGCAGTCTAAGGAGGTGCGAGAAGTCCGTCAATATCCCGCTTGCCGATTACGGCAAGGAGATTGACACCGGCATCGGGTCTTGGTTAAGGTGGATAGAAAGAAAGCCCTTCATGCGCCGGCCGATTCAAATCCAGTTGCTCGTGCCCACGCTCTCCGTGGTGGTCCTGGCGATCGTGCTGGCCAGCGGAGCGAGCGGCTACTTCGGCGCGATGCGGCAGCGGCAGTCGCAGGAAGAAAGCCTGCGGCGCGTCGTCGCCACGCTCACCGAAGGCCGTTTTCCCCTCACGGAATCGGTGCTGCGGCAAATGAGCGGGTTCTCCGGGGCCGAGTTCGTCTTTCTCGATACGGATCAAAACGTTATTGCCAGCACGATGAAGCTCACCGCGGACGACCGGGCCCGCTTGGCGCACCTGGCCGGCGACGGACAAACCGGCGCGGCCCGCCAGCAGGCAATGGGCGCGCAGCCCAGCCTGAAACTGGCGGGCGGCGTCTACTTGAGCCAGCGGGCGGCGATCGTGGGCCGCTGGCCGGGCACCGTCTCTGGCACGCTGGTGGTGCTCTATTCGCAAGAGCGCTGGACGGCCGCCACCTGGCAGGCCGCCTATCCGGCGCTGGCGGCCGGCGCGGTCGCGGTGGCCGCGGTGGTCGTCGTCGCCACGCTGCTAGCCCGGCGGTTCGTGCGGCCGATCCAGCGGCTGGGCGATCAGACGGCCCGCATCGCCCAAGGCGACTTCACTCCGGTGGGCGTGGGCAATGTCGATGACGAGCTGCGCGACCTGGCCGTCTCGATCAATCGCATGACCCAGCGGCTGGGCCAGTACGAGCGCGAGGTCCGCCGCAACGAGCAGCTTCGCACGCTGGGCCAACTCGGCGCCGGCATGGCCCACCAGCTTCGCAACGCGGCCACCGGCTCGCGGATGGCGATCGAATTGCACCAGCGGCAATGCGACACGGCCGGCGAGGCGCTGGACGTGGCCCTGCGGCAGCTTCGCCTGATGGAATCCTACGTGCAGCGGTTCCTCACGCTCAGCCGTCCCAAGCGGGCCGGCCGCGACCCACAAGCCAGTGCCCCCATGCCGCTGGCCGCGCTGCTGGACGATGTCTCGATGCTCGTCCGCCCGGCCTGCCTGCACGCCGGCATCGAGCTATCCGTCGTCAAGCCCCAGGGGCCGGTGTGCGTGTCGGGCGACGCCGAGGAGTTGCGCCAGTTGCTGCTGAATTTGGCGCTCAATGCGGTCGATGCGGTGAGCGGACCCGCCAGCGGGGACCCCGAGTCGCTGCCCAAGCGGATCGTGCTGGCGCTGGAGCCGGTCGACGCGGGGCATTGCGCGTTGTGCGTTCGCGACAGCGGCCCCGGTCCTTCGGCGGAAGTCGCGCCGCGGCTCTTCGAGCCTTTCGTGACCGGCAAGCCCGAAGGCACGGGGCTGGGCCTTTTCGTCGCCCGGCAGATTGCCGAGGACCACGGCGGCACGATCCGCTGCCAGCGCTGCGAGGGGATGACGGAGTTTCGGGTGGAGTTGCCGATTACGTAGCACCCTTTTCAGACGGAAGATCGTTTCGCCAGTTCTAAGAGGCTGTCCGAAAAGTCCGAATTCTCGTCCCCTCTCCCTCCGGGAGTGGGTTAGGGTGAGGGCTTAGTAACGACAAAGCTGACGATGAAGCGAATCGCCCTCACCTCCTGGCACTCTCCCAAAGTGAGAGGGGAGACTATGCAGATAGCCGCTTAGTCGAAGATCCCCGCGCCGAAACCATTGCTGAGCCGGTTTTCACCGGCGCTCGGTGCCACCTGCGCTGCCTGTGGCGGACGGTGGGGACCGTGGGGCTTTTCGGCCCCCTGCAGCTTGGGCGACTCGACCGAAACCGCCGCGGCGGACGCCGCCGAAGCCGGCGCGGACCAGGAAACTTCCTCTTCGAAATCCTGATAGCTAGGCACATAACCGGGCAGCTTCGAGCGGGCCTTCTCCTCTTCGTAGGCTTTGATCACCCGCTGCTGGATCATCTCGCGACAGGCCGAATTGATCGGATGCGCGATGTCGGCATAGAGCTTGGCACGGCCGTCGTCGTCCTTAACGGCCAGTTGCTCCCGCATCCGCGCGCCGCACTGATTGCAGTAGCCGGCGCGGAGATGATTCTTGCTACCGCAATGGGGGCAATGCGCGGTGAGCTTGCGGCTGGGCATGGCCACAAAGGGCCCCGTCCCTCCTTCGATGATCTTCAGGTCGCGGACGACGAACGCATCGTCGAACGTGATCGAGCAAAAGGCCTGTAGCCGCTCTCCCGACTCTTCCATGAGTTTCACGCGCACCTCGGTGATCTCCACGGCGCACCTCCGCATTGAATGCCCGTCGCGAGCCCGAAGGGGCCGCAAACAGGAACCTACACGCAACTTTGCACAGCAACCACACAACCGACTTCGCGGGCGAGCAGCCGCCGGGCAACCCGCCGCGCCTGGCAGGCGCTGCGGAACAGCCCGAAATACGCGGTACCGCTGCCGCTCATTCCGTGGCCCAGGCAATCCTCGGCGGCCATCAGGCGGCCCAGCCTGGCGATCCACGGAGACAACTGCTCTGCCGCCGCCTGGAGTCGATTGAACAACAGGCGGCCCGATTGTCGAGTGTTTCCCTGGCGGAGCGCATCGAGCAACGGCTGTAGCGGCCTGGGCGACTCCGGCGGACGACAGACGCCGTAGACGGCGGCCGTCGCCAGCCCTTGCGGAGGCCGCACGACCACAAAGTTCATCAAACCCAAACCGCCGGCCGCTTCGATCCGCTCGCCGCGTCCCCGGCACACGGCCGGGCCACGGTGCAGGAAAAAGGGCACGTCGCTGCCCAGTTCGGCCGCCAGCGCGGCCAACTCAGGCAGGGACAAGTCCCGTTTCCAGCCGAGGTTCGCGGCCACCAAGGCGGCCGCCGCGTCGCTGGAACCGCCGCCCAGACCCGCGGCAGTCGGAATTCGCTTGATGAGCCTGAGTTGCGCGCCTTGGCTTGTTCCCGTCCTGCGGCGAAACAACTCGATTGCTCGCCAGACGAGGTTCTTACCGTCGCACGGCACATCGTCGAACCCGCTGCCGCCTCGGGACGACATGCCCCAGCGGCACTCCAATTCCAAACCTTCGCTCGCTGTCGGTCGAAAGCACAGGGTATCGCACAGGCTGATCGGACACATGAGCGTTTCGATCTCATGGTAGCCGTCAGCGCGCTTGCCCAGCACCTCGAAAAACAAGTTGAGCTTCGCAGGCGTCTGGATCACGATTTCCACCGCATGCCGGTGGATCTGCATGACTGCGCACTCCTATACTCGACACGGCCTGAACTGAAACACGTCCTTACTACATGTAAGAGTTTGCTTCAGTATCAAGTGCAAGCAACATAAATCATTGGAATACGTTTGCCCGGAGGCGGGAAGCACGCACCAAAAAAACACTCTAAACCGCGCGCATTTTAACGCTTCGCAAGCATCGCGTCAATCTAATTTTCCGCTATTTTTCGCATCCCCGTGTCGGCCTGCCGGAACACGGCCTGAGTAGGCTGCGACACTGGGGTAAAATACGATACCGATTCGCAGATGAATGGCTACGAATTCACGCTCGGACGGATGAGGTTGCGCCGAAAGCCCCCTGACTGTGTCAGGGGGATCTGCGTCAGGGGGACAATGCCGGTCCGCGTGTCACCCCCGGACGCAGTCCGGGGGCTTTAGGACGGCTTCACGTCCGGCGGTTCTTCATTTGCCGGTGAACCGCGAAGTAGTAAAGGCCCCCCAGCACCAGCACTGCGCCGCCGAGCCAGAGCGATACGCGGTGCAATTCGCCTTTCATCAAGTGTTCATCCTGCCCCATCTTGATGCCCACGTAGCAAAGCACCGCGCACCAGACGCCCGATCCGAGGAGCGTGAAGAGCGAAAACAACTTGTAATTCATTTTCACAACGCCCGCCGGTATGCCGATGAGGTGCCGCACGACGGGCAAGAGCCGTGAAATGAAAATGCCCATCGAACCGTAATGGTCGGCCCAGCGTTCCGCGCCTTCGATCTTTTCCGGCGTCACCAGAATCCACTTTCCATAACGCATGAACAGCGGGCGGCCCGCGAGTCGTGCCGCCCAGTACATGAGCGTTGCGCCAAGCCACGAGCCGAGGGTCCCGGCGATGACAATGCCCGTGAGACTGAGAGGAATCTGCTTGGTGTACGCCAGGTGTGCCGCGGGTGGAATCACCAATTCGCTCGGCAGCGGCAGAATAGAACTCTCGATGGCCATCAGCAAAGCGATCAACCAGTAGCCGCCAACCTTCAACGTGGCCAGATACCACGCAATCAACGGGTCGAACAATTTCTTGGACACGCGCCGCTACTCCCGCGTCAGCTTGTGGAACCGCTCGATCAGGCCGCGCGTGATCGGGCCGGGCTGGCCGTCACCGATGGGGCGGCTGTCGACCTTCACCACGGGCACCAGTTCCGCCGCCGTGCCGGTGAGGAAACATTCGTCGGCGATGTAGACGTCGTGCTTCGTCAGCGGCAATTCGTGGACCGCGATGCCGGCCGCGCGGGCCAACTCGATCACCGCGTCGCGGGTGATGCCTTCCAGGATGCCCGATTCCAGCGAGGGCGTCAGCAGTTCGCCGTCGCGGACCAGGAACACGTTATCGCCCGTGCATTCGGCCACCTCGCCCTTGTGGTTGAGCATCAGGGCCTCGACGCAGCCCGCCTGCACGCCCTCGATCTTGGCCAGGATGTTGTTGAGGTAATTGAGCGACTTGATGCGCGGGCTGAGGGCGGCCGGGTGGTTGCGGGCAACGCTGACAGTGACGATCTCCAGGCCGTTGCGGTAGAGTTCCTCGGGATAGAGCGAGATGTAGTCGGTGATGATGATCACCTGCGGGTTGCTGCAGCGGCTGGGGTCCAGGCCCAGCGAGCCGGCCCCGCGGGTCACAACCACGCGGATGTAGCCTTCGCGAATGCCGTTGGCAGCCAGGGTTTGCTCGATGGCGAGGGCCATTTCCTCGCGCGTTATGGGGATATTCAGGAGGATGGCCTTGGCCGAATTCCAGAGGCGGTCCAGATGGGCCTGCATGCGGAAGACCTTGCCCTCGTAGCTACGAATGCCCTCGAACACGCCGTCACCGTAGAGCAGGCCGTGGTCATAGACGCTGATTTTGGCGTCTTCCTTGGCGTAGAACTTGCCGTCGATGTAGATTTGGAGTGACATAGCAATCAAAACTTATAACAAAAACAGGCCGCGGTCAAGCTGTAGGGGGCCAATCAGGTTTCGAGGTCGGGTGGGAAAAGCGAAACGACGGCCCACTAATTTCCCAAGCCCCTATCCCACCCGCGACTGCCAATCATCGGGATTGCGGCTTGTGTGAAATACGGCGAGGACACTTACTGTTTTGCCTTCGAGCGTATAGCAGACCGCATAAGGAAACTTTCGCACGAGTGTTTGCCGGACATTGTGGTAGGTGATTGCATGAATCTCGGGATTCGCTGCGATACGGTCGAGAACGTCTTGCAAGCGTACCACAAATCTCTTGCCAAGTCCGCGCCGCGCGATTTCATATTCGCGAAATGCGCGAAACACGTCGAGTTCGGCTTCGGGCTCGATCTTTAAGCGATATGCCATTACTCGCCGGTCAGCAGCCTAATCTTGACGTCCTGCCAGGAACTGCCTCGATCCGGGGCCGCGGCATGATGGGCGAGCCGGCGGTCAAGTTCCGCCTTTTGCGATTCGCTCAACTCAAACTGCGTCTCGTCTTCGATGATGCTGTCCCATATCTGCTCGGCAAGTTCGAGACGCTGAGCGATAGGCAAGGTGCGGATATCCTGTGGAAGATGCGAAGTTGGCATGCGCGGAATTCCTGAAGTTACGTTCATTTAACGGCCACTACTACCATTATAACGCGAGCCCGGAAGCTCACGCCACCCTTCCATCCACCAGCCGGATCGTGCGATCGGCGCTGGCGGCGATGGCCGGATCGTGCGTAACCATCACTATAGTCAACTGTTGCCGCTGGTTCAAGCCGCGCAAGATGCGGATGATCTCCCGGCCGCTCTCCTGATCGAGATTGCCGGTCGGCTCGTCGGCCAACAAAAGACTGGGCTGGGCAATCAGCGAACGGGCAATGGCCGCGCGCTGCATCTCGCCGCCGGAAAGCTCCCGCGGGCGGTGCTTCAAGCGATGGTCCAGGCCCACCATGGTCAGCAACTCGGCGGCCTGCTCCTTGAATTGCCGCCGCTGCCGCCAATAGCTCCACGCGCTATGCGCGATCATCAGCGGGGCCAGCACGTTCTCCAGCGTGGAAAACTCCGGCAGCAGATGATAGAACTGGAAGATCATGCCGAAGCGGTGATTGCGCAGCCAGTCGCGGCGGTACGAGGGAATGCTGTCGATGCGGTCACCCTCGAAGAGGATCTCGCCGCGGTCGGGCACGTCCAGCGTGCCCAGCAGGTGCAGGAGCGTCGTCTTGCCGCAACCGCTCTGGCCCACGATGGCCAGAAACTCGCCCTGCCGCACTGTCAGGCTCACGCCGCGAAGCACGGGCACTTCCACGGGCCCCTTGCGATACGTCTTGTGCAGGTTCTTGGCCACCAACACGGGAGCGATCGCGGGCGGCTGCCGTGCCGGGACCGGAAAGTGGAACGGCGCTGCGGCCGATGTCTCCCCTCTCCCTTCGGGAGATGGGCAGGGGGCGAGGGCTTTGCGCGCCGAACCAGGGTTCCCCTCACTCTGACCCTCTCCCAGAGGAAGAGGGTTTTTCTTTGCAACGTTACTCATAGCGCAAGGCCTCCACGGGATGCAGGCGGGCGGCGCGGAGCGCCGGCAAAACGCTGGCCAGCACGGCGATGCCCAACGCCCCAGCGACGATCCAAGCCACCGTCTCCGGGTAGACGACCGTCGGGATTTTGTACAAGTAATAGATTTCCGGATTGAACACCGGGTGGCCGGTGAGCCAGCCGATGAAATCGGCGATCTGGTTGATGTAATGCACGAAGCACAGGCCGCCGATCAGGCCCACGCCCGAACCGACCAACCCCAGCGAGAGTCCGTAGGTGAGAAAGATGCCCATCACGCCGCGGCCCGAGGCCCCCAGCGACTTGAGGATGCCGATGTCGCGGGTCTTCTCCACGACGATCATGAAGAAGATGGCCAGGATGCCGAACCCGGCCACGGCGATGATCAGGAACAGCAGGATATTGAGGATCGTGGTCTCCATCTGCACGGCGGCCAGCAGGGCGCCTTGCTTGTCGCGCCACGTCTCGACGCGATAGAGGCCGTGATCGAAGGCCGCCCGCAGCTTGTCGCGGACCACGTTGCCGTCGGCCCCGGGGCGGATTTTGATTTCGATGGCGTTCACGTAGCCGACGCCCGTGGAAGGATCGATCATGCCCCGCTGTTTTTGCAGTTCCTTGATGGGCATGAAGACGAAGAGGCTGTCGTATTCCAACATCTTGCTCTCGTAGAAATCGACAACCGTGAACTTGTCGCTGACCGCCTTGGGCGGCGAGCCGGCAGTAGGAAAGGTGAGTTGCACGTCATCGCCCGGCAGAACGCGGAAGTGTTCCTCGCCGTCGGCCTTGCGGAAGCTGCTCTGAGCGATGCCCAGCACGACGCCGGGGCATTGTTCCTTGGCCATGTCGAACGTCTTGACCTGCTCCGCGAATGGCGGACGCCTGCTGAACGGATCTTTTGGCGGCGCATCATTCCCCCCTCTCCCTTCGGGAGATGGGCCGGGAGTGAGGGCGGTATCCCTTTTCTCTCCGGTAGAGGGGCTGGGGGCGATGGCAGCGGTCTCCCCTCGCCTTTCGGGAGAGGGGGCGGGGGTGAGGGCTGTGTCGCTCGTCGCCGAATTCCCCTCACCCCGACCCTGGGATGCGGAAGCCGTGGACGCGACGCCGTGGTTGATGCTGGTGCCGTCGCAGGTGCCTGTAAAGATCACGCCGCCCGACTTGCTCCCCGTCGCCAAGCTCAGGTTCGAACCGGCGAAGGTAACTGTTGTGCCGTTGGCAACCGTGACCGGGGAACTGCTGCTGATGCTGGAGCCGATCTCCACAAACGCGCCGTCGTTGGTCGTGATGGAACCGGTGTTGGGCACATTGTTCACCAACGGCGCACCGCTGCCGAGCGCGGTTGTGCCGCCGCTGAAGCGAATCCTTAAACCGCCGCTGCTGCCGGTAATCGTCGGTTCGGCAGCTATCGCGCCCGATGCAACAGTCAAGCCCGCGACCGACTGGTTGAATCCTGCCAGGTCAAGCGCACCATCGCTGGTGTTCGCCCCGAAGATCACGTCGCCCGCAACGGCGCCAAGGCCGCCACTGGGCAGGGCATTGTTGACGCCCAGGACCACGCTGCCACCCTGGATTGCCGTGCCGCCCGCGAAATCGTTGCCGTTGGTGGCAAACGTCAGCCAACATGGCCCCTGCTCGAACAGGCCGGTCACACCGTGGATGTCTCCCAGCCCATTGAACGTGTAGTTCTTCGTGCCCGTAACCGCTACCGAACTCGGTGTCAGCGTACCGGAAAACGTTACGCTCGTCGTGCCGGCGACGGGCGTGCCGCCCCACCAGACATGGTTCGTGGCGACATCCTGGGTCCATGTGTTGGTATAGCCGCCGGACGATCCGCCAACCCAGATCAGGCTCGACGGATTGCACACGAAGTCCAGGCTGACCGCGCCGGGTACGCTGTAATCGATGTAGGAATTCGCCTGCGGCATGCTCACCATGCTACTTCGATCGCTTGCCGGAGCGGGAGGGGGACTTGCGCTCCGGTCATCTTCCGGAACGGGTGCGGGACTTGTGTTTCGGTCTTCTCTCGGAACGGGTGCGGGACTTGCGTTCCAGCCTCCTCCCGAAGGGAACGGCGGCGGCGCATTCCGCGCAATGGCTTCTTCATAAGCCAATTCCTGGGCCCGCTCGGCGCGATACGTCCAGCCGGCGTGGCGCATCGCTTCGCGGGGGCGGGTCGGGCCGTCGGCCAGATGGTCGTAGACATCGTAGTCGCCGGGACGGAGATTGAAGCTCATCTCGCGGCGGTTTTCCGGATGCTGCAGATACTTGGCGAAATCGCTCACCCGGCTTTGCGACTTCTCGTCGATACCGATGACGTTCACCTGGCTGGTCACCCAGGTGCCGTGCCACTGGTAGCTGAGCATGGCCGGCACGACGCAGATGGGCGTCATGTCCACGACGTCGTCGCCCGCGATCTTCTTGATCTGCTCCATGTGCCAGTCGGGATCGCGCATGCCTTCCAGGGTGCCGCTTTCCATGACCACGTCGCAGATGATGCCGCGGATGCGGCCTTGCATGTCGGTGCTGAAGCCCGCCATGACGCTGTTGACGATGATCATCGTCGCCACGCCCAGCATGACGCTGAGGATCGAGGCGATGGCGATGTAACGCGTACGAAGATAACGCCAGCAGAGGAGGAGTTTGTACATAGTTAGTCCTTAGTGCTTAGAACTTAGTTCTTAGTGCTTAGTGATCGGTTCTAAGCTCTAAGTTCTAAGTTCTAAGTTCTACTCAGCTTCCGGTCGGAGCAACGGAAACAGTATCACGTCCCGTATTGTCTGCGTGTTCGTCAGCAGCATCACCAGGCGGTCGATGCCGATGCCTAGCCCTCCCGCGGGCGGCATGCCGTGCCGCATGGCGCGGATGAAATCACGGTCCATCTTGGCCATCGACTCCTCCTCGGGCATGCCCGCAAGCTGCTGCGTGAAAAGCTGCTCCTGCAAGTCGGGGTCGTTCAACTCCGTGTAGGCGTTCGCCAATTCCATGCCGTGGACGAAAAGCTCAAACCGCTCGGCAATCGCCGGGTTCGACGCCTTCCGCTTCGTCAGCGGGCAGATGCTGGCCGGATAGTCGATCACGAAGATCGGCCCTGTGAGGGCGTCTTCCACCTTGGCCTCGAAGACCTCGCTCTTGAGCACGTCCGGGTGGCGATTGGCCGTCTCGATTCCCAACTTCGCAGCCAGCGCGGCGATGGCTTGCACATCGTCCGGAGACACTCCCGCATGCTCGCGGAAAAGCTCGTCGTAGGTCTTGCGGGCGAATGGCGGCGTGAAGTCGATCTGCTTGTCGCCCCATTGCAGTTTTAGCGGTTGGCCGGTCGCGGCAATCGCGGTCGCGATCAGCTTCTCGGTCAGGTCCATCATGGAGTTGTAGTCTCCGTAGGCCTGATAGAGTTCCAACATCGTGAACTCGGGATTGTGCCGGGCGTCGATGCCTTCATTGCGGTAGACGCGGCCCAATTCATAGACCCGTTCGACGCCGCCCACCAGCAGCCGCTTCAGATGCAACTCCAAGGCGATGCGGAGAAACAGGTCGATGTCCAGGGCGTTGTGATGCGTGACGAAGGGCCGCGCGGCCGCGCCGCCGGCAATGGCGTGCAGCGTCGGGCCTTCGACCTCGACGAAGCCCTCGCCGGCCAGCGTCGTGCGGATCGATTGCACGATCTTCGTCCGCCGCAAGAAGCGTTCCCACTGGCCCTCGGTGTGGATCAGGTCGAGGTAGCGCATCCGTTGCCGCAGTTCGGGGTCGGCCAGGCCCTTGTGCTTTTCCGGCGGAGTCTCGATGCACTTGGTGAGGAAATGAACGTCGTTGGCGAAAATGGTCAACTCGCCGACGTGCGTGCGTTTTAGTTCGCCATCGATGCCGATCAGGTCGCCCAGGTCGAATTGCTTGGCCAGTTCCCAGTTCTTTTCGCCGACCTGGCCCATGCCGATGGCCACTTGAATGCGGCCGGTCCAATCGTGCAATTCGAGGAACCGCAGTTTGCCCTGGCCGCGTTGGAGCACAATGCGCCCCGCCGCGCGAACCGTAGGGCCATGAAGTTTCGGCGGTTTGCCTTCTTCCGTGGCCGGTTCGGCGACGATTTCGCCTTCACGGGCACGAATCGCGGCAATCGATGAATGGTTGTCGAAGCGATGTCCCCAGGGATCGATGCCCAGCTCGTGTATTTTGCGCAGTTTGGCGCGGCGCGCCGCTTCCAAGGCCGCGGCACCGTGTTGTGGTTCGTTGGATTCGTTTTCGCTCATGGTTTCAATGTGGTTCGGACGCTGGAAAAACGATCCAGTTTACCCATTTTTGCGCATATGCGTTAGGGCATGGGGTGGCGGGATTGTAGTGGAATAGCCGCTTGGGTCAATGTCAAAGAAATCAGAATCTGCGCATAACATTTCAATAGAGTGAAATGTGACCCCGGAGCGATGCCTGAGCGATTCCTGAGCAGTTTCCGAACGATTTCCGAGTCATTTCCATGCGTTTTCCCCGCGGTTTTCGCTATCCTTCGATTTTTTTTCGAAATGTGCTCCGAAATGCGCGAGGCAGCGTGGATCGTGGGGCGTGGGCCGCTTATCCCTCATCCCCAATCCCTAGCCCCCTGATCCCCAGTCCCTGCTCCCTGCCTTGCCCAAGAAACAGTCATCGCCGGCTCGGGGGGGAGAAGCCGGCGACGACTTTCCGGAGGAGAAACCAAACCGGAGAGCTTCGTTATGGAAGGCTGAAGGCGGAAGGATGAAGGATGAGCCGGGCCTTCATCCTTCCGCCTTCATCCTTCAGCCTTCAAAAATTACGGTCCGCTGCTGATGCCCATCTTGTCCTCTTCCTCCTCCTGGATGATGATTCGCGGCGTGACCATCATCATCAGGCTGGAGGTTTCACGGCCGATGCCCACGTTCTTGAACAAGCGATTGAGATAGGGGATTTCGTCCAAGATCGGCACGCCGTATTCCGTGCGGCCTTCGCTCAAGCGCTTGATGCCGCCCAGGAGAACCGTGCCGCCGTCGGGCACGCTGACCGTGGTGGTCACCGTGACGAACGAGAAGGTGGGCAACTGCACCGTCACGCCGGATTGCGTGTTGGTGGCATTGTCCTGGTTGTTGTTGAACAGGTTGGTGGCCTGGTTGACGATGCCGTTGCGCGTCGTCTGGGTGGTGGTCGTATTGGACCCCTGGAAGGTGAACGTCTGCACGTTGCCGATCTTGCTGAAGAAAGGCACGATCGTCAGCCGCACGAAACGGCGGTCGTTGGAGACCACCGCCTGCACGGTCATGAACGTTCCTTCGGAAAGGACGACAATTACTGGCTGTTGTGCGGCCGCAAAGTCGCCCACCACGGGGATCACGCTGATCACAAACGGCGTCTGCGAGGTGTCGGAGACGAATGCCTGCTGGCCGTTGAAGAGCGTGACCTTGGGGGCCTGGAGCACGTTGGTGCGCTTGTCGCCCGCAGCGGCATTGATGAAGAAAAAGGCCTCGATGTTGCTGAGGATGGCGAAGCCCACCGTGGCGCCGGCCGCAGCGTCGAAACCGCCAAACTGCGGTACCGCCAGGGCATAGGTGCCCTGCGTGAATTGAACGCTGTTGTCCGTCGTGTAAATGCCCGATTGCGCCGGGTTGCTGCCCACGGCCTGCAGGCCGGAAATGGCCGTGCCTGAATTGCCGTTGCCTTGGTACAGCGGGGCATTGTAGGTGTTGCCGCCCACGCTGACCCCCTGCACCGCGCTGAAGCCGGCGGCCTTGGGATTGGAAGTGTTGCTGGCCAGGTTGAAGTCGAAGTCGACGCCGATCCGCTCGAAGAAGTTGTCGTTGAGCGTGATGAAGCGGACTTCGATCGTAACCTGCAGGTCCTGCATGCGGCGCAACTGCTCCAGCAGATCGACGATCTCCTCGTGGACCTCCTGCGTCTGGCTGATGACGAGGCTGAGGTTCGTGGGCGAGGCGGCGACCGTGCCTTTGCCGCCGTTATGGTCCCAGGTCGGGGGCGCAACGGTCTGCGTGATCAGGTCGACCAGGGTGTCGAAGTCGGCGTTGGTGCCGCCGCCCGCGCCGCCCGGTCCGGCGGCAGCCTGGTTCTTGCCCATCGGGGCCGCCATGTTGGCCGACACCGCGGGATTGATCATCGTGCCGTTGGACCGGCTGCGGTCGTTGGCCGCCACGGCCATGGGCGTGGTCATCGAACCGTACCCGCCGCCGGAACCCACCGCGTTGCTCATCGCGTCGTGCAACGCGCCGGCCAATCCCATGCGGGGGCTGGCGACGAAGTTCGGAATGGGCATCACCAGGTCGCCCACGGGGTACACCTGCTGGTAGATCAGGCTGGCGTCGGTCTTCTTCGACTCGCTGGTGATGTTCAAGACCTCGTGTTTGATGATGTAGCAGAGGTGGTGCTTCTCCAGCAGCAGGCAAAGGTAGCTCTTCAACTCGATGTCGCCGTTGAGTTCGAGCGTCACCGGCAGGTCGGGCGACAGCCCTTCCTCGCGCAGACCCTCCTCGTCAATGTGGATGTTCACGTTGACCAGCTTGGCCAACTGGCCGAGCACGTCGTTCAAGGGGCGGTTGTGGCAGGAGTAGTTCACCGGAGTCTGAAGTTTCTTTTCGATCTCGATCTCCTGGGCGCTGCGGCGGTGGCGGATGCGATCCAGCGCGGTCTTGGCGCGGACGTTCGTAATCTCCTTCCAGTGCTTTGCGTCCGGGAATGTGTAGGGCTCGCTCGGGCCGGGAATCGACGACTCGTCAACGTCGTTGAGCACTTCGGCAAAGCCCTTCTCCTTGCGCTCTTTGATGTCCATCTCGCGGGCCAGATTACGCTGCATCCGCGCCTTCTGCACCATCACGCTGGTCACGAGTTCGTGGGGGGCCAGTTCATACGCCCGCTTGGCGACGACCTCCGCCTCCTCGTAGCGCTGCTCCTCGTTGAGCCGGTTGTATTGATCGACCAGATCGGCCAGCTTCTGCTGCACCTGCTGTTTGGTCAATGCCTCGCGGGCGATATCGGCGCGAACACTGTCGTTCTTCTCTTGCAACTCGATGCGAGAGCGGTTCTGGGCGATGTATTGCTGCGTCTCGCTAATGGCACGGTCCAGGCGTTTCAGCAACTGGTCGCGGCTGGCCGCGTCCAGTCCGGCGGATTCGACCTTCTTGCGCGCCTCCTGGAGAATCGCGAGCGACATCTTGGGGTCTTTCTCGCGCATGGCCTTGGCGTCGGCCTCGCGATGATTCACGTCGGCAAAGACCTGGTTGAGCAGGGTCCTTTGCGCGGCCACGGCCTCGTCGGCCGCCGAGAGGGGCTGGCCCGCGGGAGTGGTCCGCGGCGCCGTCGGCCTGGGCGACGACAACAACGAGAGCTGGTCCTGCAAACGGGCGGCCGTCACGGGATCGAGTTCGTTGGAATAGGCCGAGGCCTGCTGGAAGAGTTGCAGCGCCCGATCGTGATCGCGGGCCTTGAGGGCCGCCATGCCCTGCTGGAAAAGGCTGTAGCCCGGCGACTGCCCGCCCAGCGCCGGGCCGGCCGGCTGGTTCGAGGGCGAGGGAATCCCGTCGGGCGACTGATCGGCGACTTGCATATTGTGCGTCGGATCGCGAGAGGGATCGTAAATAGCCGACTGGACACCGGGGCCGGTATCGACCGTCCCTCCCGCCTGGATGGCGCCCGAGGCGTAGCTGCGTTGTGCTTCATGCACGGCGTCGAAGACGTGCTGCGGCGTGTCTTCGCCGGGAGCGAAGGCGTTTTCGGGAATCCGCATGGCGTCGAGTTTGCGGCAGAGGAGTTCGGCCTGGTTGATCTGGCCGGCGGCCAGTGCCAGGCGGATCTGCCGCATGACGTTGAGGGCTTGTTGCCGGCCGGCCTGCGAGGCCCCCACGGCGCCGGGCATCGAGTTGCCGCCATCGACGGGCGCGACGCTCGCCGGGTGGGCCTGCTGCCGCCAGGCGGCAATCCGCCGCGAAAGTTCGTCCGGCTTGACGTCGAACGGCCCATAGGTCACTCGCTGATCGACGGCCAGCGAAACCAGTTTGTCGGCATGGTCCAACTCGCCCCATTGCAAGAGGGCCTCGGCCTGTTCCATCAACATGCGGGCGTAGGCCCTGCGGTTTTCTTCGTTGGCCCGGTCGAGGCGGCTGATTTCCACGAACTTGGCGATGGCCGCTTCGACGCGATCGGGACTGTCTTCATTGGCCGCATAGCGGATCTGGTCCTGGCGGGCCATGGTCACCAGATCGCTGGCGCGGCGGACATCGCCCACGGCCAGGGCCAGGCGGGCCGCTCGCAACAGGCCGTCGCTGTGGGCACGCGCCGGCACCTGTTCCGGGATGGCGAAGTTGCGCGGGGCCGCCGTCGAGGGCAACCGTGAAACGCCGTTGGCGTCGGGCGCGGTTGCCGCACTGGCTCCCCGCGCCGCAAACGGATCGCTGGGCGCCGCTGGCTGGCTGGCGGTAAAGCCCGAGAGAACCGGCCCTGAGCTTCCCTGCTGCGAAACCGCCGCGCCGCTCAGAAGCATGATTGCCATACGATCCGGCAGGCCGGCATTTGCGAAGCCCGCGGAAAGACTTATCGCGACTGCGATCCAGCCGACGAGAATTCTTGGGGTCGTCTTCAAGGCGTTTCTCCTTTTGGCAAGTGGACTCCCGCGGCTTTTGTATCTTCCGCGGGCCACTCTCACATCCTGTGTGCTATTAGAGGTCTTTGTACATTGCACGGCCCGAAACAATGCCCGCGCGCTTCCCGAGGGAAAGATGCGGATCATTTCCAACCGTTGGAACTCATGGAACGAGCGTAAGTAGGGACAAGTCTTCGCGAACAAAAATGAAGAGGGTGCTTAGATACACCGGGCGGCAAGAGCGGTCAAGGGCAGTTTGCTGGATTCAACAGAAAAATTTTCCCGTCTGGGATTTTTTCCTGCTGATCGGCTGGAACAGCGGCAAAGATCGGCAAAAACTGCCGATGCGATTGGTGAAAACCACGGTTTTTTGCGACACATACGGCGTACACGCCCCCTCTGTGCGCACCCCGGTAGCACTGAGAACTGAAAACTCATAACGTCTTATGGAAACGCCGCACCGCCAAGAAAAGAGTCGCCACGCCCATCACGGCCAGCGCCAGCAGATCCGGCCAGAGAAACGCCAGCCCCACGCCTTTGAGGAAGATGCTTCGCACGACCACAAGGAAATAGGCCACCGGGTTCAGATACGTCAGCCACTGGATTGCCTGCGGCATATTGGCGATTGGGAAGGAGAATCCGGAAAGCAGCATCGCCGGGAAGAAGTAAAGAAATGTGCTCATCAACGCTTGTTGCTGTGTCTGGCTCACCGTGGAAATGAGCAACCCCATGCCCAACATGGTCAACAAATAGAGACCGGTGGAGAAGTAAAGCAGCACGATGCTGCCGCGCATGGGGACCTGGAACCAGAAGACGCCGATCAAGAGTATCAGCGTCACGTCCACGAAGGCGATGAGCACGAAAGGCAGCGTCTTGCCCAGAATGAACTCCAGCGGCGTGATGGGCGTGACCATGATCTGCTCGATCGTGCCGATCTCCTTTTCGCGGACCACGGACATGCTCGTCAAAAGCAGGCTCACCAGGCTCACCACGATCACGATCACGCCGGGCACGAAATAGTTGCGGCTGTCCAGGTTCTCGTTGAACCATGCCCGCGTGCGGAAGTCGATCCGTACCGGCAGTTGGGCCATGAGCCGGCTTTGTTGCAGGCGGCGGGCGAGCATCTCGCGGGAATAGTCGCTGGTGATGCGGTTGACGTAGCTCAGGGCGATGCCGGCGGTGTTCGAGTCGGTGCCGTCGCAGATGACCTGCAATTGGGCCGTCCGGCCGCCTTCGAGATCGCCCGCAAAGCCGTGGTCGATGCGGAACACAACCTGCACGTTGCTGCGGAGAACGAGGTCGTCCATCTGCCGGTCGTCGTCGATTTGGGCCACGACGTCGAAATATCCGCTGCCGGAGAAGCGGGAGAGCAACTCGCGGCTGGCCGGGGTATTGTCGCGGTCGTAGATGCCCGCGCGGATGTCGCGAATGTCCATGTTCACCGCGTAGCCGATCACGATCACTTCCAGGCAAGGCAGAATGAAAATCACGCCGCGCATCCGCGGGTCGCGAAAGACCTGGATGAACTCCTTGATCAACATTTGGCGGATGCGATCGAACATGATTTACGCGAGTTTCTTCTTGAACTTCCAACGGGCCATGAGCACCATCAAGGCGGCGAAAAGCACCAGCAGCAGCGTGTCCAGGGCCATGATCTCCAGCCCCACGCCTTTGAGATAAATTCCCTTGAGTACGCTGATGAAATACCGCGCCGGCACGAGGTACGTGAGCCACTGGATCGGCCGCGGCATGTTGACGATGGCGAAAATGAAACCCGACAGCAGGAACGACGGCAGAAAGGTGGCCATCATCGCCAATTGGCTGGCCATGAGTTGGCTCTTGGTGACGATGCTTATGAGCATGCCCATCGTCAACACGCCCACCAGGAAGATCGAGGCCACGCCGAACAGCAGGGCCAGATTGCCGCGCAAGGGGACCTGGAACATGAACTGGCCCAGCACGACCGCGAGCGCCATGTCGAAGATACCGATGACGAAGTAGGGAATCAGCTTGCCCAGCACCAGTTCCTCGCGCCGCACGGGCGTGGAAATGAGCTGCTCCATGGTGCCCCGCTCCCACTCGCGGGCGAAGGTGAGCGAGGTGAGCATGGCCGCGATGACCATCATGATCACGGCGATCAGCCCCGGCACGATATAGTTCTTCGATTCCAATTCCGGATTGAACCAGACGCGGTCGCGGACCTCGATAGGCGGGCGGAAGTCGGCGGCGCCCAGGCGTTTCATGCGGTCGGCCGACCACTCTTGCGAATAGATCTCCGCAATCGCATCGGCATAACCCAGCGCAATGGTGGCCGTGTTCGAATCGACGCCGGAGACCACCACCTGTAGCGAGGCCTCGTTTTGCGAGGCCAACCGCCGGGCGAAATCGTAGGGGATGACCAGCGCCATGAGGGCCTCGCCCGAGTCGATGGCCCCATTCATGTCGCGCTCATTGTCCACGTGGCGAACCAGCGAAAAGTAGGGCGAACCGGCGAAACGGCTGACCAGTTCGCGGCTATCGGGCGTGCCGCTCTGGTCCCAGACCACCAGCGGCACGTGGTCCACGTCGAGCGTCAGCGCAAAACCGAACAACAAGAGCATCAGGATCGGAATCGCGATCGCCATACCCAGGCTGCGCGGATCACGCCACACATGCAGAAATTCCTTGCGGGCGACGGCGGAGATGCGTCGGGCGTTCATCGGCGGACCTCCTCCTGCGGCTTCTCGGCCCGGTCGCGGGCCTCGATCAGCGAAACGAAAACGTCTTCCAGCGAAGGCTCGATACGTTCGATCTGCCGCACCTGAAAACCTTGCTCGGCCAGCCGCGCGCGGGTCTGCGCGGCCGCCTTGTCGCCATCGTCCGCAACCAGGTGCAGGCTGTTGCCGAAAAGGGCCACTTCCTTCACGCCCTCGACGCCGCTCAGGGCCTCCAAAGCCGCTTCGGGCCGTTCGCAAAGCACCTCCAGCACGTCCTCGTGCATCGCTTCATGCTTGAGTTGCTCCGGCGGACCCTGCGCGATCAGTTCGCCCCGATAAATCAGCGCCAGGCGGTCGCAGTACTCCGCTTCGTCCATGTAGTGCGTGGTGACGAACACGGTCACGCCTGCGCTGGACAGATCGTAGATCAGGTCCCAGAATTGGCGGCGGCTGATCGGATCGACGCCGGAAGTCGGCTCGTCGAGAAAGAGGATCGGCGGCCGGTGCAGGATCGCGCAGCCCAGGGCCAGCCGCTGCCGCCAACCGCCCGAAAGGACCTGCGTCAGCCGATGGCGATGGGATTCCAACCCCGACATCTCGAGCACCCATTGCTTTCGCTCGGCCTTCTCCTTGGCCCCGATGCCATAGATTCCGGCGTAGAAGTCGATGTTCTCCTCGACGGTCAGGTCCTGGTAGAGCGAGAACTTCTGGCTCATGTAACCGACGTTGGCCTTGATCTGCTCGGCCTGCGTGCGAATGTCCAGGCCAGCTACCGTACCACGGCCGCCGGTGGGCGAGAGAATGCCGCAGAGCATGCGGATGGTGGTCGACTTGCCTGCCCCGTTGGGCCCCAGGAAGCCGAATATCTCGCCGCGGCGGACCTCGAAACTGACGCGGTTGACCGCCATGAAGTTGCCGAAGCGGCGTTCGAGATTCTCGACAGTGACCGCGGGGGCTGACTCTTTGCCGGTCTCATTAGACCCATAGCTCCCAATGGTCTCATGCGACTTCTGGGACTCATGAGATCCCTCCGGCGCCGCCTCGATCACCGAAACGAACACGTCTTCCAACGTGGGCGGAATGACGCGGATCGCCGGCCGCGGCAGGCCGGCGGCATCGAGCGCCGCCGTGAGCGCAGGGAGCACGGAGCCAGACTCCCTGCTCCCTGCTCCCTGCTCCCTGCTCACGAAGTGCAGCCGATCGCCGAAGAGTCCCACCGATGCAGCCGGGAATTGCTCCCGCAACAAGGCCGCGGCCCGGCGCGGTTCGGCCGTGCGAATCTCCAGGATCGTTCCCCGCATCAGTCGCTTAACCTCGTCCGGCGTGCCGCAGGCCAACATGCGGCCCTGGTGGATCAGGGCCAGGCGGTTGCAGCGCTCGGCCTCGTCCAGATAGGCCGTGGAGACGAAGATCGTCACCCGTTGGCGGAGCAGTTGATAGAGGATTCGCCAGAAATCGCGACGCGAGACGGGATCGACGCCGTTGGTCGGTTCGTCGAGAAACAGTACCCGCGGCGTGTGGACCAGTGTGCAGGCCAATCCCAACTTCTGTTTCATTCCGCCCGACAGGTTGCCGGCCAGGCGGCGTTTGAAAGGCGTAAGGTTGCTGAAGGCCAGCAACTGCTGGATGCGATCGTCGCGGCCTTTGCGGGGCACGTTGTAAATGTCGGCATAGAAGTCGATGTTCTCCATGACAGTCAAGTCGGCATAGAGCCCGAAACGTTGGCTCATATAGCCGATTTCGGCCTTGACCTCCTCGGACTGGCGGACGACGTGATGTCCGGCCACCCAGGCCTCGCCCGCGTCGGGGTCCATGATCGAGGTCAACAACCGCATCGTGGTCGTCTTGCCCGCGCCGTCGGGGCCGACAAGGCCGAAGATTTCCCCCTCGGCGACCTCGAACGTGAGGTTGTCGATGGCCGCAACGTTGTCGAATTTCTTCGTTAGTCCCTGTGCGCGGATCATGAGAAACTCACATGAAGAAACCACGAATCACACGAATTGCACGAATGAAGAATAGAGAAAGGAAAATTGGAGAAAGGAAGATAGTCAGGTTCTTCATCTTCCTTTCCATCATTTTCCTTTCTTCCTGATTCGTGGTTTCAAATTCTTCGTTTCATTTTTCGGATTTTAACCTAGCGTCTGCCGGCATGCCGGGCTTCAACTTCCGATCGGGGTTCTTTGCGTCGATCTTGATGCGGTAGACGAACTTGACCCGCTCGCGGTCGGTCTGCACCGTTTTGGGCGTGAATTCCTGTTCGGAGGCAATGAAACCCACTCGCCCCTCATAGACCTTGCCCGGATAGGCGTCCGTCGTAATGTCGGCCTCCTTGCCCAGGGCGACGGTCCCGGTGCCCAGTTCGCTTTCGTCGACGTAGGCCCGCAACCAGATGTTTTCGATGTCGGCCACGGTGACCACGGGCGTGCCCGTGGCGACAAACTCGCCCGGCTCGATGTTTTTCGAGAGCACGACGCCCGTCAGGGGCGAGTAGACGGTGGCGTAACCCAGCTTGACCTCGGCAGACCGCAACGACGCTTTGGCCTGTTCGAGCTTGGCGCGGGCCTGGTCGATGTCTTCCTTGCGCGGTCCTTCCTTGACGAGCCGGTACTGGGCCTGGGCCTGCTCCAGGGCGGCCTTGCCCTGCGCGATGTCTTCCTTGCGCGGCCCCTGCTTGACGAGTTCGTAGCGTTTCAGCGCCTCGGCGTAGCGGTCGCTGCCCATGCGATAGGCCGCCAGGGCCTGTTCGTATTGCTCCTCGCTGATGGCGCCGGAGTGGCTATTCCGCAACTCCGCGTTGCGCCGCAAGTCGCTTTTGAGCCGTTCGAGATCGGCCTCGGCAGCCTTGTAAATCGACTCGCTGGCGGCGATCTCCTCGGGCCGGCTGCCGTTTTGCAGTTCTTGATAGTTGGCTTCGGCCTTTTGCATAGCGGCCAGCGCGGCGGCGATTTCATCGGGCCGTGAACCGGCCAGCATCTCGTCCAGCGCGGCCTGCGCCGCCTGCAACTCGCCGCGGCGCAGGGCTTCGTCGGCCTGCAAATCGGCCGTTTCCAATTCCGCGATCGGCTGGCCCGCGGTCACATTGTCGCCTTCATCGACGAAACGTTTCACGACGTGTCCGGCGATTTTGAAACTGATGGGGACCTCGATCGCCTCGATATTGCCCGACACGTGCAGCGACTGGTCGCCGCGGCCGGTGAATCGCATGGCGAACCAGCCGCCCGCGCCGAGGGCGACAATTACCACCGTCACGGCGAAGATCAGTTTCTTGGAAGTGGTTGCCGACATGGTATTCTCCTTGTGAATCGTCAATCACATTTTGGCCGATGCGCTCGTAGTACCGCCTTTAGGCGGAATTGCACTCCCATTCCGCCGACCATGAGTACATGGTGCCCGGGCGGTACTACGAGCGCTCAGTGCCCGCTCAAACAACTTCCACGCCCGGCCGGCATGTTGCGTGAGGTTGAAGCCGCCGTCGGTCAGATGCCAGAGGACGCCCGCCGGCACGATCATGCCCAGGAAGAGCATGGCCGCGGTGCGGGGCATCAGGCCGCGGTCGATGCGGCCCTGCTGCTGCCCCTCGCGGACCATACGCTCGATTTCGCCCAGGTAGCCGGTGACGATCCGCCGCACGCGGTCCTTCCGCTGCGGGGCGCCGCCAACTGCCTCCTCGGAGAAGATGATGCGGGGAAACGCCTGCCCTCCCTCGCGAAGGATGCGGATGTGGCGAATGAACAACTCATGCAGGCGGCGCATGGTGTCCTCGCTCTGCTGACGGGCGGCCACGACGTTGTCCTGAAGTTTCGCGTCCAGCAAGTCCAGCACGGCGTCAATCATGGCGTCCTTGCTCTTGAAGTGCCGGTAAATGCCCGAAGGCACCAATCCCACGCGGCGGGCCACCGCGGCGATGGAAAGCCGCTTCACGCCCTCGCTGGCCACGAGTTTCAAGGCGGCCTCGGCGATCTGTTCGCGGCGAATGTGGGTTTGCAGTTTTGCGTCAGCCATGAGAGTCCTCCTATTGTGATTATACATTCACAATTGGGGCTCGCCAAGCGGGCGCACTCCCGCCTGCGCCGCGGATTTGCGGTACAGACGTCGCCGAACTATAATGGCCCGCGTTGCATCACGCGGCGCCGGCCGCGGCTGCCTTGCCGCTACCGACTTGCTTTCTCACCTATGAGGACCCTGCCATGACACGTTTTGCTTGCATTTCAACATTCCTGGCGATCAGCGTGGCCTTTGCCGCCGCGCAGGCGGCGACGGCCCGCGCGGCCGAGGAGAAGGCATTCCGGCCGTCGGCGGTCCCATTGGTCACCTTCGACCCCTATCTCAGCGTCTGGTCGGAGGCCGACCACTTGAACGGCGACGTCACGCGGCACTGGACCCGCAAGCCGCATTCGCTCGTAAGCCTCATTCGCATCGATGGCAAGCCGTATCGCTTGATGGGCAACGAGCCGAAGTCGGTTCCCCCGCTGCCGCAGGCTTCGCTCAAGGTGTTTCCCACGCGGAGCATTTACGAATTCGCCAGCCCGCAGGTCCACGTCACGATGACGTTCATGACGCCCGCGCTGCCCGACGACCTGGAAGTCCTCTCCCGGCCGCTGGGCTACATCACCTGGGAAGTCTGCTCGATTGACGGTGCCCAGCACACCGTGTCAATCTACCAAAGCGTCAGTTCGCAGCTTGCGGTTAACCATCCCAAACAGAAGGTGACGTGGGACCGCAAGACGATGGGCCCGCTCACTGCGCTGCGGATCGGCAGCGATGAGCAGCCCGTCCTGGCGACCATGGGCGACGACACCCGCATCGACTGGGGCTACGTCTATCTCGCGGCGGCCCAGGCCGACTGCAAAGCGGCCATCAGCCCGAGCAAGTCGCTCGAGCGCAGCTTCCTGGAAAAAGGCGGGCTGCCCGCCGCCG
>Ga0302320_10006183_pt1 | contig 26639 bp, 27 predicted proteins | sample Bog_T0_3_FD_202130 | JGI IMG/M metagenome (GOLD analysis project Ga0302320, IMG submission 202130) | Peat permafrost microbial communities from Stordalen Mire near Abisko, Sweden - Bog_T0_3 | ecosystem: Environmental > Terrestrial > Soil > Wetlands > Peat | place: Sweden: Abisko, Stordalen Mire...
CTCGCACGCCAATATCCCTCAACGTCGGACAAAGGTCGATGTGAATCTGGTCCACGAGAAGGTTGCGGAAGGCCCTTTTGAGTTGGGGGACGTCAAACATGGCGCCGGCGAAAGTGACGATCACCGAGTATCTGGACAAGATATCTGCGAAGTTCCCAAGATCAACCCCTCGCGCCAGGGCCTGATAGCTGGAACCATCATAGAGCCCTATCACGGTGACATGCGGACCATCCGTCTCGATGTCGAGGTACAGGATCGTGTCACGGAACTCGGGAAAAACCCGCCAGGCATCGCGCAACCCTAGGCCCCTCGTGAAGAATTGATGTTCGCGGCTATCGAGAGCCTGCTGTGAACGCCGCAACGCCTGCATCACGGCGGCTCGGTCCGCACGACCAAAGGAGAAAAGATTTGGGTTCGCCAAGGCGTCGTCCCATGACGAGCAACCGGATTCCCAAAGCTTTCTTTCTGTTTGGCGGCCTATCCCGGCAACGTGAAGGAATGTCCTGCGCAGCACCGGAAGGTCCTAACTGTCCCGCGCGACTGGCTTCAGCATTTGCTCTCCGCCGGGCATGGGCACCACATGGGTCCAGCCAAGGTTGTTGCCCCAGGCTTGTTCCTTGACGTCAGGTCCGTACCGGAACCAACCTGTCTCCAGATTCTTATCGTATTCTCCATAGAGTCGGAAGACGCCCTTACCCTGGAAAGATCCCTTCAAGTCTCGGCCAAACCACTGGAACGTCTTGATTTTCCCCGCCAGGGTGATGGTCCCGGTGCCGAAATACGCCTGCTTCTTGTATTTCGGATTGTCGTACTCCTTGCGGACGGCGCCGGTGATCACCGGAGGCGGCCCGTCGAAGCCGGTGATAAGAATCGTCCCCGAAAAAGAAAGCGTGAGCTTGCCATCGCTGGGCGTGGACTCGTTGAAGCTCAAGAGCTTGAAACTCCCCACATGGGTTCTGAAGTAGAAGGAGTCATAGCCGGCGCCTTGACAAAAAGCGAGACCGGGCAAAAGTGCGGCGACGACCGCTATCAAACGCATTCGCATATGGGTCACTCAATCTTACCGGAACAGGATTTCGACCGCCGGAGTTCCTTCACGGATTCCGGGCGAATCGAGCCCAAAATCGGACAGAATGAGATACAGCAATGAGCATACCAATCGCACGTGGGCCCCTGATTACCGGTGTCGTCGCTGCCATTGGCATGGGGGCGGTCATGATGGCCTTCCTCAACTATTCCAGTCCGTACGGCACCTTCGCGGATGCTCGTCGTACAGGAAACCAAGCCATCCACGTCGCCGGAGATATTCGGAAAGACTCCATCGATAACGAGCCGCTTCAACACATTATCCGCTTCACTCTGAAAGACCAGAACGGCGAGGTGGTACCCGTTACCTACACCGGTGTCCCTCCGAGCGACCTGAGCCAGGCCACCAGGGTTGTCGCCATCGGCGGCTTCCAGAACGGAACGTTCGTGGCCGACCGCATGTTGGTCAAATGCCCGTCCAAGTACCAGGGCGAATCCGATCCCGGCGCCTCCGCCAAATCCTAGACCGAAACCTTGGAACTCAACGATCTTCACTGGCCGCTGGCCCCGCAGTGGGCGCTTTTGGCCGGCCAGGCTGGCCGGTGGTTCATTTTGTCGGCCGTGGTTGCGTTCGCGCTTTCCGCGATTGCCTGCGCGCTTCCCAAACGAGCTCCTGCTCTAGCCCGCCCTGGCCAGTGGCTGTTCACAATTGGCGCAGTGTGTGTGGCAGGCGCATTCGGTTGTCTTGCCTCACTGTTTATCAATCAACAGTTCGAATACGACTACATCCGAGACAGCATTCAGGCCGGTCTGGAGCTTCGCTACCGGGTGGCGGCAATTTGGAGCCACCAGGAGGGAAGTTTCCTCCTGTGGGCGCTCACCTCCTGCGTGTTCGGGGTGTTGGCGGCGCCCCGGATGGGCATCTATCGCCCCGCTTTTACTTCCGTTTATGCTCTCTTTGTCGGATCGCTAGCGGCGATTCTCGCCAAGGAGACGCCGTTCAACCTATCCCTCGTCCACGGTCAAGCGCTGCTCCCGCCGGAAGGCGCCGGGCTGACCCCTGCCCTTCAGAACTATTGGGTGGTCATTCACCCGCCGACCATTTTCACGGGCTTTGGCTCGCTCACGGTGATGTTTTGCGCGGCGGTGGCGGCGATGGTGGTGGGCAACTCGACCGATTGGGTGCGAATGGTCCGTCCATGGGCGTTGGCTTCCCTTTCCATCCTCGGGCTTGGCCTCTGCATGGGTGGCTTCTGGGCCTACGAAACCCTCGGATGGGGTGGATTTTGGGGCTGGGACCCGGTTGAGAACACCAGCTTCGTCCCCTGGATTCTCACCGCGACCTTTGCCCACGGGCTTATGATCCAGGCTGCCAAGCGGGGCTGGGTGCGGGCAAACGTGATCCTTGGCGCACTGCCGTTTATTTCCTTTCTCTTTGGAACCTATCTCACCCGGTCGGGGGTCTATGCGGACCTGAGTGTCCACAGCTTCGCCCAAATGAACGGAGACGCCCTCAAAATCTTGCTCGGTGTGATGTCGGTCGCAACCCTCGGATTCGCTGCGCTTCTGACCCGGCACTGGGCGGGACTCCGTGCCCAAGAGCCACCCCGGGCGCCTGCCGAGGGGCTCAATCGACGTGACGGACAGACCGCTGGCGTGGTCGTGCTTTGCAGCATCGGCCTCGCGGTGGCCTTCGGCACCAGCGTGCCGCTGATCGAAATGCTGCGGCGTCTGCCCCCAAAGATTGTGGAGGAGCCCCTTTACCATCAGGTCCTGGGCTGGTTCTTCCCCATGCTCTTGCTGCTCATGGCGGTCGTGCCATTCCTTGGGTGGGGCGGTACCCAAGCATCCAAGCTCTGGCCCCGATTGGCGATGTCCGTATCGCTCGCCTTTATGGGCACAGGGTTCGCCGTGTTCTTCATACGAAGGTCACCTTTTCTGACCGGACAAGAAACCGTCGCCTTCCCCTTTGTTGGCAAAATCCCAACGCTTCCATGGATTGCGTTCCTTCTCTTCCTTTGCTTCTTCGCCATGCTAGGCAACGTGGCCCGGATGTTTGAACTCAAAAAGGGTTCTAAGCTTGGATGGGGAGGCTTTATCGCCCACATTGGCATCGCGACGTTTATGGCGGGCATGCTGATTTCGCGCGGATTTGAAAAGAAAGAACAGTTCTTCCTGCAACCTGGGGAGAGCGTCAGCACCCAAATGGGCTATACGGTGGAGTTCAAGGATTTCACCAAGCCCAGCATCTACGACCGCGACAACCACGCCGAATTTGTCATGCAGGGCGCCGACCCTGTCAATCAGATCACCGCCCAACCGGGTCTCTACGCGTATCGCGATAGCGACGGGGACACCAAGTGGATGACCTGGCCTTTCATCAAACATTACGTGAGTCACGACGTATACTTCTCCCTTAGTCAACCTCAACTTGATGTTTGGAAGGACGCGGTCTCCATTCTGCCAGGCAAGAGTTACTCCGAGGGTCAGGTTCAAGTTCAGTACCTGCATATGACGATGCACGGCGCTCCCGGACAGGCGGGGACCCGCTTTGGCGCGGTGGTCCGAGTCACTACCCCCACCGGGGTCTACCAGGCTGAGCCCACGGTGGAAATTGGACAAGGTGGGCTGATCCCCCATGTTGCCGTGATCAATCGTGATTTGGTGATCTCCATGCAGGGCATTGACGCCAACGATCAGAGTGTGCTCTTGCAGGTTCATTTTGCCAAGCCCATCTACCCCATCGAACTGTTCTACAAACCGATGACGAGCCTCGTGTGGCTGGGCGCGGGTATCCTTGCACTCGGCGTGGCACTGTCCGCGTTCTATCGACGAAACGGACTGGAGCCCCAGACTGCGGCTCAACCGTCCCCTAAGCCGGCGCCGCGTTCAGACGATGCGATTGTCCCAGCTCCTCAAATGTAAGCTCCACCACGCAAGGGTGACGTATGCGAATCCAGAGTACGTCGGGAGCATCGAGATTGACCACGACCTGATGAAGCACGTCGGGCTTCGCGATGGAGAACTCGTGCACGTTTGGGCGGTCGATCACACCTCGCGCATCCAAACCTATGCTTTCGCCGGCCCCTCCGGAGTCATCGGGCTGAACGGCGGTGCCGCCCACTTTTTCAAGGAGGGCGACCGCGTCATCATCGCCGCCTTCGATCTCACTGATGAGCCGATCATTCCTAAGATGCTCCTCCTCAATGAAAGCAATCAAGTCATCCGAGAAATGACACCCTTCAGTGTGGTGGGCTAACATGGCCGATCTGACCCCTCTCCTCCAATCTTCAGGTGCAATTCTTTCAGGACACTTTCTTCTCGCCAGCGGGCGGCACAGTGCCGTCTATTTCGAGAAATTCCGAGTGCTCCAGCGACCGGATGTGCTCTCTGCGCTGTGCACCGAGATTGCAACCGCGTTTGCTGCATGTCAAATCGACTGGGTGGCGGGCCCGACCACCGGCGGCATCATCATCGCGTTTGAGGTGGGTCGCCAAATGGGCCTCCCAACCCTCTACTTCGAAAGCGACGGTGGAGCGCGGACGCTTCGCCGGGGCCAAAACATTCAGCCGGGCCAGCGCGTGCTGCTGGTTGACGACGTCCTCACCACTGGGAGTTCCCTACTGCAGGTCGTGGCCCTGATTCGCGAGGCGGGAGCCATCCCGGTCGGGGTTGGCATCCTCATCGATCGCAGTCAAACACCGCCCCCATTTGATGCTCCGATTTTTTCTGCCTACCGCGTCGAAGCAGAGTCGTATGCGGCTGACGCCATTCCCGACTGGCTGCAGGCAATCCCTTTGACCGTCCCGGGAACGCGAGCGCAGAGCCAAAGTGGTCCCTCCGCTTGAAACGGGGCGCCATCCCGCCGCGTTAACGAGTAGAGAAAGTGGAAAATCGCCCCCCTAAGGCGGTATTCTTGTTTCTCCCCCAAAAGGCCCCTCGGCCCGGGAGGCTACCTACATGTCGACGCCGATGAAACCAACACCCCCTGCAGTGAGTTCAGGGGTTGCCCTTCCCCACTCCCAACGTGGCTTCAAGGGCTACTTTAAGGATGTACAACGCGAGATCAAGAAGATCGACTGGCCCAGTAAGGAGGACACCACCCGCCTTACCGGCATCGTGCTCGTCGTCGTGCTGATGCTTATGGGAATTCTCCTGGCGTTTGGCTTTATCGTTGAGCAGGCTATTGACCGGGTTATTGGCAAGGTGGGTGTCTAATGCCACGCGCTTGGTACGCAGTCCACACCATTGCCGGCCATGAAAACAAGGTACGGGACGTTCTCACCCGTCGGGCACAGGTCGAAGGTTTTTGGAATCTGGACATCTTCGATATCCTGATCCCGACCGAGCAAGAACTCCAAACCCGAAACGGCAAACGCCGCATCGTTCCCAAGAAGGTCTTCCCCGGCTACATCCTCGTGCAGATGGCCCTCACCGACGATGTCTACAAGCTTGTCAAGTCCACCAGTGGCGTAACCGGCTTCGTCCAGAGCGGCAACAAGCCAGTGCCCCTTGAAGATTTCGAGGTCCAGCGGATTGTTGACAACCTCAAGGCATCCGAAGAGGCGCCGAAGGTCGCTTGGCAGAAGGGCGACGCGATTCGCGTCATCGAAGGTCCGTTCAGCGAGTTTTCCGGCAAGATCGAAGAGGTCAACGCAGATCGTGAGAAGCTCAAGGTGTTGATCAACATCTTTGGTCGCGACACGCCGGTCGAACTTGATTTCAACCAGGTGGAAAAGCTCTAGCCCTTTCTCTACCGGCTAAGTCGTCTTTGGTTTGATGACCCTTGTGAGTACCCGGAACGCCCGATGGATCGTTCGCCCGCGTGACGCCTCGGCGGAGGCAGCGCTTCAGGGTGAGCTTGGGGTCTCCCCGCTGTTGGCTGCGCTTTTGGTGTCTCGGGGCTGGACCGATGCGGTCGAGGCGGAGAAGTTCCTGAACCCGCGTCTGGCCGATCTGCACGATCCGAAGTTGCTTCCCGACTACGCTGCAGCCCGTGACTGCATCTTAGGCGCCCGCGAGCGCAAGGAGATCATCTATGTTCACGGCGACTACGACGTGGACGGGGTGACGAGTGCCGCCTTGCTGACCCGCTTCTTGCGCAAGATCGGCTGCCAAGTGGTGGCTCACGTTCCCCATCGCATGAGGGAAGGCTACGGTATTCATCCGGACGCGGTTGAAGATGCGCGCGAGCAGGGGGCGAAGCTCTTTCTCACGTGCGACTGTGGGGGCGGGGCGCTCACGCAGGTGGAGCAGGCCAATGCGTATGGCATGAAGGTGGTGGTCACCGACCATCACCACCTTGGCGAGACTCTGCCCGCCGCAGAAGCGGTAATCAACCCACACCGGGCCGATTCCGTATATCCTTTCGACGGGTTGAGCGGGGCGGGGGTGGCGTTCAAGCTCTGCGAGGGCCTCACCATGGACCTGGGCATGGAGCGCAGCCACTTCCAGAGAGCCTACATGGATCTGGCGTGCCTGGGAACCGTGGTGGATGTGATGGACCTGCAAGGTGAGAACCGCATCATTGCCGCGTTTGGCCTCCAGCAACTCACGGATACCAAGAAGGCCGGTCTGCGAGCCCTCAAAGAGGTCGCGGAAATGAAGGGGCCGGTCACGACGTACGCCTTGGGGTACGTGCTTGGCCCCCGGCTGAATGCGGCAGGTCGAGTCGATGACGCGGCGATTGCCCTCGAACTCATGCTCGAAACCGACCCGGAGCGCGCGCTTGATATTGCGCGGCGCATCGAAGCCCTCAACCTACAGCGGCGTGAAGAGCAGGAGCGGATTTTCGCGGAGGCGATCGAACGGGTGACCGCCGAAGGTGCTGAGGAACGTCCTGTCATAGTGGTTTCCGGCGAAGGCTGGCACAAGGGGATCGTTGGCATTGTCGCCGGGCGCCTCGCCGAACGCTTTCACCGACCTACGTTCGTGTTCAACGTGGATCCGGAGACCGGCATTCACCATGGCAGCGCCCGGTCCATTCCCGGGTTCCATTTGGCGAACGCGATCACCGAGAACCGCCATCTGTTTCTCGGAGGTGGAGGTCACGCCGAAGCCGCCGGTTGCAGTTTCGAGGGAAAGCGTAGCGAAGAGGTGCTGAAGGCCCTGGAGGCCTATGCGTCGGGCCAATTGACGCCAGAAATGCTTGAGCGGCGCACATACGCCGACATTGAGGTCGATCCTGAGGAGCTGACCGTCCAATCCATCGAGGATGTCGCACGCATGGCGCCATTCGGCAAGGGCAACCCCGAGCCGCTGTTCACCGCGCGTGGCATCGACGTCCCCCAAATCAAGCCCACCAGAAACCCCAAGGTCGTTCAACTCGGGCTCCGGTGCCGGGGTATGGCCATAAAGGGGGTCACGTTCAACCTGGCGGAAGAGCTCGTCGACAAAGCCCCAGGCTTCACTGCCGACGTGCTATTCAGGGCCGGCGTGGATGCTTACAACGGCAGCAAGCGCGTCCAATGGGAAGTTCGGGACCTCTTGGGCTGACTTGGTCCTAGACTCCTGCCAATTGCCTCAATTGCTTATTCGCATCGGCCTTCACCAAGCCGCCGTGGTAGACAATGATCTGTTCCACGTCCAATGCGGCCAGCTTTTTCAACGAGGCTAGCGCAGTCGGCATGTCGGGAGTCGCCCATTCGTTCGGACCCGAAACGCGGCCATCCGCTGCGCTGAGGGCGTCGCCTGTAATGAGGACCTTGGCGTCGGCCAGGAAGACACTCATGTGACCCGCCGTGTGGCCGGGCGTCGCGACTGCTACCGCACCGACGGCGCCCGGAATCACCTCGCCATCCCGTACCACCGCATCAACCCCAGTACGCTCCAGAGAGTCGAAGACCGCTTTCATTTGGGGATTCTCGGCGAACCGCTCGGGGGACGGCCATTTGAACGGAGGGACGGCCCCCGTAACATAATCGCGCTCGATGTCCAAGCACACCACCTGAGCGCCGGTCGCTTCCTTAAGAGCCTTAAGCGAGCCGATGTGGTCGATATCCGCGTGCGTGATCACGATGCGTTTCAAGGATGATTTCGGCAGTCCTTCGGACTCAATGGCGGCCAAAATCGCTTGGTCTTGATCCGGCATGCCAGTGTCAAAAAGTGTTCCGCCGAAGGCGGGGTCTTGAACATAGGCCAGGTTGAGGTTCGAGGCCCCTCCCCCCCAATCCATTGGTATTTCCAGAATGTAAACGTGCGGGTGAATCTTCATAGCTCTCCTACCAGCCTACTTTCTCGCACCCAAACTGAGTTCCTATTTCCACTCAAATTCGACCGGACATCCACGCGGCGTACCCACGAGCGCTCCCTCGCGCACCGCGAGGTCACCGTGCAAGAGAACGTGTTCAGGCTTGCCAAACAGGCTTTCGCCCTCGTACGGACTCCATCCGCACTTGCTCTGAAGCCAGGACTCGTTGACCTCGAATCGCGCTGACGGATCGAATAACACCAAATTGGCCAACGATCCTGCCTTCAGGAATCCGCGATCCTTGATGCCGTAGATAGCTGCCGGGTGCTCGCAGGCCATTCGGGCAATGTCCTCCAACTTGAGCTTCCCTTCGTGCACAAATCTGAGCAGCACGGGCAACATCGTCTGGACGCCGGGCATTCCGCTTGGAGATTGCGGATAGGGCTTGGCCTTCTCTTCCCGGGTGTGGGGAGCGTGGTCGCTGCCGAAGACATCGAAAAGGCCGGCGGCTACCGCCTTCCAGAGTCCCTCGCGATGCTCGGCGCTTCGAATCGGCGGATTCATCTGAGCATAACTGCCTAGGCGGTCATAGCACTCCGGGGCGCTGAAGAAAAGGTGTTGCGGTGTAACCTCGGCCGTCGTGTTCAATCCCTCTCTCTTTGCTGCCTCGATCAAAGGCAATTCATCTCGGGTTGAAACGTGAAGGATATGGATCGGACGCCCGGTCTCGCGGCTTAGGCGGAGAATGCGCTCGGTTGCGAGCCGTGCGCTTTCCGCATCACGGAGGAACGGATGCTCCCGTGGATGAGGCGCAGCGCTGATCAGCTTCCTCCGATCGAGGTTTCGAGCTTCGTCTTCTGCGTGAATCGGCGCGCGCCGCTTGCCATGCCGCAGCACTTGTCGCAGGTCATCATCCGACGCGACCAAGAGGCTTCCGGTCGAACTTCCCATAAAGATTTTCACGCCGGGCGTCCCCTCAGCCATCTCCAAACCATCCAAGAGAACGGCGTTCTCAGTGGAGGCACCCACAAAGAATGCATAGTCGCACCAGGCACGGCCCTTTGCGCGACGCAATTTGTCATCCAGAGAAGCTTGGTCCGTCGTGTTCGGTTGGGTGTTGGGCATTTCAAAGACCGTCGTCACCCCGCCGACGATGGCCGCTCGGGTTCCCGACTCCAAGTCTTCCTTGTGCTCAAGCCCAGGCTCTCGAAAATGAACCTGGGTGTCGATAAGGCCCGCCATCACACATAGACCTTGCGCGTAGAGCAGCTCTTTGGCCGACTCGCTGCCTAGGTCGCCAATGGCGCCGATGCGACCGTTGACGATCCCGATGTCTCCCGTCGTTACCCCGCTCGATTGAACGAGCCTCCCGCCCTTTATGATGAGATCGAAGTCCACGGTTCATTTTGGCGCGCAAGAGCCGCTTCGCCTCAAGCGGGAAGAGCCTCGCGAGCTGTTTAAGGGCGCAGCGTGTCCCGCAACTTTAAGCCCCGAAGAAGCCAGGGAAGGGGACAAACTCGTTTGCTGCCTCCACCTGACTAAGAGACCAAGGGCGACGATCCGATAATCGGAGATGGATGGTCATCGCTTTACTGTTCACGTTGTTGCTGACCAAACCCCCCAAGGGTCCTCCGCTCACCCCATCGCCGGTGCTCGTGACCTTTCCGGACCGGCCGATTCAGACCGACGTTGAGGCAGGTGCAGCACTCTTCCTCAAGCACCGATCAGAAGAGCAACTGTTCCAACCCGAGACCCTGCCGATAGGCAAGTGGTTTGACGGACACTGGCAGAGACCCATCGAGATTGCCGTGTTTCTCAGCCCTTCGCTCGTGTCTCGCCGCCTCGGATATCTCCAGGCTCGCGAAGGCTGGACGAACGATCAGTTGGAGACTCGGTGGCAACTTGCCCGAGAGACCTTAGGAGGCCGGCTCAGCTTCCTCGTCCGCGTTTGTTCATTTCCAAAGATAGACCTCCTAGAGGAGGCGCCGGCGGAAAACGGTCCCATTGGCCAATTGACACCCGTCCTGGTTGTTGACGGCGAGAAGGGCTTTCCATTGGAGTCGATCGTGCTTGAAGATCGCCATGGGTTCGACACCGAAGATGTGCTGACGCCGTGGACCTCCAATCCACGACTTGCAAGCTTCATGGGAGCGAAGGACGAACTATATGTTCCTTCTCCCGTAAACGGCGACCTTGAGGCAGAGACCTTGCTCTTGCAAGCGCCCTCGATTCCCGTCCGGTCTCTTTCAGTGGTTCTCTCATCACATGGCAAAACACGGCAGGCGGATTTCAGCCCCATTGACCCAGGTCTTCCAACCCGCCGACACCGGTAAACTGCGAGGCCATGCGGGTGGCGACTTACAATGCGGCATCGGTCCGCGCACGTCTCCCGATCATTCTGGAGTGGCTCGCCGAGAACGAGCCTGACGTGCTCGCGATCCAAGAGACTAAGGTTGAAGACCATAAGTTTCCTCTGAGCGATTTCGAGGAGCTCGGCTACCACGTTGCGCTCAATGGACAGAAGTCTTGGAATGGCGTCGCGCTCCTTTCCCGAAGTCCGATCATGGATACGCGCTCTGGCTTCGGGGACGAGCTATGGCCGAACGATGCCCGCATTGTCTCCGGCGAGATCGACGGCGTGACAATCATCAACACCTACGTTCCCAACGGCTCAGAGGTCGGATCAGAGAAGTTTGCCTACAAATTGAAGTGGCTAGAGCGTTTCGGTCAGTATCTGCGTCAGCACTTTTCGCCTGAGCAGCCCCTCATTTGGCTCGGCGACATCAATATTGCGCCTACGCCGGCCGATGTTTACGACTCAAAGCGGTTCTACGGCGGGGTCGGGCACAACCCTGAGGAATTCAGTCGCCTGGCTCGAATCGTCGAATTCGGACTGGTGGACGTGTTTCGAAGGCTTCACGGCGATGCTGGGCTCTATACCTACTGGGACTTCGTGATACCGCGCTCGTTGGAGCGCAACCTGGGCTGGCGTATTGACCATATCTATGCCACCGCCCCAGTGGCAGATCGGTTGCGGACGTGCGAGATTGATAAGGGCGCTCGAGGATTGCCCAGACCCTCCGACCATACGTTCGTGTATGCCGACTTCGACTGAATCCGGTCGGTCGAACCTAGGATCGAGGATCGTTATCGCGCCAGTTGGCATTCCGACTGCGGGCAAACAACGGTTGAAGATGACCCTTGCGCATCATGATGACAATCAGAGCACTGTAGATCGCGGTTAGCGCCACCGCACTCGACTCACCCATTTTCGTAAGAAAGAAAGCAATCAGCGTCAGTCCGTACATGGCGACGGCAATTCGCTTAGTCAAGTCACGACGCGTTGCTGGCGGGTTCATCCAAATGGATGCCACCGTAAGCAGGACAAGGGCCGAGACACCGCAAATGGGGAGAAGATTGTCGCTCATGGGGTTCCGCTCAGGCGAGCCTCCTCTATTGTACGGCAGGATTGGGAAATCCGTTGCGCGATCTATGGATCGCTCGGAATCCAGCAAACCTTCAGGTTATAACCGACGCCGCTACGCTGCAACGTCGATCGTCGATCCGCTCGGATTGGCCGTGGCGCTGCTCGTCGAACCCGTGCTGGACGCAGTACTGCCTGACGACGCGTTGGATGGGGCCGACCCACCGCCGTGATGATGGTGACCATGGTGGCCCCCCTTCCCTGCGGTTGCCGAAGGCGCCTGGCTCTGCAACTGGGCAAAGGCCTGCTGGGCTGCTTGCAGATTCCCCGAAGAGAGTGCGTTACCAAGAGCCTGCAGTGGATTGTTCGCCGTCGAACTGCTACCTGAAGCTCCTGAGGTACTCGCGCTTTGACCCACCAACTTCAGGATAGCGGCAAACGCCTGCTGCGCGCCTTGCAGATTGTTTGAACCGAGATTCTGCTTGAGTTGCTGAACGTCTTGATTGAACTGTTGAGTCGGACTAGTGGCTTGGGTGGCGACGGACGCCGAGGCTAAAACGCTTGAGATGGACATGGGGTTGGGACCTAAATGGATTCGGATTTCTCACCTTAAGTATCGGCGTGAACACCGCCAATCCCAACGGCTGGACGCGATTTCCTCCGTCTCTAGAAGGGTTCGCTCGAGATGGTTACCTCTGGCTTGACCAGCACGGTGAAGTTCACCGAGTTGGCGATGAAGCAAAGATGGTGCGCGGCGTCATGAAGCTCAATCGCCCTGCTACTGCTTCCCTCCGAGATCGTGACCGACGGTCGCAGTTCAACCGACAGGAACGCCCCCGATCCGTGGGCGTCTTCCGCCATCTCGCCAATCGCGGCGTCGCGATAATCGACCACGCAGATTCCGTTTACGCTGCACAAATGCAGGTAGGAGAGCATGTGGCAAGCGGAAAGGCTCGCAACCAAAAGTTCTTCCGGGTTATATCGGGTGGGATCGCCCCGAAAGGCGGGGTCGCTGGAGCCCAAGATGGACGCCTTGCTTTCCACGTCAATGGTATGGTCCCGCCGGTAGCCACGATACGTTTTAGTCCCAGAGCCATCATTTCCGGTCCAGACTACGTCGACCGAGTATTTGTGATGCTTGGCCACGTTCAGTCTTGTACCCCACCCCCGGGCATCTGGAAGCAAAATGGTAGGGTCTACTTCGACATTGTCCCTCTCCCTAAGTTCGCCGTTGCTCTACGCGGCTCGGAGGGACGCCGGAACGGCGTTCTCCGGCTTGCGATAGAAGAAGGGAGCGATGAGGTTGTAGCCAATGTCGCTGTAGTTGATCAGCCGTTCGGTGCCACCGATGAACAGAACTCCGCCCGGCCGGAGCGACTGAAAGAACCCACGGTACACCCGCTCCTTGGCCTCATCGGTGAAGTAAATCAGCACGTTGCGGCAAAGGATCAGATCGTATTGGGTTGGCACGTAGGGGTCGGCCAAGAGATCGTGAGGCGAAAACTGGACCTTGTTCCGAAGAGCCGAGAGGGGAATGTAGGTCTTGTCGTCCGGCGTCATGAAGAATTTCTTCCTTCGCTCGGGACAGACGTTGACCATATCGTTCTCATTGAAACTGGGTGAGTTGGCCCTCGCCAAAATGGTCAGGTCAATATCCGTGCCCCGAATGCGGAACGCGCCGCTCGGAATGGCTTCGGAAAGGAGCATCGCCAATGTATAGGCTTCGGCGCCGTAAGAACAACCCGCGCTCCAGACCGAGAGCGGTGCTCCCGCTCGCGCTTCGACCAGGCCAGGGATAACGTCTCGGAAGAGATTCTCAAATAGATTCTTGTTTCGAAGCAATTCGGTGACGTTGATTGTGATCTCGTTCATGAACTCGTTTGCCAGGTCCTGAACCTTCTCCAACCCACCGAAATACTCCACAAACGACTTGAATCCGTTGCGCTGAGCCATCGTGCAGATGCGACGCTGCATCTGTTCGGCTCGATAGTCCGCTAAACGAACTCGAAAGCGATGTTGCACCTTGGCAGCAAACTGCGTATAGTCCTGCTCCCCGAACGCCTCAAACCCTAACCCACTCTGTACTGCCATGTGTCCGTCTTCCCACCTCGCCTGCGTTTCAGGCGGCCCCCACCGTGACCCGCGTAGGATCGACGATCAATGCAACGCGCCCATCACCCAAAATGGAGGCGCCCGAAACGCCGTGGACATCGCCGAGATAGTTCCCGAGCGACTTGATCACGACTTCCTGCTCACCAAGCAACCGGTCTACGCAGAGACCAACTTTGGCCAAACCCACACCCACGACCACCACGTAGGTGTCTTCCCGCACCACGCCGGGAGCGCTCGCTCCAAAGTCGTTCTGCAGGGCGCTCTCCAAGTGAACCAACGGCACGGTGTCGCCGCGCAAAACCATAACGCACCGTGAACCGATCTTCTCACGCCGAATGTCGGCTTCGCCTTTACCCAACCGAAGGGTCTCCACCACGTGCTGCAGCGGAATCGCGTATTCGGACCCATCCACTTTGACAAGGAGGGCGCGCACGATCGCAAGGGTCAGGGGCAGCCGGATGGTGAAGGTCGTTCCGATTCCCACCTTGCTCTCAACCTCGATGCGACCACCGACCTTTTCAAGGTTGGAACGCACGATGTCCATCCCAACACCGCGTCCCGAAATCTCAGAAACCTCTTTTGCCGTTGAGAGCCCAGAGGCAAATATAAGGCGAAGTGCCTCGCCCTCGGACATCGTCTCCGCTACCACCTCGGTAATCAGTCCCTTGCGGACGGCCGATGCCTTGATCACTTCCGCGTCGATGCCCTTGCCGTCGTCGACAACCTGGATTTGGATGTAGCTCTCGGCGTGGGTTGCTGATAACCTCACGGCACCGGTCTCGGCCTTTCCAGCCTTTTTGCGCTCCTCGGGAGTTTCGACTCCGTGGTCGATGCTATTTCGCAGGAGGTGGATCAGCGGATCGCCGATTGCATCGAGCAGAGAGCGATCCAATTCGGTTTCGCCGCCCGAAATCTGAAGATCCACCTGTTTGCCCGTCTTTTGAGCTAGATCGCGGACCATACGCGGCATCCGTTGAAACACACCGTCGATGGGCAACATCCGAGTCTTCATGATCTCGTCTTGCAGCTCGCTCGTGATACGGGCGACTCGATTGGTCGCGTCGGTGAGCGAACCGACCAAATCGTCGCTGCCAAAACGGTCGTGCAGTTGGGAGCAGATCCTCGCAATTTGGGTGCGATCAATCACAAGCTCACCGACCAGGTTCAGTAGCGCATCCAAACGGTTCACGCCGACCCGAATCGTTTGGTTGGCAGCTTGACCGTGCGTCGCGCTCACCACCACGGCGGCATCCTTGGCTCCTCCTGCCTCTACCTGAAGCTTTGGAGCACTCTGGATCGACTTGGTGATGGCATCCACTGAAACGGGCGCCGCGACCTCGGCAGTTACGCTTTCAGTCCTTTCGATACGGATGCCGGCGATTTCTGACAGTTGACCCAGCGCATTTCGAATCTCGCTGTCGGGCACCTCAGAGACCATCCACACGGAGAAGTCAAAATCGAAGCGCTCCTCCTCCAAGTCCTCTCTGCTGGGATTCAGATCAACCACATGCCCAAGCGGCTCCAGAGCACAGATCACCGTGATCGCCCTGACCGACTTCATCGGGCACGCCGGATCGATCGAGATGTCCACGCGAAGAGTTTCTTGGTCGTCATGCACGTATGTGCCCAGCTCTTCCATGACTCGGGAAGCTGGCGCCAACTCAACATGGGCCGGCGCAGGAGAACCGCCTGCCCCTTCGAGTCGCACGGCTGATAACACCGAGACGAGCTCGTCAATCTCAGAGCGATCGCTCAACTGATCGCCGCCGGTGGCTACCACCACTGCGAGAAGGCCCTTTAGACAGTCAAGGCACTTCAGCAGCGCATTGACGATGGGCGTTGAAATCGAAAGGCGACGGTTGCGAAGATCGTCAAGGACGTTCTCCATCTCATGGGTCAACTCTCCGATGTTGTTATATTCCATCGCGCGGCTAGAGCCCTTTACCGTGTGAGCAGCCCGAAAGAGCGACTGCAGCAACTCGTCGTCCGCTTCGGAGCCTTCGAGGGCCAGGAAGCCCTCTTCGAGAACATCGATTTGCTCCTGACCTTCGTCAAGGAAAATCTGCCGGTACTGAGACATATCTGAACTCATATCACCTTCCTCTCAAGAGGCGCGGTTACCTCACCGGACAGCATGTGAACGCCGGCAACAATTTCTCTTGGGATCTCCTGCAATGCGGCTTGCCTTCGAACACCGCCCAATTCAACGGCGGCGCGAGGCATGCCGTACACGACGCATGAGGACTCGGCCTCGGCAATCGTCCAGCCACCCTTGTCGTATAGCTGCTTCATGGCGAGGGCGCCGTCCTTGCCCATTCCGGTCAGGATCACACCGACGATGCTCCGACCATAATGGGGCAGCATCGACTCCAAAGTGATGTCCACGCAAGGACGCACGCCGTGTCGTGGGGGCTCCTCGTCAAGATGGGCCACTCCTCCCACTCGGAAAGTCAAATGCAAGCCTCCAGGCGCCACCAGAACGGTATTCGGTTCCAGCACGTCGCCCTCGGCAGCTTCTTTGACCACCAACTGGCTGTCGGAATCCAAACGCTTCGCTAACGAAGCGGTGAATCCCGGCGGCATATGCTGCACGACCACAACGGGAACGCCAAGATCTCCGGGCAATGCGGGGATCACTGAGAGAAGGGCCTTCGGGCCGCCGGTTGACGAACCGATGAACACGACCCCTTTGCGAACAATGCCGCGGGACATCGGTCTCGATACACGAGGTCCGGCGAATCGAGAAAGCCGTGCGCTCGCCGCCATCTTCACTTTTGCGACAAGTTCGTCGGTCACAGAGTCAAGGCTGAATGAGAGTGAACCCGAAGGCTTTCCGACAAAATCCACCGCGCCAAGTTCAAGGCACTCCATGGTGGTCACCGCTCCCTGCTGAGTAAGGGAGGAGAGCATCACCGTGGGTGTCGGGCACTCGATCATGATCTGGCGCAGGGCGTCAATGCCGTTCATCTCTGGCATCTCGACGTCCATCGTGACGACCTGGGGCTTCAACTCCTTGACCAACGCAAGCGCTTCGCGACCATGCTTTGCATGACCGACTACGGCAATGCCAGGATCGGACTCAAGCACGGACGTGATCAATCGCCGCATGAACGATGAGTCGTCCGCCACAAGGACGCGGATGGGTTCGCCATTCATAAGAGTTACGCTGCCTTGGCAAGTTTCGAGAGGTCGATTTCCGCGTTACCGGCGTTTAGGACCCTGTTGATGTCGAGGAGAAGAATGAAGCAGTCCTCTTCGCCGTCTTTACGACCGTGCAACTTGATGCGGCCGATGCCGGTGATGCAGTCGACGTCCTGGCTTCCGAGTACCGTTGAGGGCGCCTCGATGGCATTCTCGGGGAGTCGAAGCACTTCCGAGACATTGTCTACAATCAGCCCGACTGAGAGTCCATCGACTTCGACAATCACCACACGCGTGTTGGCGGGTTCCGTCCACGACTTCGGATCGATGCCAAAGCGCTCCCGAATATCGAGCACCGGCATGATCCGGCCTCTCAGATTCATGACTCCCTTGACATAACCCGGCGTGCGGGGCACCCGAGTAATCGGCTGAGGGGTAATGACCGTGTTGATAAAGGCGATGTCGATACCGAACACCTGATCGCCTAAGTTCATCGCAACGATTTGCCGCTCCGCTTCCGAAGCAGACCCCTTCTGCACCTGGTTAACGCTCATTTCCTCATTGCTCCCATACCAATCCGCGGGCCGGCCAAGGCCCTGCTCCCCGAAGGACGCGCCTACTTGATCATCGGGTGAACGCCGACGACCACTGTGAGTTCGCCCACATTCGTTGTGAACGGAATGGCGATGGCGGGGATATCCAGTGTGCTCATCTTCACGTTCCGACCCCTCACGATGGTGGGTGGAGTCATATCGCACTCGAGACCGATGCTGGAAAGCTCCATCAGGACGTTCCCGGAGATCATATTGGCCAGCTCGGCAATCGCGCTAGCAGCCATCGAATCGAAGGTTCGTACCGGCGTGCCGATCATGATCGAGGCAATCTTGTCTGCGGTGGTCAGCGGCATGCCGTAGATGACATTGCCGGTTAGAGCTCCGGTGAAGCCGACCATGACGTTGACCTGATGGCATGTGCAATCGGCGGCCTGGGCTGCGGGCGTTCCCCGCTGGGGAACTTCACCGAGAATCGTCTCCAAGATCGAAAAGCATACGGTGATGAACGGGTTGATAACGCGGGCGTCCATTATGCCGCCTCCGCGCCAAGGAGCTTTCGCACGCTCTCGACAACCCGATCCGCCTGAAACGGCTTGACGATGAAGTCTTTGGCGCCCGCTTGCACGGCATCCATGACCATGTTGCGCTGGCCCATCGCACTACACATGATGATCTTCGCCTGCGGGTCCATTTGCCGGATCATCTTGACGGCGGAAATGCCGTCCATTACCGGCATCGTGATATCCATTAGAACCACCGAAGGCTTGTGGAGTGCGTATTGCCCGACGGCCTCTTGGCCATTCGACGCCTCCACGACATTGTCGAATCCATTCGCGTTAAGAATGTTCTTAAGCGAAGTTCGCATGAAGACGGTATCGTCCGTGATTAAAATCGTCGCGCTCATACCAATAGACACCTCAGTAACTCGTCGCCCCAATTGGACCCAGCGGTACCCATCGGCGCGGAAACCTCACGCACACAAGCCGCATGTCCGTCTTTCCTAATTGTTTTGCGAATCAGCGGGCTTCTTTAGGCCCGTTTCTCAATTCGCCTTGCCTAGTGGCTGTTTTGGGCGGGGTTTGGTGGAAAGCTGGTAAATCTGCGGGCGACGGGGGGTAGTGCCACTTTAGCGCATCTCGCCCATTGCCCGGAATTTCTCGTATCTCTGGGCCTTGACTTCCGAAGGGGTCAGGGCCGCAAGCTCATCCAAGTGGCGGCTCAGAGCCTCGCGAATCTTCGCGGCCGCATCGAGAGGGTCGCGGTGGGCACCGCCAAGTGGCTCTGGTACGACTTCATCGATCAATCCAAGCTCTAGCGCCGCCGAGGCGGTGAGTTTGAGGGCGGTTGCCGCCTCCGGGCCTTTCTCCGGAAGTCGCCATAGGATGGCCGCGCATCCTTCCGGCGGGATCACGGAATAGATGCCGTGCTCCTGCATGAGGACGCGACTCGCAGCGGCCAAACCAATTGCGCCGCCACTTCCCCCCTCACCGATGATCACTGAGATCGTTGGCACGGTGATTTCAAACATCTTCTGCATCGAAGCAGCGATCGCCTCCGCGATGCCGCGTGACTCGCTTTCGACTCCCGGGTCGGCGGCCGGCGTATCGATGAACGTGATCACCGGCAGCCGAAATCGGTCTGCCATCTCAAACAGCCGAATCGCTTTCCGATAGCCTTCAGGCTTCGCCATCCCGAAGTTTCGATATTGACGCTCTTGAATGTTTCGGCCCTTTTGATGTCCGACGATCATCACCGGAAACCCATCAAGGAGAGCCGGTCCGCCGATGATCGATCGATCTGCTCCATAGCGCCGGTCGCCCTCAAGTTCGACGAAGTGGGTGAAGATCGCACTCACGTAGTCGAGAGTGTAGGGCCTCTTATCGGCCCGGGCCACCAGCACCGTCTCCCATGGGCCAAGTCGGTTGTACATCAACTCCAGGTAGTTGGAAAGTGCGCGTTCGTAACGCTCAATTTCCGATTCCAACTCCTCTTTCTTAGGGGACGCCGCATCCTTGGCCATCTGCTTAAGCTTGACGATGCCTTCTTCGAGTTCAATGAGCGGCTTTTCCCATTCCCGCCAGGTCTTAGCGGCCATCGGCGCCCCCCAAAAGACCAACCAAGAGTCCGAGCACCGATCGAAGCTCCTTGCGAACGACAACACGGTCGATCATCCCGTGGGCCAGCGCAAACTCGCTGGATTGAAAATCGTCAGGCACGCGGCCGCCTACGCCTGCCTGTTTGCTGACCCGTGCACCGGCAAAAGCAATGAGTGCCTGTGGCTCCGCAAGGATCACATCGGCGATGCTGGCGTAGCTCGCCAGGACACCGCCGGTCGTTGGATCGGTCAATACACAAATATAAGGCGTTCGAGTCTCAGCACACCGCTGCACGGCGGCGGTTGTTTTGGCCATTTGCATCAGGCTGAGAAGACCCTCCTGCATGCGGGCGCCGCCAGAAGCGGTGAAAACGATCGCCGGCATTCGCTTGTCAATCGCTCGCTCCAAGGTGCGGGCGACCTTTTCGCCAGCCACGGATCCCATCGAACCCCCCATGAACGCAAAGTCTCCGATGGCAACGCTCACCGGGTGTTCCATAATCGTCGCTTCCCCACAAACGACCGAGTCAAACCGGTCAACTCTCTCCTCGGCCTGAGCAAGCTTCGCCGCGTAGTCGGGAAATTCCAATGTGTCGATGGAACGAAGGTCAGCGTCCACCTCGCGGAAGCTGCCGGGATCGAACGTGATCTCTATACGCTCGCTCGCGCTCAGGCGATGGTGAAATCCGCAGTGAGGACAAACACGAAGGTTCTGTTTGAACTCAACGGAAAACAGGATCTTCTTGCAACCCAAGCATTGCAAGAACGCATCCGACGGCCCCGACCCCTTCTTATTCACGAGTCGCTGAGGTTACCCGAACCCCTAGACGCCATCCAGGGCTAGTTGCCGCCGCAGGGATTGACAGTGACCGGTGCGGGAGTGTGGTTAACCGCCGGCGCCGTCACCGGAGCAACGCTTGCATGAGCCGCAACTGTTTTGGGAGCAACGGTCATCGGCACTCGACCAAATGCGCCGAGGGTCGATCCAACGGCAGAGGTCGCCATGAGCAGGCCGCAGGCAACGGCGGAGAGGATCGCGAGGCGCAGACTGGTTCGATTTTTCATTGGATGAACTTCCTACAAGACATCATAACACACGTTCTTTCCTGACGCAATTTCTTTCCGGTATGTCCGGGACCATTCGCCTTTTGATCAATAATGGATCATGTTCGGCCGGCGCTTAGCCCTTCTCTTCACCACCTGGGCGGGGGTTCTGGTCACTCTTATTCTCACCGTGGACCACTGGACGAACCACGTCCTGCCCTGTGGATCCAACTTGAACGGATGTGACAGGGTCGCCCATGATGCCTGGGCCCGAATTGATGGCGTGCCGGTGGCCCTGTTTGGATTGGTTGCCCACCTGGCCCTTGGTTCGCTGGCCATCGCAGCCTTGGTTCGCCCGACCACTATCCGAACGCCGCTCTATAACCTGGGCGTTTTCATGGCTGTGGCATGCGTGTTCGTCAGCACTGCCTTCATGTTTCGTTCGACTCTTGTGGTCCACGCCCTCTGCAACTGGTGCCTGGCCTCCGGGCTTCTTTTCTGCGCGTCTTGCGTACTGATCGTCGCAACCTCCTTGGGAGCAGAGCATCAAGAAGCCGTGGCCTCTGGACCCGGCCTCGCGGTTTTCATACCTGGCGCGGCCGTGCTCGTCGGCGTGTCCTACCTTGCTTTTGGCAGTGAGCCGAACAATCCGCGCGGCGTTGACAAGGAAGCGGTCGCCTCTTTGACCCTACCGTTACCTGAAGGTAAGGCGGTCAGAGACGCGATCTCCTTGGGAGGCGCGCGACACGAGGAGGGCCCTCCCACCAGTCCCTATGGAGTCATGATGTTCGGCGACTTCACTTGCCCGGCAAATCACGCAAGCTTCTCAGCGGTTCGTGAACTATGCCAGTCGAAGGGAGCACGATTCATATTTCGTGAATTTCCACTGCCAGCCCACGAGGACGCTCCTCAGTACGCGCGGCTGGCCGAGATGGCGCCGACCGATCAACTCTTTTGGAAACTTGCCGACCGGTTCATGAGCGAGTATCCCGATGACCCGGTCAAGCTCGCGTCAGAGGTGTTTAGCATTCCAGAGAGTCGCCTCAATGAGCGCCTTGGCGATCCCAAGGACATCTCTGCTTCTCGGTTCAACGCCGATGAAGCCCTCGACCATCGCCTCAAGCTCAACGAGACGCCGACCTTCATTCTCTTTCGACCATCGGCAAAACCAAGAGTAAGCACCTATGAGCAGGTGATGGCCATTCTCCAGCGGATATGATGTGCTTTAACCCTATGCGCCTGCTATTCGGCAAGCGCGATATCTTCCGACTCGTAGTCGAAATCCTTAAGATCCATTGAAGCCGGTGGATTAGCGCGCTCCCACGCGATCGTTCGGCGCATCGCTTCGTCACGCGATACCAATTCTTCGTACCCCAGTTCTCGCCGAATACGTTGGGTGGATGGCACGAGATCGTGGCGAAAGTCCAAGTCGGGCAACAGACCTTTCGGAAAGCGTTCCACCGGAAGAACCACGACCTTCCCCGTCCAACCGGCTTCCTTGCCGATTAACTCGACCCACTCAGATAGCCTGGGGGGATGCTCATCGCCGACGTTATAAACCTTGCCCACCGCCTCCTCCATAACGACGGCCAAAACCGTGGCATAAGCCACGTTCTCCGAGTAACCGTGGGTAAACCGCCACTCAGCGACCGGGATCGGCAGGGGAATGGCGGGCCGACCATCGTCCATCCGCTTAAGGAAGTGGTGAAATCGGTGTTGCGGGTCATTGGGACCGTACACGGCAGGGTAGCGCAAGACGGTACATGGCAGCGCCGCTCGGTTCATCACGATTCGCTCTACCGCCGTCTTGTTGTATCCCTCGCCCCCAACCGAGAGCTCTTCGCGCAACGGTGAGTACTCATCGTGAGGAACCAAGCTCGGCTCTGCCGGTTCCGTCCGATGGAGGCCGCCGAAAGATCGGTAAACGTCTGCGCTGCTGATGACCACCGCCTTGGGTGCCCATCCTTGAAATACCTCGACAAAGGTCGCCGCCTGAGGTTCGCTCAAGCAGCACATGTGGACAACGACGTCGGGTTCAAGGGCCCTGAACTTGTCCCGGTGCTCCATCAAGGATGCGATGTCCCCGTGCAGATGTTCTGGAGTCACCGGCTCATTGCAGCCTTGCCCACGATGAAACACCGTCACCTGGTGGCCCAACTCGCGAAGGGAATCCACCACGAAGGGACCCGTAAAGCGCGTTCCACCAAGGATCAGTACCCTCATGAGGTCCTATCATACCGATCCATCATGAAAAACAGCGTCCAAGACGGCGCGAACCCTGTTTGGCTATCCACCCGCATGACGTGGGATCAGGCAGCGTAGCCGAAAGACGTAGGAAGCAATTCCTTGCGGAGCAACGCCCTCGCTCGAAACAACCAACTCTTGATCGTGCCTTCGGGTTTTCCGAGTGCCATGGCAATTTCATTCACGTCCATGTGACTGAAGTGACGCATCACGATGATTCGGCGATACTGCTCCGGTAGACGCTCCACCGCCCTTAGAACCTGGCCCTGCTCAATGCTTACCGTGGCCGAGGTTTCGGCAGACTCCTGAGCTTCGTCCACCAATGAAAACTCGTATCCCTCGATGGACTCGCCTTCCCTTCGCCGGCGGCGGACCGTATCGACGCAGCAGTTGGCGCAGATCCGGCATAGCCATGGTCGAAGCGGGCGCGACGAATCGAATTCGCCTATGGCTCGAAAGGCCTTCACCAGCGTTTCTTGCACCGCGTCACTTGCGTCATCAGCGTTTCGAAGCATCCTCATCGCAAGGCTTCGCAGGGCGCCCCGATGGGTCTCCGCCAGTCTTTCGAAGGCCTCGTTGTTGCCCGCCGCCGCGCGGCGGATGATATCCTCTTCACATGAAATGATTTCTTGTTTCATTGTCGGCGTCGGACCTCTGCCCGAACCGATTTCATTGTAGGCCCAATTCAGGAAACTTAACAAGCACCTTATAAAAATTTAGGACACATGGCCTATTACCTCCAAAAGAGTGAACGTGATCACCGGGAGAGGTTAACGCTGCAACTCAGATTCCAGGGGATGGACCAGCACTTCGTGGCCCGCGTATTTCGGCCAAAGGTCCTTGCCGATCCGGTTAGGTGGCAACTTCTGGGGCTTCGTTCGGTCCGCTCATAACCTTAACATTGAACCTGAAACGAATCCAATTAATAAGACGTCGTTAAGGTTTGTGAGCGCTATTCCACTCAAGGCACTGCATAGGGTAAACGCGAAAGCCGACTATGGGGATATGGTCTGGCGCACCCTCGGTTGGAAAGTCACCGCTCTGCTTCCTTGGATTGCGGTCGCCGCGTTGGCCTTTGTAGCGCGAACCTATCAGGACCCTCGGGAACCGATCGCAACTGATCTCGTTCAGCAAGCAAGAATCCTTTCCTACCGAAGTATCGTTGCAAAGACAGCCTTTGAGCTTGCCAGGAACCCCGACATCGCCACCACCGAGGCACTTGTCGCCCAATGGCGAAGGGCCACCGACGGCCGCAATGGACACCTGATCCCGGTCGCAGTAGATGATACGGCCGCCGAGGGGGCTAAGAACGAAATATTGGTCGCACAATTGGCAGCTGTCCGGCGACTCCAGGTGTTTGGCTTGCGAGAAGCGAGGAAGGGTCATGTTGCGGAAGCGCTCGCCCTCTACCGGGAGTCACTGCAAGAAGACGAGCGTTTGAAATACCTTGACCCAGACAGCCTGCGCTTGGCCATTGTTGACCAAAGGCGGACGATGTATTTGATGGCGTCCGCACCACTTAGCGCGGCGCAGCGCAGCGACACGATTGCCTTCCTTAGCAAGTTTTCCGAGCACCAACCCAGTCTCGCAGTGATGGACATGAATATGATGAGCTGCTACACGGAGAGTCAGGTGGCGGAAGGACAAGCCGAACTCGTGTGGACGGAACACTCGCTCCACGTTAACCTCGCCTCGCTTCCGAGCGAAAATACCGCAAAGGGGCGGGCAAGGCACATTCTTGGCGCAACCGGCAGTCCATACATACTGAGTAGGCTTAGGATGACCCACTTTGCCGTCGCCCGTTTCAACGAATCGGTTCACGATACGATCAACCAACTGCGCGTTTAAGCGGCGATCCATTGCCAAGGTGAGGCATTCATGATTCTTTTCAGCTTGTTGCTTGCCGCGCACTTGGCGTCCGACGATTTTCCCTTTGTGATCCAGTGGGACGATTCCTCCCATGGCGTAGCTACCGATGCCGCCTTCCTCAATAGGAAACCGGCCGGAGCGAATGGCCGCATCGTTGCCCGAAATGGCCAGTTTGTGGAATCCGAGACGGGGCGCCGAGTTCGCTTTTTCGGCACCAACATTGCCGGTCCCGAGGCGTTTCCTTCTCACAGCGACGCAATCAGGATCGCCGCTCACCTCGCCAAGATGGGCATCAATATCGTCCGCCTGCATCATCTTCAAAATCCGTGGGGGGTGGCGACTGGCGGATCGGTCTGGAAAGCGGGACGTGTCTATGAGGACCTTGATCCCGGTGCGCTCGATCGACTTGACTACTTCATCTTCGCCTTGAAGCAGAACGGCATCTATTCAAACGTGAACCTCCAGACGACCCGCACCTATTTGCCTGAGATGGGCTTCCCCCAGAGCGTCCTCAAGATTCCTACCGACTTTTGCAAGAAGATCGACAAGATTGACCCCCATATGATCGAGTTGCAGCAGCAATATGCAAAGGACCTGCTCGACCGCCTGAATCCCTACACCGGCTTGAAATACGCAGATGACCCAGCGATCGCCGTCATCGAGATCAACAACGAGAATTCCCTGGTTGGCTGGCCTGAAGAAACGCCGGGCGCCCAACTGGATGACATGCCGGAGCCCTTCAAGGGCGAAATCGTTTCGGCGTGGAACCGATGGCTGGCCCAGCACTATCGAGACACCGCCTCCCTTGAGGCGGCATGGAAGGCGGGAGCGACCCCTGCAGGGGCGAGCCTTGTGAATGAAGAGAGTGCCTGGACGACGGAGAACCAAAGCCAAGGGGACGTTCAGTTCGAATCTGGCTCCGGAACCGCCCAAAGTGCTCCCACCCTGACGGCTACGATACGGAGCAATCCTGGGCCTGATTGGCACGTCCAGGCCCACGTAACCGGCCTCACGTTCCATGCAGGCGATACTTACACGGTTCGCTTCACCGCCAGCTCCGATCAGGACACCACCTTCTCGCTCGAAGCAACCCTTGATGTGTCGGATTGGCACAACCTGGGGTTGAGCCAATCGTTCGATGTGGGACCAGAAACGAAGGACTGCTCCGTCTCCTTCATCGCCCGGGACCCGATGGACGGTCACAACCGCCTGACCTTCGTTCTCGGTGCGGCGCGGGGGCGGATCCTCATCGACCATTTTCGGGTAACTCCCGGTATTCCCGGCAGTGTTCTGGCCGCTGGCACCTCGCTAGAGGATCGCAACATTCCCCTTCCAGAAGGCGCCACCAAGAACCAGGACCGCGACTATGTACGGTTCCTTGCCGACGCCGAGACCGCCTACTCGACCGAGATGCGGAATTACCTCCGGCGGGACCTAGGCATAAAGGCGAATCTTATCGATACTCAGATTAGCTGGGGAGGTCTGACCGCGCTCCAGCGGGAACGAGATTCCGACTTTGCCGACAACCACGCCTACTGGCAACATCCGTCGTTTCCCGGTAAAGCCTGGGATATGAACAACTGGCACATCGACAACACGCCGATGGTGAACCTGATGGATTCAACTGGCGGCGAACTGGGGTCGTTAGCCCTCAACCGGGTGGCCGGCAAGCCATACAGCGTCAGTGAGTACAACCACCCGGCGCCAAGCGACTACCGAGTCGAGATGATGCCGGAATACGCTTCCATGGCGGCCCTTCAAGATTGGGACGCGATCTACACGTTCGAGTATGGAGTCACCGGATCAGGGGCGGCTAATGACCGGTTCACAAGCTTTTTCGATTGTGCGCTTGATCCCGACAAGTCGCCCTTCTTTCCTTCTGCCGCGATGATCTTCCGGGAGGGGCTTATCCCACCGTTAGCGGATCAAGCGGTGCTCAAC
>Ga0302320_10006185_pt1 | contig 26633 bp, 21 predicted proteins | sample Bog_T0_3_FD_202130 | JGI IMG/M metagenome (GOLD analysis project Ga0302320, IMG submission 202130) | Peat permafrost microbial communities from Stordalen Mire near Abisko, Sweden - Bog_T0_3 | ecosystem: Environmental > Terrestrial > Soil > Wetlands > Peat | place: Sweden: Abisko, Stordalen Mire...
CCACGCGGCATCCCATCGGGGTAAACGAGCGCGTGCTGAAATTCATCGCGGCGTTGCGCACGGCTTCCGGCGGCGATGAACGCGCCTGTGTCGAGGCCGGCGAAATGATGTATGGCGCGCACGAAAGTTACCGCGACAACTGCCGGCTCTCGGTGCCGGAGGTGAATTTTCTGGTGGAAGCCGTCCGCAAACGCGGTTCGGAAAGCGGGCTTTTCGGCGCGAAAATCACCGGCGGCGGCACCGGCGGCACCGTGGCCGTGTTCGGCAAAAACGAGGCGTTGAAGGAACACATCTCTCAAATCGCCGTCGAATTTTCCCGGCGCGTCGGGGCGATGCCGGACATTTTTGAGGGCATGTCGCCCGGCGCGATTGAATTCGGCGCCAAGCGCTACGCCTTTGGCGCGAACGGCTGGAAACGGTTCGACGTTTGAAAATGAAAGTCCGCAAAGCCGTCATCCCCATCGCCGGACTCGGCACGCGCCATTTCCCGGCGTCGCACGCGGTGAAGAAGGAACTTTTTCCGGTGGTCGGCCCGGACGGTATTGCGCGGGCGCTGTTTCATTATCACCTGCTGGAACTCGAAGCCACCGGCATCGAGGAAATTTGCATCATAGTCCAGCCCGGCGAGGATGAAATGGTGCGCAGTTATCTGCGCGGCCCGAATGACAGCTATTTGAAGCGGCTGAAGAAATATCCGGCGTTGCTCCACGAAGCGGAGCAAATGCGCGGTTTTGAGAAGCGCATTTCCTTCGCCGTCCAGCGCCAGCAGGAAGGCTACGGCCACGCGGTTTTTCAGACGAAAAAATATTCCGGCGGCGAAATGGTGCTGCTGGTGCTCGGCGATCATTTGTTTCGCGGCAAACACGGTGGCCCGTGTGGCACACACTCGCCTTACCGTGAACTGGCGGACACGGCGAAAATTTCCGGCGGCAAAAGCGTTTCCGCCGTGAACCGGATTTCGGCGGACGAATTGAAGGGCTACGGCACGATTGCCGGAACGCGCCGCGCGGAAAATCCCCGGCTGATTGACGTTTCACTCATCATTGAAAAACCCGCCGTGGCGGTCGCGCGCGAGGAACTGCGCGTGGATGGCCTTCCCGACGGGACTTGGCTCGGCTGGTTCGGTCTGCACCTGCTTGCGCCTTCAATTTACGATGTGCTGGAAGAAATGATCCGGGACGACGTGCGCGACCACGGCGAGTTTCAACTGACCCGCGCGCAGGAAATTCAGCGGCAGCGGGAAGGTTATATCGCGTTGGAAATGACTGCGGCGGAGCGGTTTGATTTCGGGGTGCCGGACGATTTTGTCCGCAGCCTGCAAGCGTTTCGAGGCGGTTCCTGATTCTATCGCGAATTTTCTGCTTGCATTGGGCGCAGGCAGTGCTTAATTAAACGGTATTGTTTGAATTAGTCCGACGACAGATTTGATGTCAAAATTTACAGCTATGCCACAACCGTCGAGGGTGTCTTGAGCCGCCCTTTCCCTTCACGCCATTCTTCGTCCGATTCGTTCCTCCGGGTCAACGGCAAAATCCGCGCCCGCGAAGTCCGCGTCGTCATGGGTGAAAAACAGCTTGGCGTCATCTCTCTCAACGAGGCGCTGTCCCTGGCGCGGCAGCATGCAGTTGATCTCGTTGAAATCGCGCCCAACGCCGTGCCGCCCGTCTGCCGCCTCGTTGAAATCGGCAAGTTCCGCTACGAAAAGGCCAAGAAGGAAAAAGATTCCAAAAAGCACCAGCACGCCTCCATGGTGAAGGAGGTCCAGTTAAGCCCGCGCATTGATCCGCACGACCTCGGCATCAAGGTCCAGCATGCGATCGGCTTTTTGTGCGAGGACATGAAGGTGAAGGTCGCGCTCAAATTCCGCGGACGGGAAATGGCGCACCAGGAATTTGGTTTTGAGGTCATCAAAAAATTTCTCGAGGCCATCGCGCCCTTCGGCCATCCCGATTTCCAGCCCAAGCTCATCGGGCGCGGCATTAATGTGATGATCAGCCCGCTGCCGCGCAACAAACGCGCGAAAAATCCGCATGCGATTGAAGGCGACGGCGACGGACCACCGCCGCCCGCCGCAGCCAACAATCATTCCGCCAAACCGCCGCAGGCTGCCAAAGTTCCCGTCCTCGACGAACCGTCCACGGGCGGTTTTGCGAACAATCCGTTCGACAAGCTCGAAGTGAAATGACGGAAGAGCGGCGGGATTCGCGTCACGCGCCGCCGTTCGCCGCGCGGAATTCGCCCGCCATCGCCGGAAGCCGGCAATCTTCACAAATGGCGTTTGAGTGGGCGCAAAAGTCGCGGACGATTTGCATCAAGCCCTGCTGCTCCGCCGCGCTCCGCAATATCCTGTGGTTGGAAGTTCCAAGCAGCCGTTGCCGCGCCGGTTTCAAAACCGAATTGTCCTCCGCCGCTTGCCAGACAAAATAACGCCGCTCGATTTCGAGCCGCAGCCTTGCGTTTTTGCCCTCCGCCGCCCGGGCCCGCAACCACGGCAGAATCACATTCATCGCCAGATCCGTCGCGCGCGTTCCGCCCAGCAGCGGCTGCGGTTTGGCCAGCCGCGCCGATTTGAACGTCCAGTGCCACGACCAGAATTCATCGCGCTCAACCTGAAAAATTTCCAGCAACGAACCGGACAGCGCGTTGTCCGACAGGTTGGCGGCGCACCACTTTTCAATTTTTGAAATAAAATTTTTGTCCGCCAGCCAGTGCGCTGCGAGCGCGAGCCGCCGCTGCGGATGGTTTGCCGGACGCAGGCCGTGAAATTTCCAGACGGTGCGCGGCAAAATAATCTCCGCAAATTCGTCGCGGTCGCGCCACCAGCCATCCCAGACGCGGCGCAAATAGGTGTCCGAACTTTTTTGCGACCGGGTCAATTCCGCCGGCAACAATCCGCTGATGCCAAGCAGCCGCGCCTGAAAGCCAAATGGCGATTTTGCGCCGCGCGACCAAAGTGGGCGCGATTCTGCCAGACATTGCATCGGCCAGGCGTTGTGTTTGTAGCCGAGCGCGCGGAACAAGCCCTCCCACAAAGACTGCTCCCATCCGGCGTGACGCGCCCGCGCGGAAAATTGCGCAACCTTGGTTTCCAGACGGACTCCGGCGGCCTGGCGCAAAAGTTCGGCGAGCTGCGGTTCATCCAATTCGCGCAGCGGCGCGGAACATTTGCCACGCAGTTCTTCGGGAAATGTGGCGGTGGATTCATTTTCGAGCCACAAACTCAATTCGCCAATCGGCGCGTCGAGTTTGTCTTGGATGGACAATGTTGGCGGCAAGGGTTGGAGTTCAAGCTTCAGCTTGTCCGGCGTTTTCAAATTCTGACACGCTGAAGCGTGAACTCCAACCTTCTCCCAGACGACGTGCAGGATGACATTCTTGAAATTCGGATTGCGGTCATGGCCGTGCGCATGCCAGCCGTGGCTGCGCAAATCAATTTCCACGTCGCCGGCGCGCGGCGGTTCACCGCCGATCTGGATGACGGCGCCGCGAAAATCCGGCCCGCCCTCGACGCTGGCGAAACCGGGATGAAGCACACGGACGACTTGCCCGTCCAAAGTTTTCAACTGGTCGCGCTGTAGCCGTTGATGCCGCCAGACGGCCTGGAGCAGCCGTTCGGCGGGAAAGCCGTCTTTGTCATGCAACACATCGCCGGCACGGCTCTGGTTGCGCCAGTCGGCGTAAAAGGCTTCAGCGGACGGGTTCAATGGAAACTGGTTTGCTCCGGTTGGCTGACGAAGTCAATTTATTTTGAACGCAACTCTGGCGAAGCCTGCTTGTTTAATGATAGGCTGGCCGAAGTTTTTGTTCGCCGCAGCAAGGTATTTTCTGCTAAACTGGCGCAAGATTGTTTCGGCTCACAAACTTGATGATTGAAGTTTCCAATTTGACGAAGCGCTACGCGGGCCGCACGGCGGTGAGCGACATTTCGTTCTCGGTCGCGCGCGGCGAAATCGTCGGCCTGCTCGGCCCGAACGGCGCGGGCAAAAGCACGACGATGCGCATTTTGTCCTGCTTCATGCCGGCGACGAGCGGCACGGCGCGCGTGGCGGGCTTCGACGTTTTTCATCAATCGGTGGAGGTGCGCCGCCGCATCGGTTACATGCCGGAAAACAATCCGCTGTATCCCGAAATGCGCGTGCGCGAGTATCTGAAATTTCGCGCGCGGCTCAAGGGACTCGGCTGGCGGCGTTCGCGCGAGCGTGTCACGACGGTGATGGAGCAATGCGGCCTGGCGGACGTGGGCCGTCGCGTCATCGGCCAGCTTTCAAAAGGCTACCGGCAGCGTGTCGGTCTCGCGGATGCGCTGGTGCATGAACCGGAACTGATTATTTTGGACGAACCCACCATAGGCCTGGACCCGCATCAAATCCGGTCGGTGCGGCAATTGATCAAAAGCCTCGCCGGAAAACACACCGTCCTGATCTCGACGCACATTTTGCCGGAGGCGGAGATGATGTGCAGCCGGATGCTCATCATGCTTGGCGGTAAAATTCGCGCCGCAGGCACGCCGGAAGATTTGCAGCGGCCCATGGCTGGCGGCAGCCAGATCATCGCCGAAATTGCCGCACCCGCTGAAATATTGCGCGAATGCTTCTCGAAGATTCCGGAAATCGGACAGTTCGATGTGTCGGCCGGCGAGGGGAAATTCCAGCGTTGCGTGCTCACGCCGCGCGACGGGCTGGACTTGCGTCCGATTGTTTTCGCGCTCGCGCGCGACCGCGGCTGGGTGGTGCGCGAATTGACGCGCCACCGCCACTCGCTCGAGGACATTTACGTGCAAATCACCAAGCCGGACGAGGAGGAGGAATTCGAGTGAAAATTTTCTGGACGCTTCTGCGGCGGGAACTGGCCTCGTTTTTCTTTTCATTGACGGGCTACGTCATCATCGCGGCGGCGGCTTTCCTGAACGGGCTGGGTTTTGTGGTGTTGATGTTCTCCCTGGGCAGCGATGCCACGGCGATGCCGGTGACGGAAGCCTATTATCAAACGCCGTTTTTCTGGCTGATTGTGCTGCTGGCGGCGCCGGTCATAACCATGCGGTCGTTCTCGCTGGAAAAATATTCCGGCACATTCGAGACGCTGATGACAACGCCGGTGAGCGACCTGCAGGTGGTGGCGGCGAAATTCGCGGCGGCGATGTTTTTTTACCTTGTGATGTGGCTGCCGCTGCTCGGGTGCCTCTTCATCGTGCGGCATTTTACGAACCAATCCGGATTGGACGCCGGCACGGTGGGCGGAATGTTTCTGGGAATCTTCCTGGTCGGCGGCCTCTTTTTGTCGCTGGGCTGCTTCGCGTCGGCGCTGACGCGCAGCCAGATGGCGGCGGCGATGATTGCCTTTGTGCTGGGCGTCTGTTTGTTTTCGTTCGGCTACCTGTCGCGGGCGATTCCCGCAGGCGCGCTGGAATGGGAGGCGCAAGCGATCGCATATTTAAATTTATTTGACCAGATGGACGATTTCGCGCGCGGCGTGGTGGACACGCGGGCGGTGATTTTTTACTCGAGCCTCACGTTCCTATTCCTGTTCCTGACACTGCGCCTGGTGGAAAGCCGCCGCTGGAGATAAAATGCCAAACGAAAGCCAACCCAGTTTTTCGCGCAGCCGCCGGTGGAAAATCGGTTTTGACCTGGCCGTGCGCACCGTCCTGGTGTGCGCGGTGGTCGTGATGGCGAATTTTCTGGGAGCGCAGTTTTTTTACCGGTTCTATTTGAGTTCGCAGACACGCATCCAGTTGGCCTCGCGCACGGTGAGTGTGCTGCAAGCGCTGACCAACCGCGTCGAGGTGACGCTGTATTACGACCGGCAGGACGACTTCTATCCGGAAATCGTTGCGCTATTGAATGAATACCACGCGGAGAACGCGAAAATTTCATTTCACACGGTGGATCCCGTGCGTGACGCGGGCGAGGCGGAAAAAGTGAAGGAGCAATACAGCCTGAATACGGCGGCGGACAAAGACCTGGTTATCTTTGATGCCGGCGACAAACGCATTAAAATTTTCCCCGGTGACGCGCTCACGCAAACCAAGCTGGAGGGGGTGAAACCTGACGATCCAAACCAGAAAGAATTGGAATTTCGACGCCGCCCCGTGGCTTTCAACGGCGAGATGGCTTTCACCTCGATGCTTCTCGCGCTCGAAAACGCGCATCCGCTTACGGCTTATTTTTTGCAGGGCGATGGCGAGCCGTCCCTGGCCGATTCCGGCAACTTCGGCTATTTGAAATTCGCCACGATCCTTGCCCAGAACTACATCGCGGTGACAAATCTGGAGTTGTCCGGCGCCCGAGACGTGCCGCAGGATTGCAATCTCCTCATCTACATCGCGCCGAACGTGTCCGCCCCGCCGCTGTCCGACACGGAACTGCAAAAGATTGACCAATACCTTGCGCAAGGCGGGCGGCTGCTCGCGCTCTTAAATTATGTCTCCATCAAGCAGCCCACCGGCCTGGAACCCATTTTGCAACGCTGGGGCGTCAATGCCGCCGCCGATTACATGCAGGATCCGGAGCACACGGTGACCGGACAGGACATAAAAGTGATCAAGTTCGGCAAGCATCCCGTGGTGGATCCGCTCGCCGGCAACGACCTTTCGCTCCAGATGATTTTGCCACGGCTCGTCGGCTCGATGGACTGGAAAAATCCCCCGCCCGACGCCCCGCAGGTGACGGAACTCGCTTTTTCCAGCGAAAATTCCACGCTCGCGGGCGATACCGCTGAACCGCCGCGCAGTTATCCGCTCATCACCGCCGTCGAGCAAAAAAATACGGCTGGCATCGTCAACCCGTGCGGCACCACTCGCATCCTCGTCGCGGGCGATTCCATTTTTCTCGGCAATTATTACATTGAAGGCGGCGGGAACCGCGATTTTCTCGGCTACGCCGTCAACTGGCTGCTGGACCGGCCCCAGTTGCTTGAAGGAATCGGGCCGCGTCCCGTCACGGAATTCCGGCTGCAACTGACGCGGCTCCAGCAGCGTGAAATGCGATGGATGTTGCTGGGCGTGCTGCCCGGCGCGGTGCTGTTGTTCGGTGGAATGGTCTGGCTGGCGCGAAGAAAATAATGAACTCGAAAACCACAGGAATCTGGTTCGTGATTGCCGCGGCGCTGCTCGCGTTCATCTTCGCTTTTGAGCACTACCTCCGTCCGGTCATCGCCGGGCCGACGCCCCTTTTGCCCGGCTTTCGCGCCAACGCCGTCACGAGCATTCAAGTATTTCCGGCTGGCGCGTTTGAAATCAGCGCCGGGCGCACGAACGGCGGCTGGGTTTTGACCAGGCCCGTTGCCTATCCCGCGCAGGCCGCCGCCATCGGGTCGCTGCTCGACGCCCTCCAAAAGCTCGCGCCCGCCAAAATCAGCGCGGCGGAACTGCGCGAACAAAAAACTTCCGAGGCGGAATTCGGTTTTGAAAACCCGCAAGCCACACTGGTCATCACCGCGGGCGACCAGAGCTGGCAACTGAAGGTGGGAAACAAGACCGCGCCCGGCGACCAGGTTTATTTGCAGGTTGTCGGCGTGGATGGCACCTCCGTGGCCGATGCCGGCTGGCTCAATCTGATTCCCCGCTCCGCCGACGAATGGCGCGACACCGCGCTCGTGAACGCCACGCTGAACGACTTTGACTGGATTGTGCTGACCAACAACGCCAAGGTCATCGAATTGAAACGCGACGCGACAAACCATCTCTGGCACATGATCCGGCCATTGCAGGCGCGCGCCGACACCGACCACATCACCGACTCGTTGCAGCGGCTCGAAGCCGCGTCCATCACGCGATTCATCACCGATGACCCGAAGGCAGATCTCACCGCGTTCGGCCTCCAGCCCGCCGATCTGGATTTGTGGCTCGGTTGCGGCACCAACCTGGTGGCGGCCATCCATCTGGGCGGCAGCCCGGCAAATGACGCGACGCAAGTGTATGCGAAGCGCGAAGGCTGGAACACCGTCACCACCGTTTCGCGTGACGCGCTGGCGCCATGGCGCGGCGCGGTGGATGATTTCCGCGACACGCGGCTGCTTGAATTGACCGCACCGGTCGCGGAAATCGAAGTGCGCGGCGGGAATGATTTCACCCTTCGGGAAAGAGGCTCCAACGACTGGCAAATCGTCGGCGAAAAATTTCCCGCAGACGCCGACAACGTCCAACTGTTCATCAAAACACTTGCCGGTCTGCGCGTCGCGGATTTTGTGAAGGCTGTCGTGACCGCGCCCGATTTGCCGGCCTACGGTCTCGCCTCGCCGCAGCGCGAGATCATTTTGCGCTCGGTGGCGGGCGACACAAATTCCGCCGTCGCGCAACTGGATTTTGGCACGAACCAGGACAACAAGGTCTTTGTCCGGTGCGCCGGGGAGGATTTCATCTACGACATCACGCAACTGGATTTCAACCGGCTGCCGGAGTCGTCTTGGGAATTCCGCGACCGGCGCATCTGGGATTTCAACGTGGACGACGTGGCGCAAATCACGATCCATCAAGGCGGCAAGACCCGGCAGCTCGTCCACAACGGGCCGGACAAATGGTCGCTGGCCGCCGGCTCGCAAGGCTTCGTGGAGGGCAAATACATCGAACAGAGCGTCGAGCGGTTCCGCCAACTGGCCGCCGTCGGCTGGGTTGCGCGAAACTTTACCGAACCTGAAAGATATGGTTTTGGCACAAACAATCTGCAAATCACCTTTGAACTCAAGAGCGGCGGGAAGGACACGGTGGACTTCGGCGCCGAATTCGCGCAGGCGCAGACCGCGCTGGGCGCCGTCACGCTCGACGGCGAGCGGTGGGCGTTTGTTTTTCCGCCGGTGCTTTACCAGTTCGTCTTGAGTTATTTAACCATTCCGGCGAACGTGCCGTGATATGCAATCCGGTTTCTGGCGCAAATGCCGCCTGTGCATCCGCTGGTCCCGCCGCGCCGCGATGGTGGTGACGGTCGCGCTGATTTGCGCGTTCGTCTGGCTTGACCACGTCGGCGTGCCGGATTTTTTGCAGCGGCGGCTGGTGGAAACCCTCCGTGAACGCGGCGTCGAGCTGGAATTTTCCCGCCTGCGCTTCAGCCTCTTTCACGGGCTGATCGCCGAAAACGTCCGCGTGGGCCACGCCGCCGCGCCCGAAAGCCCGGCGCTTTCCGCACGCGAAGTCCGGCTGGAACTGGACGACCCGGCGGCGCTCCATGGACGGCTCCAGATTGACGGCCTCACATTGCGCGGAGGGAAATTCACCCTGCCGCTCTCGCCAACGAACGACCTCGACCTCGATGATATCCAGACCGAAGTGCATTTTCAGGCGAACGACACATGGTCGCTCAATAATTTCAAGGCCGGCTTTGCGGGTGCGAACCTCGCCCTGTCCGGCGACATCGCCCACGCGTCGGAAATCCGCCGCTGGGCAATTTTTCGCGGTGCCCAGACCGGCGATGCGGCGGTGATGCGGGCGCAACTGCAAAAATTTTCCGACACGCTCGGCAAAATCCATTTCACCGGCACGCCGCAATTGAACCTGGCGGTGGCTGGCGACGCGCGCGACGTTCATTCTCTCGCCATTCACCTGATGGTCAATGCCGCCGGTGTGCGGACACCTTGGGCCGGTGCGCGCGACATCCAGTTCACCGCCCGGCTCACCGCGCCGGCGGACGCCCCGACAAATTCTGACGCCTCGTGGTCGTGGTGGACGAACCTGCAGCCGTATCGGTTACTTTGGACGGTGCGGCTTGCGCGGTTGAAATCGGAAAAATTGAGCGCCGACTCGGTTTCATGCGGCGGCTCCTGGTGCGCACCGGAACTGGTGCTCACCAATCTATCCGCCCGGCTCGGCGGCGGGCGACTGGATGGACGGGCCGGTTTGAACGTAGCCACTCGCGAGCTGGCGTTCACAAACTCCTCATCCTTCGACCTCCACGCAGTCGCGGCGTTGCTGACTGACAAAACGCGCGAACGGCTCGCGGACTTTTCGTGGACGCAGCCGCCGTCGTTGCGCGCGGGCGGCGCGCTGACCCTGCCCGCGTGGACGAACCGCCAACCTGACTGGCGCGGCGAAGTGCAACCGACGATTCAATTGCTCGGTGAAGTGGCGTTCACAAACGGCGCGGCGTTCGGCGCGAACATTGGATCGGCGGACGTGCCGTTCGCCTACTCGAATCTCGTCTGGCGGCTGCCCGAAGTCACGGTCGCGCAAGCCAAAACGCGGCTGAAAATCAGCGGCAGCGAGGACGATGCCACAAAAGATTACCGCTGGCACGTCAGCGGCACATTCGATCCCGCCGCCGCCCGTCCGTTTCTGACGGCGAGCAACGCCGTGCGCGGTTTTGGGATTGCGCAATTCGCCGAGCCGTTGCATCTGGACGCGGACGTGCGGGGGCGGCTGTATGATTACGACGGCATCGCCGCAACCGGGCGCGTGGCGCTGACAAATTTTACCGTCCGCGGCCAGTCCATGGACAGCGTGGCGGGCGAATTATCCTACACGAACCGGGTGCTGGAATTTTCCCATCTGGTTTTGTGGCGCGGAACGCAGATGATGACCGCCGACCTGGTCACGCTGGATTTCAACCGGCGGCTGATTTCCTTCAAAAACGGCTACAGCACCGCCGATCCTGCGGCCATCGCGCACGCCATCGGTCCGAAAACCGCCCACATCATGGCGCCGTATCATTTTTTACAGCCGCCGACCGTGTTTGTGGAGGGCTGTGTGCCGTTGCGCGACATAAACGGCGTTCGTGACGTGGATGACGCGGACCTGCGCTTCGATGTGGTGGGCGGCGTGCCGTTCCAATGTCTCAAGCTCCGGGCATCGCGCGTCACCGGCACGATTCACTGGCTGGGCGAGACGCTGGTTTTGACCAACATCGCGGCGGAACTTTACGGCGGCAGCGGCAACGGCTTCGCAAACTTCGATTTCCGCGTGCCGCACGAGGGCGCGGACTATCAATTCACCGCAGCGGTCACGAACATCAACTTGCACACGCTGGCCTCCGATTTGTCATCGCCCACCAATCATCTTGAAGGCGCGCTGTCCGGGCAGGTTGTCGTGACGCGCGCGGACACGCGGGACTGGCGGACGCTGGACGGCTTCGGGCAGGCGCGGCTGCGCGACGGATTGATTTGGGACATTCCGCTTTTTTACATTTTGTCGCCGGTCTTGAACGACGTCTCGCCGGGGCTGGGTGACAGCCGCGCGACGGACGCGTCGGCGGCCTTTGCCATCACCAACGGCGTGATTTATTCGGATGCGCTGGAAATGAACACCGCCATGACGCGCCTGGAATATACCGGCACGGTGGACTTGCGGGAGAACGTGAATGCGCGGGTGACGGCGCAACTGCTGCACAACCTGCCGGCCGTCGGCCCGTTCATCAGCCTGCTCTTCACCCCCGTCACCAAGCTGTTTGAATACAAGGTCACCGGCACGCTGAAAAACCTGAAAAGGGAACCGGTGTATGTGCCGAAACTTTTGCTGCTGCCGTTGCACCCCATCCGCACCATCGAGGACCTGTTTCCCGGCGGCGGCAATCTGACAAACGCGCCGGCGGGGAATTGACTAATTCCTAAATCCAAATGGCTGGAGCGTTTTCAAGAATTCTGTGGCCACCCAGACGATTTGGGTGAACGGACGGCGCGTCAGCGTCTTGGACTGCGGCAGCCCTCTGCCGCTGTGCGTCGTCCGCCTGGCGCTGCAAAAGCGGCAGAGGGCTGCCGCAGTCCAAAACCTCGCGGAACGATCCAGCCGGCTTTCAGAATTAGGGCTTTGTTCATCAGTCATTCACCGGCGACGCGTCAGGGCGGCGGCGGCGCGGCGTTGTTAGTGGTTGCCGGAAGCGGCATCATTGAGCGTTGAATCATTTCCGCAGTCGGCGTGGGCGTTGTTTCGAGGGACATTGGCGCAGTCGTCGGTGCCGGCGTGAAAGAGCTGTCGCCCTGGTCTTGGTCTTGCGGCTGGGGCAACTGTGCGTCGGGCGCATTGGTCGGGACAACGGCGTTGTAAAAGCCGGCGCGCATGGTTTTGGGATGATTCAATTCCGCTTTGCGCTCGGCTTCAACCAGTTTGTCTTGTTCCTCGACATCCTCGGCATAGGCGGTGGAGATGCCCGGCAGCCGCTGCTCTTCCTTGATGGTGTTCTTCGCGGCCAGTTCCGGCGTTCCCAAAACGGTGGGGCGCATCAGCACGATCAGTTCACTCCGGGTCTTTTGATCTGTGCGGCTGCTGAACAGGTTGCCGAGCAACGGAATGTCCGATAAAAACGGCACACCGGACTTGCTGTGGCTTTTGTCGGCTTCGATGAAGCCACCGAGCATCACAGTATCCTTGTTACGAACAGTAATTGTTGTGTTGAGCGTGCGCTTGATGGTGCTCGGCTGGCCGGTGTTATTATAGTTGGGATTGTCTATTGCATCAATCTCCTGCTGGATTTGCATGGAGACCGCGCCCTCGGGATTGATGAACGGCGTCACGTCCAGTTCCACACCCACGGACAACTGCGAATAGCTGTTCTGCACGCCGTTATAGGAGTAACTGCCGGTGATATAAGGCACGGATGAGCCGACAAAGAATTGCGCGGGCACGGCCTGCGAGGTCTGGATGCGCGGACGCTGGATGATGCTGGCGTGGCTGTCCGACTGCGCTGCAGTCACCGCGACATCCCACGTCGGGCCGATGTTGCCGAAATAACTCAAGCCGCTGGGAAGGCTGTTGCCAAATGCACTGCTTGCACTGGCGCTTGAATTGCTGGCACCAAGCAGACCGGTTGCAAAATTATAGAATTGCTGGCCGTTGTTGACGCCGCCGGCGCCGGTCACAGGCGTGGAGTTTCCTGGATTAAAAGTTTGCGGACTTTGCGCCGCAGAGACGCCAAAACTGAAGTTATTTCCCAATGTGTAATCAACGATGACGGCCTCGATGAGCACCTGCGCCAGCGGCACATCCAGCTTGGCGATGATGCCCTTGATGACATCCATATCCGGCCGCGTGGCGTAAATCAAAAGCGAACTGCTGCTCTCATCGGGAATGATCTTGGTCTGGCCGAACAACTGGATTGGCTGCTGTCCGCCGCCGCCGCCACCGCCGCTCGGCGCACCCGCGCGGTTGATGATGTTCAGCAGCCGTTGCTGGAATGGAGTGGAGGATGACGGCGTGCCGTTGGGATTCGTCGTGCCAGTGGGTGTGGACGACTGGCCGAACGGGCTGGCGGGCGTGTTGACGCCGGATTGAGTCGTGCCTCCCATTCCTGTTCCGCCGGTGCGGCCCGCAATTCCACTGATGGGCGCGACGCCGGGGGAACTGCCGATGGAGACGGTCGCGCTGCCGCTGCCGCCGAGGCTGTTCAGCGCGCTGGCGATGTCATCCACTTTCGCGTAGCGGATCGGGATGACCTCGGAGATGTATTCCGCCGGCACGCTGATGTCTATCTTGTCAATCATCTCCAGCATGCGCTTGACGTTTTCGGCGTAGTCGCGGATGACCAGGATGCCGTTGTCGTCAATCGCGGAAATTGCGTTGGGCAACCTGGAGAAGGGCTGGATGATGGGCTGCATCACGCTGGGCTTGACGTATTTCAACTGGACGATGTGCGTCACGTAGGAGCCGAGGTCGGGCAACTGGTTCGCCGGGATGTCGTTGAACTCCCCGCCCGCCGAGTTGGCCTGGTCCGGTGACAACACCTTCACGAACTTGTCGCCGATGTTGACGACCGCTATGCCGTTGAGCGCCAGCACCGCCTGCAACGCCTCAATCGCCTCGGTCTTGGTCAGCGGTGTCTGCGTCTTCAACGTGATGGATGCATTCGGCACTCCCCCAATCAACAACGTGCGGTTCACCAGATTGGCATACACGTCGAGCACCTGCTTCACGTCCACGCCCGGAAAATTGTAGCTGTAGCCGGCCACTTCCTTTTCCGGCGCCGCCGGCGTCGTCGCGGGAGAGGCGGGAGCCATTGCCGGCGTTTGCGCCCAAAGGATTGGGGCGGTTAAAAACAGGATCAGGAAGAGCGTGGTCGTTTTCATTTGGCGTTGGCGGTTGTGGTTTTCAAATTGGACGGGGCGTTTCTCTGGTAGCTGGCGACGAGCTTGATGTTGGCATTGAGTTTTTGATGCGGCGGGTCGGGCTGGAGTTCCAGGTCGAGCACGCGGATCATCGAAACGTCGGAGCCGAGCTTGTAGAGAAAATCCACGAGTTGATCGTCCGTGGCGGTGACGTTGATGTTTTGGATCTGCTCAACGAAGAACGCGTCGTTCGTGCGCGTGCTCGGACGCGACATGTTGCCCATGCCGACACCGCTGGCCAGCGCCTGCGACTGGATGGTGCGCAGGAAATCAATGGATTGGTCCTCGGGCGCGACAAATTCACCCTGGTTTTCAAATTCCTTCACCTGCGCCTCGTAATTTGTCGTTTGTAAAATGGTCGTCTGATAAAGCGCCAGCTTCTGCCGCGCATCATCGAGGCGGCTGTGCAGGTTGCTCCAATCGGACCGGTGCGGCCAGATAAACACCCCGTTCAGCACCAGGATTAAAACCACCAGCACGCCGACGGCCAGACGGCGTTCCAGCGGCCGGAGTTGCGCGAGGAATTTTTTCATGGCACAACCTCCGCATGCCTTAGCTGGAGCGTGAAATGCCAGTTCACCGTGCCGCCGCTTTGATTCCAGATGAGCGGTTCGACTGCCGACGCCTCAAACATATCCTGGCCGTCCAGCTTCGCCTTGCGGACCGCGTCGTAAAACTTGCCTTGATCCGAAATCTGGCCGATCTGGTCCGGCGAGCAGACGCCGTTCAGGGTCAGCTTCTGGCCGTCGGAGAAACTGGAGCGCTGCAGCGTCATACCGGCGGGGAGTTGCTCGGCGACAATCTTCCAGCAATCCAGCGCCGCGTATTTCAATTGCTGCCGTTGTGTGAGCACGGCGTAACGCGCCTTGAGCTCCAGCACATTGGTGTAGCTGTCGCCCAGTTGCGCCGCCTGTTGCTCCACTGCGATGGTCTTGTAATTCAGAACGGAGGTCGCGCAAAAATAAATCACCACGCCAATCGCATACAGAATGCCCGTCGCGACCAGCCCGCGCAGCCAGAGACGGTCCACAAACTGCTGGTGGTAACGCGCCGTAAATTCCGGAGGCAGCAGCGCCGCGCCCGACGACGACGCGGCCCGGCGCGCGGTGCGCGAGGCCAGTTCCGACGGCGACGGCGGCTCCGTCACCCGCACCGGCTCGTTCAGCGCCTCGCGCAAAAGATTTTGCCACTCGACCGCGTTGACCGGATCGGCCACCAGATGCCATTTCGGCGCCTCGGTCAGCCAGCCTTCCATCTCACCCGACCAGCAAAGTTGCGTGAGCTGGTCCTTCAAACTTTTGGCGCGGTCGCCTTCAGGCGGCAGCACCACCAGGCACAGGTTGCGCAACGCGCCGTTGCTCCGCCACGCGACCAGCGCGGCGTCTTTCCCGCGCGCACCGGCGTAAATCCACGCGCCGTCCTCCGTCGCGGGCGCGGCCTCCAACTGGTCAAGCATCGGAACTTCAAGTCTGTCGGCAAGGAAGCCGTCCTTTTCCAGTTTGCCGAGAAATTCCTCCACCGCCGCGCGCCCGGCAATGACGACGATGATGCTTTGCAAATCCCCGGTCGTCGCGGGCAGGGGGTGAAGGGTCCAGACAATCTGGGCGACGGGCAGCGGCGAAAGTTTCTCCAACTGCAACTCCACCATGGCCTGCGTTTCGTCGAAGGGACTTTTGGGCAGCTCGATGACGCGCAGATAAACATTTTCCTGCGGCAGCCAGGCGACGTTCAACTTTTTCTGCCAGAGCGAACTCCATGATTTCCCGACCAGCCGCGACGGCAACGGTTCGCCGACGGGTGTTTTTTGCTCCCGATCCAGGACAAAATTCCCGCCTTTCGCGTCGAACCGCCAGACGCGGTTCGCGTCGGGCGCGACTTGCAGGACGTTGCAGGAATTCCAGCGGGCCATTTTGGTATTTTGGATTTACGATTTACGATTGACGCGTGTTTCCATCTGATGGCGCATAAATCGCAAATCGTAAATCGCAGATGTTGCGTTTGGGCTCATTTCAACGCTTGATAAATACTGTCTTGTCGCCGCCGGCAAGAGCGTCCATGTGCTCCTCGATTTGCGTGACGCGCAACACTTCATCAATGGTCGTCTCGCCGCCCTTGACCTTGGTCCAGCCATCGGTGCGCAGCGTGCGCATCCCCTGTTCAATGGCCTTTTGGGCAATCGTCGTGGCGGGCGCGCGATTCAAAATGAACGGGCGGATGGATTCATTAACGATGAGCAGTTCATAAATGCCCTTGCGGCCCTGATATCCAAATTGCCGGCAATCCTCGCAGCCCGCACCGCGCCAGAATTTCGCCGCGCCGATTTCATCCTCCGGAAACCCGATCTTGCGCAGGAAATCCGCCTCGACCTTTTGCTCGGTTTTGCAGGTCGGACAAATCGTGCGCACGAGGCGCTGGGCCATCACCGCCTCGACCGACGACGCCACCAGGAACGGCTCGATGCCCATGTCAATCAGCCGCGTGAACGCGCTTGACGCGTCGTTCGTATGCAGCGTGCTGAAAACCAAATGGCCCGTCAGCGAGGCGCGGATGGCGATCTCGGCGGTTTCCGTGTCGCGAATTTCACCAATCATCACCACGTTCGGGTCCTGGCGCAAAATGTGGCGCAGTCCCATCGCGAACGTCAGCCCGATTTCCGGCCGCACGGCAATCTGGTTGATGCCTTTCAATTCATATTCCACCGGCTCCTCAATCGTGATGATGCGCTTGTGGACCGAGTTGATTGCGCTCAAAAAAGCGTAGAGCGACGTGGATTTGCCGGAGCCCGTCGGGCCGGTGACCAGGAAAATCCCATGCGGCTTGATGATGATTTCGCGGATCATCGCCTCGTCCTTCGGCGCGAAACCCAGTTTGTCCAGGCTCAAAAAGATTTTCCCGCGAGTCAGCAGGCGCAACGAGACGCTTTCGCCATAAACTGTAGGCACGGTGGAAACGCGGATGTCAATTTCCTCGCCCTTGATGCGGACGTTGATGCGCCCGTCCTGCGGCATACGCTTTTCGGAGATGTTCATGCCGCTCATCACCTTGATGCGCGAAATGAGTGCGGCCTGAAACCGCTTCAACTGCGGCGGCATCGGCGTCTGGTGCAAAATGCCGTCAATGCGGTAGCGGATGCGCAGCTCGTCCTCCGCGGGCTCGAAATGAATGTCCGTCGCGCGGTCCTTGTGCGCTTCCCAGATGATCTGGTTGACGAACTTGATGACGCTCGCCTCCTGGTCGTCCTCGGTGATTTCCTTGTCGGCGAGGTCCAGGTCCAGCGCTTCGCCCTCGCCCAGCTCGTCGAGTGTTTCGGCGCCGACTCCGTAATATTTTTTCAGCGACTTTTCGATTTCAGATTTTGGCGCGAGCGCGAACTCCACGGGCATTTGCGCGTCAAACCGCACCGCGTTCATCATCGCCGCGTCGAACGGGTCGCTGGCCGCGAGTTGCAGCATCCCGCCGTTGACCGCCGCAGGCAGCACGGAATATTGGAACGCGACCTTCGTGGAAATTTTGTTGCGCGCCTCGACCGGCACCGTGTGCTTGTGCAAGTCTATGAACGGCCAGCCGATGGCCACCGCCAGCTTTTGCAGGAAGACATCCTCGGCCACGCCGCGTTCGCGGGCGATGAACGTCAGCAACGGTTCGGTCGATCCGCCGGTTGCCGCCGCGCGCCACGCCTTGCGCCAATCGTCGAATTGCTTCGGCGTCGCGTCCGCGACCGTCGTAATCAGGTTTTTTGCCGAGCCGAATGCCATGCTTTTTGCAGGATATAACAGCCCGAAGCGGGAAAAGTTGCGGAAAATCCAAAAGTTTGAACCGTTGCATCGTTAAATCGTGCATCGGGACAAGCCCTGTTTGACAATGCAACTGTTCACGTTTTAACGATTTAACGCCTTGTATGAAACAATTCGCCACTGTCACCCTCATTTGTAGCGTCAGGGCCGTGAAATCTGCCTCGGCAAGCGCCCGGATATTTATCGGGGCGTGGCGAAGGAAATTTAGACGGGATTTTCAGGATGAACAGAATTTCAATGGTTGACAGATTCTTAAAACAGGAATAGATGAATCGTATGTGGACCAAAGCTGAAGTTGCCAAATTGACAGTTGAACAACAGGAAGTGCTGGCTCGATTTGAATTGAGCATGGCGCGGCAACGCCAAAAACTTTTGGAGGAAGCTCGCGGCCTCGACTGGCGCGCTCGCTATTGGCCATTATTCCCTTTTGCAATGCTCATGATTTTCGTCGTGTTTTATTACTTCGACTATCTGCATTTTCAAGAAAACCCCGGGGTTCTTTATCTTGTCGCTGGCATGATGGCCGTGAATGGATTGATTTTTTATATCACCGGCATCAATCGGCGTCTGAACGCCTTGTTGGAACTACTGGACCTTGATCACAAAGTCCGGGACGACAGAAACAATTCAAAGGACGAAAAAGTCGGTTGATGTCGCGTCAGAAAATCCTGTCCGTCCTGTTAATCCCGTCTCCGCCCTGCTTGCGCCGGGACGTTTATTGGGGCGTGGTCAAGAAAGGTTTACATGAGCGCTTTTGAGCAGCCGCTTTACGTTTCGCGCCGCACGCCGACAAGCTTGTGGCAGGAATACCGGATTTTTCCCGACCGGCTGGAGCTTCAAGCGTGGATTCTTTTTCACACTGTCGTCATTCTCGCGCGGGAAATCCAGGCAATCGAGGTTCGCCCTTCGTTTTTCAGCGGGCGCAAGGGATTTGCCTGGGGCATCAAGCTCGACAATTCGGACCTGTGCCGTCACGTCCTCGTCACGAGAAAAAGCGGTTTTTGGAAGCGCTTCGCATTCACGCCGGACGATCCGGACGAGTTTGTGCGCGTCTGCCAATCCATCATTTGATGACGTTTGCATTATCTCCATTTCGGGCTTAGTCTCTTGGTCGGGCTTGAAGTTCTGATTCGGCAGCCTTTGGAAAGGGAAAAAACTTATGGCAAAGAAAATAAAAACAAAAAGCAGCACCGCTGGACGCGCTCAAACCTTTTCGTTCCGCGCGCCGGAGGCGTTGAGCGTGCAACTGGTCGGCGACTTCACGCAATGGCAGGAGCGTCCGGTCAATTTGCAAAAAGGCGCGGATGGCGTTTGGCAGACGACGGTGTCGCTGCCGCCGGGCACGCATCACTACCGCTTCCTGGTGGATGGCGAATGGCGCGACGACCCGGAATGCACATTGCGCACGCCCAATCCATTCGGCGGCGAAAACATGGCGCGACAGGTGGCGTAAGACCGCTTGCGCCTCGACTCGACGCGCCGGATTGATACGTTGTCGGCGTGAGCGATTTGACCATCGGACTTTTGGGCGCGCTGCTGGCGACAAACCAGCCGCTCGCCGTCAGCAATCTGGTGCAGCAACAGACCGGCGTTTCGGTCGCCATCGCGAACCCGAACGACCCAACGGAGCAGGAATTGCGAAAATTGATGGAGGACGACGACGCGGCGCTGGCCGAGGTGGACGGATGGATTCAGACGAACGACGCGCTCGTGGCCAAAGGCGCGGGCGAAACGAAGGAAGCGTTAAACCAGCGCATCCAGGCGCGGCTCGACACGGTTCGCAACAATTACGCCGACTTCCTCCGGCGCCATCCCGATTCATCGCGCGGCTTCATGGCCTACGGCAGTTTTCTCGATGACATCGGCGACGAGGAGGCGGGCAAGGCGCAATTTGAAAATGCCTCGCAGCTCGACCCAAAAAATCCGGCGGCCTGGAACAATCTTGCCAATTACTACGGCGAAAACGGTCCGCTGACCAATGCCTTCGCCGATTATGCCAGGGCGATTGAATTGGATCCGACCGAGCCGGTGTATTACCAGAACCTTGCCACGACGGTTTATCTTTACCGCAAGGACGCGCGGGAATTTTACGGCATCAACGAGCAACAGGTTTTTGACAAGGCGCTGGAATTGTATCGCAAGGCCATCCAGCTCGACCCGGAAAATTTCGAGCTCGCGACGGATTATGCCGAAAGTTATTACGGCATCCGCCCGCTGCGCACCAACGACGCGCTCGTGGCGTGGACCAACGCGCTCAACATCGCGCGCAACGGTGTCGAGCGTGAAGGCATTTTCATCCACCTCGCGCGCGTCAAAATCGCCGCTTTGCGTTTCGACGAGGCCCGCGTGCAGCTCGACGCTGTGACCAACGCCATTTATGCCGATGTCAAAACCCGGATGGAACGCAATCTGGTCGAGCGCGAAAACGCGGCGACCAATCCCATCGTCGCCATGCCGACAAATCAATTGCCGGAAATTTCCACGAACATTTCAGTCACGGCGACGAATGTAATCGTTCCAACGAATTCATTGCCGATGATCACGAATGGAATCCCGGCGTTGATCAATCCGCCGGCTTTTTCTCCAAATATTGCCAGCGTGATGACGAATGTTCCGCCGATTCCGCCCAAACCGCTTCAGTTGCAAACACCGCCGCCGGCTCTGCGCCCGATGCCGGAACCGCCTTCGAGCAATGTGCCGTGAGAATCAACTTTGTCTCCCGGCGGCTTTGTGGTGATATATTGGCGCATGAGCTTTTACGAAAAGTTGAAATTTGACGCCAACGGCCTGATTCCTGCCATTATTCAGGAACAGAAAACCGACCGTGTGCTGATGATGGCGTGGATGAACCGCGAGTCGCTGGAAAAAACCATCGAGACCGGCAAGACGCATTTCTGGAGCCGCTCGCGCAAAAAATTCTGGATGAAGGGCGAGAGCAGCGGCCACACACAGGCCGTGAAGGACATCGCGTTCGACTGCGATGGCGACACGCTGCTGATCCAAGTCGAGCAGATCGGCGCGGCGTGCCACGAAGGCTACCAGTCCTGCTTCTTCCGCTCGGTTGAAAATGCGGGAAAATCGTTCAAGGTGACTGAAGCCCAGCTCGAAACGCCGGAGCAGATTTACGGGAAGAAGTAATGGACGACACCATTCCATTTGCCAGCCACGGGTATTTTTTGATGCTCGGGCTGCTCGTTTTTTCGCGCGGCATGGATTTCTTGAGCACTTATATCGCCACGCCAAACCTCGCGCTCGAAGGCAATCCGCTCGCCAAAAAGCTCGGCTGGAAGTGGGGCCTGTTGCTCAACGTCGCCATTTGTCTCACGCTTGCAATGTGGCCGCTGTCGGCGATTGTCATCTCCACCGCCAGCGTGCTGGTCGCCGCGCGCAATTTCCAGTCCGCCTGGCTCATGCGCTCGCTCGGCGAGGAGACTTACCGCCGCTGGCACGTCGAGCGTGTGCGTGAAACCCGCGTCAGCCTTTACCTCTTTTGCCTCGCCGGCAACACGCTGCTGACCGGAGCCGTTGGCGCGGCGCTGATTTATTTCAGCAATCCCGAAAGGTCGGGCTTCGTCCCGTTCGCCATCGGCATGGGCATGGTCACCTACGCCATCGCCGTGGCATTTTACACGCTGCTCGCCATCTGGCGGATTCATCGAGCGGCCAGACGCGAAGCGCGTGAACTGGCGGCAGCGCAAAATCCGCAGCCCGATGGCCAGATTGTGGCGGTCGAAACTTGCTCGCGCCCGCCCGGCCAAATTGTTTAAGCTGTCGGCGGAAAATCGCCTAGCCGCAATTGCAAACGCCGGAGGAAATTTATAAAAAGAAAAAGTGATTTCGCGTTTTTGGAATCGCGAAGGCTGATTCAAAGAAATGAATGTCCTGAACGAAAACCAGCACTTCGTATCAAGAGTTTTACTTGAACGGTTCAAAATTCCCGGCAACCCGTTGCGATGTTATCAGGTTAAAACTGGAAAATGGATACCGAAAAGTCCCGAAAGCGCGTGTTCTGCGTCCGGCTACAACCAGCTTTTGCAAGACGGGCAATTAAAATCCGAAAACACGTTAGAAGCAGATTTTTCAGCAATCGAATCTCGATTGCCAAAAACTTTTGTAGCGTTGGAAAAAGCCGCCGAAACTCCTCGAACAGAACTACCCGCAGACATTTACAAAGACATTTGCAGATATTGCGCCTTTCTCAAATTGATGGCTCCGTATGCGAAGCCGGGAGCAGTTGTTTCTTTCGTCTTCCAGCTAAACATGGAATTAGAAAGAGGTGGAAATTTATTGCGCGAGTTGAAAATTCCCGAAGAGGTAATCACGTTTTGGAAACAGCAACATAAATTAGGCCGCAAAATAATAGTTGATGCGGAAAATCTTTTACAATCGCTTTACTGGCGTCAACACCAACGAAATCGCAAACTTGACGCGGATTTTTTCTTAAAAGCTCATTGGACAATTTTCAAGAGCCCGATTGAACTTCCAATATCAGACGTTGGCTTGATTCCTATCGGCTATGCTGATTTAGGATTAACTGTGTATTTATTGCCAATCGGGCGAAATCTTCTGCTCAAAGGATTATTATATTTTGACTTATCCAAGAATTCAGCAGAACCAATTGTTAAAAGTCTTACTTTGAATTCGGAGGAAGCTGAATATGTGTTTGATTGCATTTGTTCTTCCGCGATAGTTGAAATAGTGAGTTCAAAAATAAATCCTGACATTCCAATTGCTATTGATCGAGCGAAAGTCAAAGGGATTAGATTTCATAAAGTTCCCAATCCAGAAACAATTATGTCGGCTGGAATGAAAAACGTTACCGAGGAAATCATTTTCCAAGTTGTTTCCGTGGAAGAATACAAAATATTTATGCATTCCTATATGCAGCCTGCGGAAATGCCGGCGATTTAACGCAAATTGTTTGTTTCTTCTTCCAAAATTCTTCATCCTAGCTTGGTATGTATTCGCCGTCGCTTGATGAATTTTTGAAGCTCGCCGCGCAGGGAAATCTCATTCCCGTCACGCGCCGCATCCTCGCGGATTTTGAAACGCCGCTCTCGGCCTACCGTAAAATCAGCGGACAGGGCGAATCGTTCCTCTTTGAATCCGTCGAGGGCGGCGAACACATCGGGCGCTACTCGTTCGTCGGCTGCAACCCGCGCGCGGTCATCAAGCAAACCGGCAACCGCGTTGAAGTCATCGAAAACGGAAAGGTCGTGGAAAGTTTTGAAGTCAAAGGTAGGGCGGGCAGCCCTCTGCCCGCCGTGACCACGGACGACGCCCGGCGCGCACGGAGTGACGCGCCCTACCAAGTTGCGGACGGCCTTGAAGTCGTCGAGCGCGTGATGAAAAAATACCGCGCCGTCGCCGTGCCGGGACTGCCGCGATTCACCGGCGGCGCGGTCGGGTTCATCGGCTACGAATTCATCCACGATGTCGAACCCGTCGTGCCGCGTCCGCCGCACGATGAATTGAAGACGCCCGAGATGTATTTTCTCATCGCGGACCAGCTTTTGATTTTCGACCGCGTCGCGCAGACCATCACGATTCTGGTCAACGCGATTCTTGATGACGCGGAAAGTCCCGCCGGCGCCTATGAAAATGCGACGAGCGAAATTGACCGCATCGTTTCGCTGCTTGAACAACCCAGCGGGCACACCGCCGTCGGTGTGACCAATGAATTTCCATCTGTCGAATTTGAATCCAACCAGACGAAGGAAAAGTTCTGCGCCAATGTCGAGGTCGCCAAGAAATACATCACCGCCGGCGACATCATCCAGGTCGTCGGTTCGCAGCGGTTTTCCGCGCCGGTCAAGGCGTCGCCGCTGGATATTTACCGCGCCGCGCGCAACATCAACCCGTCGCCTTACATGTTTTTGCTGGAGCTGGACGGATTCTCGCTTGTCGGCGCGTCGCCTGAGATTCATGTCCGCTGCGAGGACGGCAAAGTCGAGATTCGCCCGATTGCCGGAACGCGTCGTCGCGGCAAAACCGAGACCGAGGATTCCGCACTGGAAAAGGAACTGCTCGCCGACCCGAAGGAGCGCGCCGAACACGTCATGCTGGTGGACCTCGCGCGCAACGACATCGGCCGCGTCTGCGATTTCGGCAGCGTTCAGGTGAAGGACTTGATGTTCATCGAGCGTTACAGCCACGTCATGCACATCGTGTCGCAGGTCGAGGGCAAACTTTCCGTGGGCAAAACGAATTACGATTTGATGCGCGCGACGTTTCCGGCGGGCACGGTCAGCGGCGCGCCCAAAATCCGCGCAATGCAGATCATCGCCGAACTCGAACAGACCTCGCGCGGGCCGTATGCGGGCTGCGTCGGCTATTTTTCCTTCAACGGCAATCTCGACACCTGCATCACCATCCGAACCGCGCTCATCAAGGATGGCAACGCTTACGTTCAGGCCGGCGGCGGCTGGGTGAACGATTCGACGCCCGAAGGCGAGTATCAGGAGACCGTCAACAAATCCATGGCCATGCGCAAGGCCGTGGCGATGGCGGAAAATTTTAGATGCTGAAGACCACGATGAAATGGATTCTTCCATTGAGCTTGGCTTTTTTGATTTGCGCCGGATGCAACCAATCCAATTCTAAAGTTGTCAGCAAAGCCGTCCCAGATTTTTCGCAAATGCCTTTTGCGGACGTAAAAGAAGCAGCCGACAAAGGCGATTCAAGAGCGCAGGAAGTCTGTCTCGGAAATTCCGGGCCTCTGAATTTTCAGTAGCTCATCCGGTCCAGCTTCACCTTGCCGCGGAAAATCCAGTAGATGCTCACCGTGTAGGCCAGCACCACCGGCAGGCCGATGCACGCGATGACGAGCATGATGCCCAGCGTCTTCGACGACGACGCGGCGTTGTAAATGTTCAGGCTGTTTTCGGGATTCGGCAGGCTGTAAACCAGGTTCGGAAAAATGTTCAGCGCGAACAGCGCCATCAGCGTCACGATGGCGGCGCACGACGACAAAAACGCCCTGCCGTCGTTGCCATGGTGGAATTCGCGCGGGATGTTGGCGATGGCCAGCATGTTCGCCAGCGCGACGCTGAACAACCACGGATTTTCGCGCACGCGGGCGGCCATGTGCGGCACATAAAGCAGCGTGGCCATCGTCAGCATCGTCGCGCAAATCACGAAGAAGATGATCGAGTTCATCGCCCAGCGGCGCAGCTTGTCGTGCAGACTGCCCTCGGTCTTCAACACGCCGTATATCGCGCCGTGCATCATGAACAGCGCCACGGTGGTCACGCCCACAAGCAGCGGATATGGTTTGAGCAGACCGAGAAACGTCCCGGCAAATTCGCCGTGTTCGTCAATCGGCACGCCCCAGGCAATGTTGCCCAAGGCGACGCCAATGAGTAGCGCCGACACGATGCTGCCGGCGGCGAATCCGACATCCCACGTTTGCCGCCACCAGTGTTCGGGCCGTTTGCCGCGGAATTCAATCGCCACGGCGCGAAAGATCAGCGCGGCCAGCAGCAAATACAGCGCGAGGTAAAAGCCGGAGAACACCGTGGCGTAAACATTCGGGAACGCGGCGAACAGCGCGCCGCCGCCGGTGACGAGCCAGACTTCGTTGCCGTCCCAGACCGGCCCGATGGCGTTGAGCATCACGCGCCGCTCGGCATCGTCCTTGGTGAACAAGTGCAGCGCGCCGATGCCGAGGTCGAAGCCGTCGAGCATCGCGTAGCCGGTGAACAGCACGCCGACGAGGATAAACCAGATGGTATTGAGATCGAATTGCATGGTGGTTAATTTTTTTCGGGCAGTGCGAGTTTGCCGGACGGTTTCAAATCCGAGTCATCCGGGCCGTGCTGGATTTTGTCGTTGAGCAGGTAAATGAAGACGGCGAAAAGCAGGAAATAAATCAACGTGATCAAAATCAGCGACGACAGGACAACGTTTGCCTCCAGAATCTTGGAGAAGCCTTCCGGCGTCCGCAACACGCCATAGACGATCCACGGCTGGCGACCCACCTCGGCAGCGAACCAGCCGAGTTGATTGGCGATTTCCGGGCCGACCACGGAGAAGACCAGAATCCACAGCAGCCAGCGGCGTTCGTGCAGCGAGCCGTGGCGGAAATATAAAAATCCGAGTGCCGCGATGACAATCAGCGTGAATCCAATTGCCACCATGCCGTGAAAAAATTGGAAGGACGCCTGCACCGGCGGCCGGTCTTCCGGCTTGAATTCGTTCAGGCCGGTGACCGGCGCGTGAAAATCGTTGTGCGCCAGAAAGCTCAACATGTCCGGCAATTGGAGGCCGACAACCTTTTGATTTTGTTCATCCACCCAGCCGGCGAGCGTGAGTGGCGCGTTGGAGGTCGTGTTATAAAGCGCCTCGAACGCCGCCAGCTTGGCCGGCTGGTTCTTCGCCACGCCCTGCGCGCTGATGTGGCCGGTGACGGCCTGCAACAGCGAAGCCAGCAGCGCCACCGTCAGGCCGACCTTCAGGGATTTGCGCGCGAACTCCAGGTGTTTGCCCTTCAGCAAATACCAGGCGCTGACGCTGACGACCAGAAACGCCCCGGCGCACCAGGCGCCGCAAACTGTGTGCGACAACCGCTCCATCGAGGACGGATTGAAGACGACCTGCCAAAAGTCCGTGACTTCCGCCCGCGGCACGCCGTCATGCACCACGATATGATAACCTTTGCCCGGCGTTTGCATCCAGGAATTGGCGACGATGATCCATACGGCGCTGAAGTGCGCGCCGAGACAAACCATGCACGTCGAGAAGAAATGCCATTTGCGGCTGACCTTGTCCCAGCCGAACAGCAGCACCGCGAGAAAACCGGATTCGAGGAATAACGCAAAG
>Ga0302320_10006187_pt1 | contig 26631 bp, 19 predicted proteins | sample Bog_T0_3_FD_202130 | JGI IMG/M metagenome (GOLD analysis project Ga0302320, IMG submission 202130) | Peat permafrost microbial communities from Stordalen Mire near Abisko, Sweden - Bog_T0_3 | ecosystem: Environmental > Terrestrial > Soil > Wetlands > Peat | place: Sweden: Abisko, Stordalen Mire...
CGGTCTCGCTGCCGATGAAGATCCTGCTGCTCAACACGGTCGTGCTGATCGTGAGCAGCCTGCTGGTTGAGAATGCAAGGCGATCCGCGCGGCTGGAAGCGATCCTGGTGCCTATGAGCAGCATTCCGGGCGTTCAGCCGATACGCCTGACCTCGCTGCGGTGGGTGGGGGCGACGGCCCTGGCGGGATGTGTCTTTCTTGCCGGACAGGCTTACGCATGGCGGCTGCTACATCTACGAGGCGCGTTTCTAAATAGTGGGCCGGCCGGTACCTTCTTCTTCCTCCTGACTGGTACTCATGCGGTGCATCTGGCCGCGGGAATGATGGTACTGCTCTATGCGTGCGTTGCGAAAGGGCCGCGAACGTCGCTGGAGCGGCGCTGCATCACGCTGGACGTGACGGCGTGGTATTGGCACTTTATGGCCGTAATGTGGGTGTACGTTCTGCTGGTATTAAAGCTGATGGATTGAGAGTTGTAGCCCACGGCGGAGATCATCGACTAAACTGAAAATCAAGGTCGAGGCCGGGAAGTAGCATCTGTGTCTTTTGCGGTGCCGACCTGCACCGAGCGGCGCGCACGAAACAGTTGCAGCGTGCTGAAGGAGACGCGATGATCAAGGTAGCAGTCATAGACGACTGGCAAGGTATAGCCCGGAGCAGCGCGGACTGGTCTCTACTGGAGGCACGCGCGGATATCAACTTCTTCTCCCATGCGTTCGCCAATGAGGATGATGCCGCATCGAAGCTGGCGGATTTTGAGATTGTCCTGACGATGCGTGAACGCACTCCGCTATCCGCCTCGCTCATCAACCGCCTGCCTAACCTACGCATGTTAGGCGTCACCGGATTACAGAATAGATCGCTCGATATGGCTGCCTGCACGGCGCGTGGCGTCGTGGTGTGCAGCACAGCCGGAGCAACAGCCAGGCAAGCCACTGCGGAGTTGGCTCTCGGACTGCTGCTGGCAGCGGCCCGGGCAATTCCCGCGGCAGACGCAAACATCCGCGCAGGGCGATTCCAAAAAGGCTTGCCAGCCGGTATTAGCCTGGCGGGAAAGACCATGGGTATCATTGGATTGGGCCGTCTTGGATCATGCATGGCGAGCTATTGCCGGGCGTTGAACATGAACGTGATCGCCTGGAGCCAGAACCTGACCGCGGAGCGGGCGCAGGCTGCTGGCGCTGCGTTGGTTTCGAAAGAGACGCTGTTGTCGAGTTCCGATGCAATCAGCATCCATCTCGTATTGTCACCGCGTTCGCGCGGGCTGATTGGCGCAGCCGACATCGCCCAGATGAAACCGGGAGCAATTCTGATCAATACGTCGCGTGGTCCGATTGTGGACGAAGCTGCGCTGATTGGAGCGGTGCAATCGCGCCGCATCGTTGCCGCGCTCGATGTCTATGACCGGGAACCGCTGCCTGCAAACCATCCGCTGCGAACTGCTCCCAATACGGTGTTGACGCCGCACCTTGGCTACGGTGTGCAAGATACCTGGGCGGAATACTACCCGCAGAGCGCAGAAAACGCACTGGCCTTCCTTGAAGGCAAACCAGTGCGGGTTGCAAATCCGGAAGTACTGAGCGCCGTCTAGCGTTCTAAGACGTTCTTCGGCTTATCTCGGCTCCTCCAGAAATAGCTGGACCTCCCGGAAAAGTTGCATGCGGTTCTTTTCCATGATGACCGTGTGCGTCCCTTCGCTGATGAGGATGCGCCGCTTGTAGGGAGCATTCACGAGCTTTTCAAAGACAGTCTGCGCCATGCTCGGCGGAGTATCCGAATCCCACTCGGCATTGAGAAGCAGCACGGGCACGGTGATCAGCGCGGGATCGTAAACCGGCTTCCCCTTCATCCAGAACTCACGGCTATCCTGCAAGGTTCCGTTGGGCGCCCGCAGGACCGGCGGATTCTGCGCGGAGCCAAACAAATCGGTGGCCTGCGTCGCCGCCGCCCATTGTTCGAACCACCCCGCCGGAATCAGGTCGGCCTTTTTGTTCTCCGGGACGCCGGTCAGCCAACGGGCTTTGGCCGAACTCATCGTGACCGTTCGATATGCTCCTAGCGTGCTGGTTCCGCTTGCGGCGAGCGACGGCGTAGTACGCAGCCACTGCGCCGCGTAGAGCACCAATTTCTCCACCTTGGCGTTGTTCTGGGTCGTGTAAGTGGCCATGATCGTGGTGCCCCACGACCAACCGATTAAGTTAATTTTGGATACCTTGCGGCGGACCAGAATGTTGTCGACGACGGCAGCTACGTCTCTAACGGCGACATCGGTAGTGACGATTGGCGGATTCTTCTCCGCAGGCTGGTCCATCTCGGATGGACGCGTAGAGCGTCCATAGCCACGCAGGTCAAGCAAGTAGACGTCAAAGCCTCGCTGCGCGATGTAGTCCATCCATGAGAGCCCATCCAGTGGAAGATCGAAAGCCGTTTCCGCCGGATAAGTTGAGCCGTGAACAAAGAGCACAATCTTGTCGGAAGCGAAATTTTTGACGCCTTTCAAATGTTTATTGCGAACAAAAATCTGGATACCAGGATCAGAGGCTTTGACAAAATAGTCTTCTGATACCAGCACTTTCGGCGGCTGCGCCGCAAGAGAGTGCGCCTCTGCCATAGCCAGAAAAATGCAAGAAGAGATGATTCCCAATACAATCCGGCTGACCGTCATTTTGAACTACTCCTTTCCTTTTACGCTGTGCCATTCAGCCTATTTACAAACCATCAGGCGGTTATCCGTCCTCTTAATTGAAGGTGCTTCTAAACCGTCATGAGCGAGCGGACAAACTCACGCACGTTGGCGACCTCTTCCAGCGCATTTACGCGCTGAATGATCGCTTCGGTCCGCTTTGCCCCCAGCACGGCGTCATCAAGTCTCTAGCTTTCGCATTCATGCCCTCGGTGTCCAAAGGGTTCTCCTTCGTCCCCGGAGGAAAGCGTGTGAAGTGGCTTACGTTCCGTCCGTCGCGCAGGGTCACTTCCACCAGACCGCTGCGCGGCGCGGCAGGGTCCGTCAGCTTGGGATCTCCAACGACCTGTACGCGTTGCATGACAGCCCGGATTTGTGGATCGGTCATGTGCTCGCGCGAATGGCTATTGACGAACGAGACGGCTCCGTCTACCAGGGCCGTGGCAACAAGGTACTGGCAGTTAACGTCCGGCATTGGACTGTTATTTACAATGCTGGCCCCATCCGTTGGCATCCTAACCACGATGCGCTCGACATTGTCCGGGCGCAGGCCGTACCGCTGGCGAAGCTTGAGCATTGCATCCAGCGGGGCCTGGTTGGGATTGCCCACGGAATAGGTCTTGATCCCTGTCTCAGAGACAAAGAAGCGGCTGCCCAGATCGGCCATGATTGCCTCGGCGTGCGGCTGGGCGGACAACGCTTCTATGGCGTTGTGCGGCCCGCTCAGCACGTCGTTCACTGCGGTAAATCCGGTCTGAACCATGATGACTGCGGTAACGCCGTTGCGTGCGCCCATGCCACCGATGTCGAAGGCTTTCTCAATATGATCGTGATCGTCGACCCAACTGTAGAGGCCGGAGACCTGCTGCGCCGCGTAGGAAAGCGCATAGCGCATCCCTGTTTCGTCGAGGCGTGCGAGAGAGGCTGCGGCGGCCACGCCGCCCATCGTGCAGCAGGGGCCATCGACATCGCGGTGAGCCACGCGCAATAAGTCGCCTCCCAGCGCGACTACGAAGCGGCAACCAACGTCGTACCCTAACGCCACCGCTTTGATCAGCTCCATTCCCGAGCATTGCTCCCGTTCTGCCATTGCCAAGGCTGCGGGAACTACGGCAGCGCCCGGATGCGCCTTGGTCAACGGATTGACGTCGTCGGTTTCGTCCGCGTGCGCACACATCCCATTCACCAGCGCAGCGTTGATGGCGGAAGTCTTGATGTTGGTGGTGAGAACGGATGCCTCCGGAACCCCGCCCTGCCCGCGTATGAAACGGATAGCCAGGTCGCCGGGTCTGAGACGCGCGCCCGAAACGATGGCCCCCACCCCGTCCAGTACGCGATGCTTGGCGTCCAACAAAACCTTGGGCGACAGGTTGCGATCCCGGGCCGACACCATATACCTGGCTAACTGTCCGGTGAGGTCGGGCGCAATGGCCGGAGCGGCTTGGGCCGTTGCCGGCGCTGCGCTATCTGCTCCATGGGCCGGAAGCGTCGAGGCCGCAATCAGGCCCCCTGCGCCTTGCAAAAGGCGACGCCGCGTCAGGGTAAAGCGATTTTCCTCAGTAGGTATGTCACCGCGATTCTGTGCCACTTGGTCTCCTCGTATGCGTTGAGTTCTTATATTGGGTGCTTGGCTGGAGCATAGGGCAGAGTATCTCAAGGCACCGCATTGCAGCAAAGAAATAAGCTCTGGAGCAATGAACTGCCCTGTTGAAGTGAATCTTAAATTCGCACTTCACCTTTGGTCACGCGGCACAACGTCAGCCTGTCAGTATCACGTCGCGACGTGCGACAGATCACGGACAGTATTTGGAAGTAATGGTTCTATATTGAGCGAGCTGATCAAACCGATATACTCGCTCATCCCATGAGAGTCAACGCCCGAACCCGGTATGCCATCCGTATGGTTGCTGACATCGCCAAACATGGACATGGCGAGCCTGTCGCCCTTAAGGACGTTGCTGAACGCGAAGACCTTTCGAAGCTATTCCTTTCGCAATTGACCAGCGCTCTCAAGAACGCGTCTTTGCTCAAGAGCGTGTGGGGGAACAAAGGCGGTTACGTACTTGCGCGGCCTGCGTCGGAGATCCGCCTGCTCGACATTATGGAAGCCGTAGAGGGCCCGGTGGCGATTCTCGATTGCGTTGCGGACCAGGGGTATTGTGATCGCGCCGATTTCTGCGAGTGCCGGGTAGTCTGGACAGATATCAATGAAGCGATTGTCAACATTCTAAAGAAGTACACGGTAGCGAGTCTGATCAAGCAATGCCCGTCCGGATCCACGGCGAGCGCGCTCGGCCTTTATCAGCCAGCGCAAGGAGAAGCTGCACATGGCAAGCGTTGCGATGTCAATCCCGCCGTTCATAAGAAACGTGAACGGAAAAAGCATCCGTCTCGAGAAGGGTGATCTCACTGCTCTTCCCGTAGACGCATTCGTGTTCTACGCCCGTGAAGATCTCGACCTGGGCTCCGGTTTCGGAACCGCCATCAAGCTGCGGGGCGGCGCGTCAGTCAAGAAAGAAACGGATGTCATCGGCCGGGTTGACATGGGCGAGGCAGTCATCACATCCGCCGGCTCCATGCAGGCACGCCATATCATCCATGCTTGCGGTCCGAAATTCCACGAACCCGAGGTGGAGGCGAAGCTGCGGAAATGCGTGCTATCCGCGCTGCAGGCGGCTGACAAGGCTGGCCTGAAGACGGTTGCGTTTCCTCCGATGGGCGCAGGGTTCTACGGCGTTCCGCTGGATCTGTGCGCAAAAGTCATGCTGGACGTGATTCAGCATTTTCTGGAAGGGCAAACATCCATCGCGGAAGTGACCCTCTGCGTGCTCGACAACCGGGAATTTTCTGCATTTGAAATGAAACTCAAGGCCAACTAACAGTGAGGGAGGCGGCGCCATGTACCACACGAGTCCGCTATTGAACTTCGCCGAAAACGAGTTACAACTAATCGCTTTGTTATTTATGGCGGTGGTATATGTGCTCAAGATTCGGTGGATCCTGCGGTTTCCGGCCGGCGGTGACCGGCAGGCTCCGGGAAACGCACGCATGGATGGTCCCACGGGGGCAAAACGTTCGCTGCTGTCAATTGCCATGCCGTGGGCGATGGGCAGCACAAGGCAACATCCATTCCTTTATGCGCAGTTCGTTATCTTTCATCTTGCTGTAGCGGTTTCGATCCTGATGTCCTTTGCCATTCCCTATACTCCTGGGCTGATCCGTAGTTCGTTGGTGATCGCGATGCTGCAAGTCTTGTTTGCCCTGGCGGCGCTAGTCGGGGTGATCCGGCTGATTCGCAGGCTTACGGATATCTATGTACGGTCCATCAGTTCGCCTGATGACTACTTCTCGATGATTTTGCTGATCGTATGGCTGGCTGTCAGCGCATTAGCCGCTCCGAATAGCTGGAACGTCAGCGAAGGTCCGCTCCTGGCTTATTTCTTTCTAACGGCTTTCTTCCTGATCTATGTGCCGTTCAGCAAAATCTCGCATTACATTTACTACCCGTTCGCGCGCTGGTACCTGGGCCGAACACTTGGGCACCGCGGCGTTTACCCGCTCGTGAAAGGGGCTTAAGCATGTCAGAAGTCAGGTCTTATAAAGCACAGCAGCTTATTGAACGGATGCAAGTGAAGGTAAACCGGCAAATCATGTTGTCGCTGGCTTCCTGCGTACACTGTGGCATGTGTACCGACCAGTGCCATTACGTACTGGCGAATCCGGGCGATCCAACGTACGCGCCCGCGTATAAAGCCGATCGTATCCGCAAACTATTCAAGGCCCACATCGATTGGACGGGGAAAGCTTTTCCCTGGTGGGTCGGTGCCAAGAGCGTGTACACCGATGCCGAACTCGAAGACCTGAAGGACACGGTTTTCGGAAAATGTACCAATTGCCGGCGCTGCTCATTGAATTGTCCCATGGGCGTGGACCTGGCGACCTTTAATCGGATGGCGCGGGGACTGCTGGTGCATGTCGGAGTCATGCCGGCTGGCGTTTCGCATGTGGCGAAAGACCAGTGGGAGCTTGGCAACCAGATGGGAGTTTTGCCCGAGGAATACATCGATATTCTCTCCTGGATGGAAGAAGAGCTGCAATCTGAGTACAACGATCCCACAATCAAGATCCCGGTTGATAAGCCGGATGCCGACGTCATCTATACGATCAATCCGAGGGAGGCGAAATACGATCCCCGTACGATCGCCGAAGCGGCAGCAATTTTCCACTTTGCGGGTGAAAACTGGACGATGTCCACTGATGGCTGGGACATGACCAACTTCGGTTTGTTCAACGGCGATGACGATCTCGGCGGCGCGGTCTCCAGCCGGCTCTACGATGCCGCGAAAACACTGAATGCCAAGAAAATCGTCATCTCGGAGTGTGGTCACGGATATCGCTCAACTCGCTGCGAAGGGCCTAACTGGGCTAAGCGTACAGTGGGTACTCCGATGGAGAGCTCCATCTTTACGATGCTCGACTACATCAAGTCGGGCCGCATCAAGGTGGATAAAACCAAGAACTCGGAGCCGGTGACCTATCACGACTCGTGCAATCTTGCCCGGAGCTGCGGAGTTACCGAAGAGCCGCGCGAGCTGCTCAACCTGGTTTGCAGCGATTTCCGCGAGATGACTCCGAACCGGGCAGAGAATTTCTGCTGTACCGGCGGAGGCGGCGCGATGTCCATGACGGAGTATGCGCCGCGGCGTCTCGCATCCGCCAAGATCAAAGCCGATCAGCTCCGGGCAACTGGGGCAAAGATCGTGCTAACTTCATGCCACAACTGCGTTGACGGATTGTTTGATCTGATCAAGCATTACAAGCTGGACATGGAGGTCAAGCTGCTCGTGAACATGGTGGCCAATGCCTTGGTGGTGCCGGCACGTGTGGCTTCGGAACCCGTGGTTGCCGCCCCTGGAAAGGCGCTGGCAGGCCGCAAGATCCTGGTAGTAGACGACGAGCCGGACGTTCGGACCTACTTGCGAATGATTTTCAGAGATGAAGGCGCGCAAGTCATCGAGGCTCCGGATGCAAATCAGGCCATGCGCTTGCTCAAATCGGATAGGCCCGACCTGATGACTCTGGATTTGATCATGCCGCACAAGACCGGCGAGCGTATGTACTGGGAACTCAGAAAAGATCCTGATTTCTCGACCTTGCCGATTGTAATTGTGACCGGCTACGCGCGGGTTGATGCTCCGGCCATCGACTTCCACAAGTTTATTGCGGAAAAGAATCTGGCCGAACCAGACGGATTCCTGGAGAAACCTATCCAGCCTGAAACGGTGCTTGATACGGTGATCAAGGTTTTAGCGAAGAAAACGGCCAACTAGCAATTGTCTTCTCCGAGAGGAGGTCGATATAGATGCCTGAGATCTTGCCGGACGAATCAACGATTGCCCTTGCGAACCTGGGGTTTTCCTGCACGCAGCTCTTTGACGAGGTGCCGTGCTGGATTTCGATCCAGGACCGGGATCACAACATCATCAAGGCCAGCCGGAAACTCATTGCCGATTTCGGAGACCGCCAGCAGACCAAGTGTTATGCGCTATACAAAGGGCAAACCAAACCCTGCGTAGAGTGCGTAGTAGCGCACTCATTCGAAGACGGCAAAGATCACACCAGCCAGCAAACGCTCTTCGACAAACGTGGAATGCCTCACGACGTGCTGGTAACCACAAGGCCGTTGCGCAACGACAGTGGCGAGATTATCGCCGTGATGAAGGCCCTCGCAGATATTTCTTCCGAGAAAGAACTCGCGGGCCGTTTGCGCAACAGCCTATCGCTGTTTCATAACCTCTTCGACCATGCTCCCTGCTTCATCACCGTCCAGAATCAGGAGATGCGTATTCTGGAGGCGAATCAACGCTTTCAGGAAAGCTTCGGCGAAGGGGCTGGCCGTCCCTGTTACGAGCTTTACAAGAAGCGGTCGGAGCCTTGTACGGTGTGTGTCGTGGCGGAGACCTTTGCCGACGGCAAAGAACACACATCGGAGGAGATGCTTGTCGATAACCAGGGCCGCGAGGTACACGTGCTTGTGTATACCGCGCCCATGAGGGACGTCACCGGCAAGATTACATCCGTGATGGAAATGGCTACGGATGTCACCGAGATACGGACGTTGCAGAACAAGCTTGCCGACCTCGGTCAGCTCGTAGGTGGCATCGCCCACAACGCCAAGAACATTCTGGAAGGACTGCGCGGCGGAATCTACGTTGCCAATCTGGGATTCCGCGACAACAACCAGGAAGATATCCGTACCGGGTGGGACATGGTACAGCGTAACGTCGGGCGTTTGTCCGCGGTCATTTTAGACATGCTCTACTGCGCCCGGGAGAGGTCGCCTCGCCGGTTGCCGCTATCCCTGCCAAAACTCATCAAGGAAGTCGCCGCATTGTTTATTTCACGGGCGGCGGAGTATCGAATAACTTTAGAAGTAAAGGCCGATGATCCTTTGGAGATACTCGGCGAGCCAAAGGACATTCATTCGATGCTCTCGAACCTGATCACCAACGCAATCGATGCCTGCAACGAGGACCAGAACGAACAGAAACCACATCGAGTCACTGTCCGGGCATACCCCGATCAAAACGACATCGTGCTCGCCGTCGAGGATAATGGTGCCGGGATGAATTCTGCGACCCGCGATGCTCTATTCAAGGGTATGATTTCGACGAAGGGAAATTCTGGAACCGGCCTTGGCCTCCTCATGTCCCAGAAAGTAGCAGTTGAACACGGAGGCAGCATTACGGTAGCCTCGGAATTGGGCAAGGGTTCCACGTTCACCGTCCGATTACCGGTGCGGCAGCCAAATGCGTCTTCAACTTAGGAGAGATTTGCATGGCAACTTCGACGAAGAAAATTCTTGTGGTAGACGACGAGGATGATATCCGTGTTTATTTGTCGAGACTGTTCCAGGAGAACGGCTTCCTCGTAAACTGCGCCAGCAACGTTGAAGAGGCACTCCTGGCGGTCGAAAAAGAAAGACCCGACTTGATTACTCTCGACGTTTCCATGCCGGAGGCCAGTGGCGGCAAGTTCTACAGAGACGTTAAGTCGCGGCCTGAGCTTAGCAGCATCCCCATCGTATTTGTAACCGGCGTAACCGGTCCGGGCGGCTCGCGCGACACGGAACATTTTTACGGCTCACGCTCGCATCTTCCCCCGCCCGATGGCTTCATCGCCAAGCCGATTGACCGGGAGGAAATCATTGCGCTGGCGAAAAAACTAACTGGCGGAGCTGCAGCCGGTGCATCTGCAAACTAAGAAACCTGCACTTGGATCGGTTGCGGCGGGCGAACTATAATAGAGAGATTCGGTAACGGGCAGATTGCGGCTATAGGGGTGGAGTGCCGCAGTCGGGCCGGTTGGCCGTTCCCATTATGCCCAAGGAAGCTATCGTAGTTCGCGGCGCTCGCGTCCATAACCTGAAGAATATTGATTTTGAAATCCTCCACAATCGCCTGACGGTGGTGACGGGAGTTTCCGGAAGCGGAAAGTCTTCGCTGGCCTTTGACACGATCTATGCCGAGGGGCAACGTCGCTACGTCGAATCGCTTTCGGCCTATGCGCGGCAATTTCTGGAACGCATCGAAAAACCGGATGTCGACCTGATCGACGGCATCGCTCCTGCGGTAGCCATTCGCCAGAAGAATCAGACTCGCAATCCGCGTTCTACCGTGGCTACCGCTACTGAAGTGTATGACTATCTGCGCCTGCTCTTTGCCCGCGTGGGGCGTACCTTTTGCCCGCAATGCGGCGAGCAGGTCAAGAACGACACGGTGGACGAGGTGGCGGAGCGCATCCTCGCGCTGGAGGACGGCACCCGCGTACAGGCGCTGTTTCCCTTGCAACAACCCGAGGCCGTGGTTGCTCCCGAGCCGGAGAAGAAAACACACGGACGCAAGAAGAAGCTGCCCGAGGCCGATCAGAATGAGGCGCTGAAAGAGCGTCTCTTCGAACTGCGCAAGCGCGGATTTAACCGCCTGTACCAGGATGGCGAGCTGTTCGAGTTTTCGGCTCCAGAGTCTCTGCTGGGAATCGACTTCGGCAAACCCGTTTTCCTGTTGCTGGATCGCATTCTGGTGGACGCCGAGTCGCGTTCGCGCATTGTGGATGCCATTGAGAGCGGATATCGCGAGGCTGGCGAGGTTGTGTTTGAGACGGCTCCGCGCGAAGGCGCACCGTTGCGTATGCGATTTTCGCAGCGATTTGAGTGCAAGACGTGCAATCTGAAGTTTGAGCAGCCCGAGCCACGGCTGTTCTCATTCAATAATCCATTTGGCGCTTGCCCCCGCTGCCAGGGCTTTGGAAACACCATCGACTTCGATATGGATCTAGTGATTCCGGACAAGTCGAAGACTCTGGCCGAAGGCGCGGTGGAACCCTGGACAAAGCCGAAGTACAAGCCCTTGGGCACGGAGATGCGGCGCGTGGCGCGGCTGGCGGGGATTCCTATGGATGTACCTTGGGCGAACCTGAAGAAGGAGCAGCAGAGGCTCATTCTGGAAGGCGACGGGAAATGGTTTGGGGTGCGCGGCTTCTTCGAGCATCTGGAGAAGAAGAAATATAAGCTACACGTGCGTGTATTCCTGAGCCGCTATCGAGGATATTCGCTTTGCATGGCTTGCGGAGGAGCAAGGCTACGCAATGAGGCGCGCCAGGTGAAGGTCGGCGGGTTGGATATATGCCAGGTTTGTTGCAAGACCGTGGAGGAGGCGGCGCGATTTTTCAAGGAGCTTACCCTCACGCGCGAAGAGGCCGACATCGGCAGCAAACTGCTGGAGGAGATTCGCGATCGCCTGCGTTTCCTGAACGAGGTTGGACTGGAGTACCTGACGCTCGACCGCCTCTCTTCGACCTTGAGCGGCGGCGAAGCCCAGCGCATTCAACTGGCAACTTCGCTGGGTTCGCGGCTGGTAGGGACGCTGTATGTGCTCGACGAGCCCTCGATTGGCCTGCACAGCCGCGATACCGCGCGGCTCATTCACATCCTGAAAAGCCTGCGAGACCTTGGCAATACGATTCTGGTGGTGGAACACGATCGCGAAGTGATGGCCACGGCCGATGCGATTCTCGACCTTGGTCCGGGCGCGGGCGAGCACGGCGGAAAGTTGGTAGCGAGCGGCACCTATGACGAAATCCGCGCGAATCACCAGTCCTTGACCGGACGCTACCTGAGCGCAGACTTGCAAATCCAGGTTCCGCAACAGCGCCGCACGCCGGGCAACCAGTTTTTGCGCTTGCGTGACGCACGCGGACACAATCTGAAGGGCGTGGACGTGACGATTCCGCTCGGGCTTCTGGTTGCGGTCACGGGGGTTTCCGGTTCAGGCAAAAGCACGCTGGTACATGACGTGCTTTATCAACGGCTGGCGGCTATCAAGCGCCAGGGCACCGGAGCGGTGACTGAAGGCAGCCAGCTCGAAGGCGAGCAATGGCTCGACGAAGTAGAGCTGGTGGACCAGTCGCCAATAGGCCGAACTCCGCGCTCGAATCCGGTGACCTACATCAAGGCATTCGATCCGATTCGCGAGCTGTTCGCTTCCCTTCCCGAGTCCAAGAAGCACGGGTACACTGCCGGACATTTTTCGTTCAACATACCCGGCGGGCGCTGCGATACCTGCTCCGGCGATGGCACGGTGACCGTAGAGATGCAATTTCTGGCCGACGTGGAACTGATCTGCGAAGATTGCAAGGGAACACGCTACAAGCCTGAAATTCTCGCCGTGCATTATCACGGCAAGAACATCCATGACGTGTTAAATATGACCGTAAAGGAAGCGCTCGGATTCTTTACGGGCGTGCCCAAACTGATGGACAAATTGCGGGTTCTGGAAGAGGTGGGGCTTGGATATCTGCGCCTTGGGCAGTCTGCGACCACGCTGAGCGGCGGCGAAGCCCAACGCATGAAGCTGGCGGCGCACCTGCAGCCGCAGGGCCGTGACAGTCTGCGCAAGAATCCTGACGGCACCTCGATCAAGCGCAAGTCGCACATGCTTTACATCTTCGACGAGCCCACCACGGGGCTGCATTTTGACGACGTGAGCAAGCTGCTGGCGGCTTTCAAGAAACTGATTGACGCGGGCGGCTCCATCGTGGTGATCGAACACAACCTGGACGTGATCAAAGTGGCGGACTGGGTGATCGACCTTGGCCCCGAAGGCGGCGAACGCGGCGGAGAAGTTGTGGCCGTGGGCACACCCGAGGAGATTGCGGCCAATGAGGGCTCCTACACCGGGCAATGGCTACGCAAGGTGCTGCCACTGCCGCTGGTGGCATCGTGAAGCCGCTCGCGTGGTTGATGGCCACATTGCTGCTGCTTAGCTCTGCGCTGCCGGCGCAGAAGGCAACTCCACATACCACGCCCGCCGAACCGGTGGCCATCGTGCGCGCCGAAAACGCGATGGACCAGCAGACATGGCCGGAGGCCGAGACGATTCTGCGCAAACTGGTTGCCGCAAATTCCAAGAATGCGAGGGCCTGGTTCGATCTCGGCTACGTGATGCATGCCCAGAAGAATTTTTCCGAGGCGATTGCGGCCTACCGCGGTGCGGTTGCGGCTGCGCCGGAGAGTTTCGAATGCAACCTGAATCTTGGCATGATGCTGGCGCACGAAAACCTTCCGGATGCATCCAAGTACCTGGAGAAGGCCACGCGGTTGAAGCCGACAGGCCAACATCCGCAGGAGTCGCTCGCCCATGCCTGGGCCGCGCTGGCGCAGCTGCAGGGGGCGACTGACGCGAAAGCCGCGCTGGATTCGTGGTCTCACGCCGTGGTTCTGATGCCGGCTGACCCGCACAATCGACTTGCTCTTGGCGCGGTGCTGGAGCAATCCGGCGACCTGGCCGGAGCCGAGAGGGAGTTTCGCAAGGCGGATGAGTTGCAACCCAGCTCGGCGGATGCGCTGGCTGCACTTGCGAACCTGTTTATGCGCGCCAAGCGCCTGCCCGAAGCCGAACAAACCTTGCGCCGCCTGGCCGCCATCGCGCCACAGGATGAGAACGGACATCTGCAACTTGGCCGCGTGTTGAGCGCGGAGAGCCACGATGCGGAGGCTGCGGCGGAGCTGCAAAAGGCACTGGCTCTGCGGGCGGACGATCTGGAGGCTCTCCGCGAACTCGCCTTTGTGCAGGAGCGGAGCAAGCAGTATGCCGAGTCAGAAAAGAGCTATCGTAGTCTGCTAATCCACTTCCCCAAGGACGCTGATTTGCACAACGGCCTGGGTTCCGTGCTGCTGCCGCAACTGAAGTACGCGGAAGCGCAGAGCGAGTTCATCCAATGCGTGCGCATGAAACCAGATTGGGGCGTAGCGTATGGTCAGTTGGCTCTGGCCGCGGCGGGCAACAAAGATTATGAGCTCGCCATCAAGGCGCTTGACGCACGAAAGAAACTACTGCCCGAGCCCCCGAGCAGTTTGTTTCTGCGCGCAACTTACTACGATCATCTGCACCGGTTTCCGGAAGCCGTCGAGGGTTATAAAGCGTTTCTCGCGGCCTCCAACGGACAGTTCCCCGATGAGGAGTGGAAGGCGCGCCACCGGCTGATTGCGATTGAGCCGGAAGCCAAAAGAAACAAATGAAAACGCTACTCGGTCTGCCGATTTGCAGGTACACCATATTTGCCTCAGTTGCCAGATGTGGGACGTAGCACAGCCACCGAGAAGCCGGAGAACTGTCGCATCTGGTAATCTGAAATCACCTTGAAGGATTCGTTGCAGTTATTACTGAATGATACTTACCGGGAACTCCGCCCACGTGCGCCGATGCCGGAATTCGACCTACAATTCTACCCGTTCGCTAATATCAACAACACTATTCGGCTTACCGAGGGACGCATGAAACTGCGCCTCTCCGACCTTCTGGAAGGCGCGCCGGAAGCCGTGTTGAAGGCGATCGTGCATATTCTCCTGGCGAAGATTTACCGCAAGCCTATCGACACGGCGCACAATTCGCGCTATCGCCGCTATGTGTCCTCGCGCGACATGCTGGAGAAGGCGCAGCAGGTGAGGCAGATTCGCGGACGCAAGCGCCTGGAATCGGCGCACGGAGTTTATTACAACCTCGACGAAGTATTTGACACTTTGAATGTGCGCTTCTTCCACGGGTTGCTGGGGAGGCCGCAGATGAGTTGGAGCGGCGAACGGGCGCGCCGTCTGCTGGGCCATTACGATCCGGCGCACAACGCCATCATCATCAGCAAAGTGTTTGACCAGGAGCGCGTCCCCCGCTTCGCCATCGAGTACCTTGTCTATCACGAAATGCTACACCTGAAACATCCGGTGAAGATGCGCGGAGTGCGGCGATGCGTCCACGGCAAGGAATTTCGCGATGACGAAAAAGCCTTCCCTCAGATCGAAGAGGCGAGGCTGTTTCTAAAGACCCTGTAGAGCGCGGCAAAGGCTGCTAAGTCCGGTTGCGCCCGAGATCGTCGTCGCTTAATCCTTCCAGCCAGCGGCGTAAATCCTCTCCCGTGATGCGGCCTGTGGAACCGGTTGCGACACGCGAACTTTGCAACACTTCCTCATCGACGAAAATAGGAGCGTCCGTACGCATAGCCAGGGCGATAGCGTCCGAGGGGCGCGAGTCAATCACAATGGGCTCGCCATTGCGCGTCGCCCAGATGGTGGCGAAGAACGTGTCATTGCGCAATTCGGTGACCACCACGCGCTCTACCGTTGCACCCAGTCCGGTGATTGTGTTCTTGAGCAGATCGTGGGTCATGGGACGCGGCGGCGAGACTTTTTCAATCTCCAGCGCAATGGCATTTGCCTCGAAAACTCCGACCCAAATCGGCAGCACCGAATCGCTGTTTACGTCCTTGAGGACGATGATCGGCATGTTGGTAGTTGGATCCAACATCAGTCCACGAATTCGCATTTCGACTTCCATTGATTCCTCCCTCTACCGCGAGCCGCAGACCGCTAACTTCGTCAGACAACACTGTACGCCGGTTGCGCGTCTTGCGCTGCGGCCATCTCTCCTACCAAGCTGTTTGGATGCGCGCGGACCACGCGGACCTGCGCATAATCCGCAACATTAGGTGCCGTCATACCCTCTGGAACCGTGAAATTCAGGATCTTGTTCTGCGACGTACGCCCCGTAACCTGATCGCGGGCGGGCTGGAATCCTTCAACCATTACTTCCAGTAACTGGCCGATATGATTCGTATAATTAATTCTCTGGATCTCTCGCTGCCGGTCGTTCAAGATCGCGAGCCGACGAGTTTTCTCCTCTTCGGGGATCGCGCTCTCCATTGACAACGCGGGAGTGTTGGGGCGCGGCGAGTACTTGAAGCTGAACACTCCGTCGTACTGCACTTCCTCCAGCAGAGTCATTGTCTCCTCGAACTCCGCAAGGGTTTCGCCCGGGAATCCGACGATGATATCCGTGGTCAGTGAAATCGATTTGTGCCTTGCCGCGCGAACCCAGGCAATGCGTTCCAGGTACTGCTCCCGCGTATATTCGCGCGCCATGGCCGCCAGGACGCGTGACGAACCGCTCTGCACGGGAAGATGGACGTGGTCGCAAAGCGTGGGCACGGAATCAATGGCGTCAACAATTTCGCGGGTGAAGTGGCGCGGATGCGAGGTAGTGAATCGAACTCGCCGGATACCCGGTAGCTGCCCAACTTCGGCTAGCAACTCCGCAAAGCTACGCCTGCCGAGCGGGTCGCGATAGGAATTCACGTTCTGTCCGAGCAACTGAATTTCCGTGAGACCGCCATCGACAATCCGCCGTGCCTCTTCGAGAACGGATTCCGAGGTGCGGCTGCGTTCGCGTCCACGGGTGTACGGCACCACGCAGTAGGCGCAGAACTTGTCGCATCCTTCGATGATCGTGATGTATCCGCGATGCGGGTTGGTGCGCGCCGTGAACGCGGTTTCAAAAGTCTCTTCGGTGTTGCGGTCGTCCAATCCAGTGGCACGCTCTCCCCGCTCAATCTGGACAAGCATCTCCGGCAGATTGCGATAGCTTGCCGAACCAGCAACCAGCGATACGTGAGGGGCACGTTCAAAGATGCGCTCTCCCTCCTGCTGGGCGACGCAGCCAATAACCGCGAACTTCTTCCCCAACTTCCGCAGGCGCTTGAACTCAGCGAGGCGATGGAAGACCTTCTGCTCGGCTTTGTCGCGGATCGAGCAGGTGTTATAGAAGATCAGGTCCGCGTCCTCGACCGACTTTACCTGGCAATATCCTTGCGATACCAGCGACCCGGCAACCTTCTCGGAGTCGTGAAAGTTCATCTGGCATCCGAAGGTCTCAATGAAAAATGTTTTCTGTTCCCCGGAACTCACTACGCAGATCCTTGCAGGTCCTCAAACCCGCGCGAGTCAAATGCACCGGATGAAAACCCGATGCCGCGGTGAGCAGGTAATCGCCACAGACCGCGCTCGCTCTTTCGGTCATTATCGCAGATTTCCGCTTGGCGGCTGATGCAAGAGCAGTTCCTGGGCTGCTGTGTCTGTTGGGCTGGATTCGGAATGGAACGACTCAAAAACCATTCTACCTTCAGAACATCAAAATAGAGGGGCGATTCCCTTCCTGCAGGACGAACTCTATGTTTAGTGGAATCAATTAGTTAGGGATTAATTACAGGATTTCAGGCTTGACAGGGTCGCCGACCCACATCTGCTAACTACAAACTACGACAGATGTGGGGTACCTGCACCTGCGGTATCCCCCACCCCCCCATATTTCCCGGTAACAACTTGAAAATACAAGGGTTAAATGGGATGCAATCCCACATTCGCCAAAGGATGGCGGATGTGGGCCACCTTCGGGTCTACTTTCAGGATAGCAAATTGGAGAGGGTATTCCCTTACTTTGGGAAAAACTCTATGTTGTGTGGAATCAGATGGTTGAGTGGAATTGGCGAGATTTTTCGCTTGACACGGCTTGCAACAGCGCAGGCTTCGGGGGCGAAGGCGCGAAATTGCGGAGAAAAGTCTGGCTTGGGGATACAGCAACTCTGAACTGCCTTGATTAACAACTCACAAGGGAAACTCACTTGGGCTTTGGCCTGGCCTTTGAACTCCTACTCTATGAACCCTGGGGACATTCAAACACAGCAGCCGACCCTCAATGCCGCTTCAGTCTCCAGCACGCTCCGCCTTGATGTTGCCAAGCGGCATCAGGGAAAAGTCGCACATCCCGGTTCCAGCGGAGCAACTCAGCACTGCGTCGCGAAGAATGCGCCCCGCGGAGTGGGTTGGAACCAGATGGGGCAACGTCAATTGCTTGATTGTTTCTTTTGCCTCGTCGAGCAAAGCCTCGCCGCTCACCCTCATCAGGCTCAAGGAAGAACCGGCGGCGAGCTGCAGCCGGAACGTAGCGGAGCAGAACGAATGGCAAGGTGACCTGAACTTCATCTTGAAGACTCGTTCTTGCTGCAGGACCAGCGTCGCGTCTGAGCCAACCATGGAAGAGGCTCCGGCTTTCTTTAGCCGCTCGATGCTGGAGTCAATACTTTTCTGCGAAGTTTCCGGTCCTCTCAGGCTGCGGCATAGCTCGTAAATGCGCAGTGCTGCGTTTGCGTCGCCCTGCTTCTCAAGCAACAGGGCATAATGTTCGCCAATCTCGCGGTCTGGCCGGTTCTTCCACGAAGCCTCCAGATAGTCGCGAGCCTCGTCAAGTTTGTTTTGCCCGAGCAGAATGAACCCAAGCGTATCCCACGCGGCGGCCAGAAGACTCGAGCGTTCAAACGACCGGGCATTGGCCTCGCTCACGGTTGCCGCGGAAGTCTGGCCGTCCAGTATCTCCAGCGCCTTCCGCGTCTTCTGTTCGGCGAACGGTAGGTCGACATTGGATTTGGCAAGCAGGTAGGCCGCGTCGTTCAAAATGCCAGAATCTTCCGTGCCATCCAGGTGTTTCTTTGCCAAAACAGCGGCCTCGGCATTCTGCCGATTGCGAACCAGGTAATCACCGAGCGCGTTCCAGACCTGCATATTCTCGGGCTGAGCCTCATTCGTAGTGCGAAGAGTTGCGATCGCATCCGGTAAGCTGGTCTTCGCCTCAATGGAAGCCAGAAGCAGCGCATTGCCGGGCTCGGGAGAATGATTCTTAAGAAAGTCGCCAAGCAGAGATCGCGCCTCCTCCGTTTCTCCCGTTCTGTTCAAAAGGCCAGCGTAAAGCGTGACCACGTAGCTCTCATCCGGGTGCAATTCAAGCTCACGACGGAAGTGCTTCTTGGCGTCCTTCGATTTCTTCTGCGCCATTTCGACGTAAGCGTAATTGCTCCACAGATAAGGCTGTTCGTCGCTAATCTTCTTGGCTGCGTCGAGTTTCTTCAGCGCTCCATCCCAGTCCTTCGCTCTTTCAAGAACCGTCGCCTCCGTGATCAGCTTAGCGGCCTCAGCATTCCCGACGACTTTGCGCTGCGGACCTTTTGCAACAGTCAACTGTTTGTTGAGCTGCACCCACATCTCCCCGCCCAGCGAAATGTCCTTCGCGAACTTCTTATAGTCCTCCCACGATACAACCGGAAGCTTGGACTGGAGTACCACGAGAGTCTTCTCGGCGGTCAACTCTCCGCCTTCCAGCTTGTAGGTCTTGTCGTAGGTTGCGAAAGCCGTCTTCACGTGGACTGCATCGGGAAGAGCGGCACCAAAGTTCTCCGGCAGACGAATGCGGCTGATCGAGCTCTCTTTGCGCAATGCGCCAAGATTGATCTGCTCCGTGGGTTGTTTCTCAGGAGCCTCGGGCAACGTGAGCACGGGAAACAAAGGAACGATCCGCAAGTTGTCCCAGTCTCCGAACGGCTTCTTGGTGTAGTCATAGGAGACGCGCATGGGGGTGCCTGTATCTTCAGCTCGCGCGAAGTTCGAGTTACTGGTTGTTCCGCTGAAGCCGAGAATATTCGCGAGGTACTGGCTCCCTTTATCCCACTGGGCAGGAGCAATGTTGCGGGCAATCAAGCGTACCAACAGCTCCCGGTCAGAGCGGAAGTTAGCCTCAACGTGTCCGGTAAGTTCTCCGTCCGCCTTCAGCGTGGCGACGGCCTCAAAATGGTCTACAAAAGGAAATGGCGTCTGTGCCGGGGTGTGTTCAATGGCGGCGGCGCCGGATGCCGGGATCACCAATGCGTCCTTATCCCGCAGCTCTGAGATCAGCACTTGAAACGGCGCTATCTCCGTTGTGGTGTCCATCCAGAGCTTGCCCGATGGCAAGGTCACCGTTGTGATCACATGGTTGAAGAACCCAGGCGACGGGACTTCCGGCACCAGGTCGATATTCACGCCGATCAACGCCGGGGCAGATGTGAAGCCCTTGGCGTGCAGCAACGCTTCAAGCAGCGTGTCCTTGTCTTTGCAATCGCCATACTGATTTGCCAGCACTTCGGCGGCTGCATGGGGCTGATACCGGCCTACGCCAAAATCAACACCGACGTAGCGGATGCGCGTAGCGACAAACGAGTAGATCGCTTGCACCTGTGCCTCAGGCGTCGTAGCCTGCCGCGTGATCTCATTGGCCTCAGCGCGCAGCGCTTCGGTAACGACGGTGCGAGGAACAGCCAGCGCGCGGTACCAGTCACCTACTTCCTGCCAGGTATGAAACGTTGTCCATGCGGCTTGTGGCTTCTTCCCGGCTGCCACTTCTGCGGGATCTTTGTCCTTCTTTTGTCCCGAAGGCGTGGGCTTGAGCTGATTGCCCGACCATTCGTAGATGCGCCGTCCCGCCTTCTCGCTGACGATGGGCGTAAGAGTTGGACTCCAGACCTGAACATACTTATCGGCAGGAACGTCCAGCGTCATTTTTTCGGCGAGCACCACGGCGTTCTTCGTGAACGAGAACTTGTCCCAAAATTGCCCAGGCGATTCGGCGTTCTTTCGCTCGATAAGCACGCTGAATTCCAGTGTGTCGCCAACGCGCAGTCCGCGCACTGGAATCTGCTGCACCTTCAGGTCCGAGTAAAGCGGAGCTTGCTGCGTTACCGGCGCAGCCATGTCCATCGCGTCGGCCGCCGGAGTCTCCGTGGAAGTGCCGTCGGAATGAAGCACGTGGAGGCTCTGAATCTTGACGCTCTCATTGGCGGAGGCATAGGGAAAAGAGAGGACGCTCAATTGCCGCGCGCCAGCCTCGGTCTGGACCTTCACGCGGATATGGGAATTCTTCTCTCCGGTACCGTCAGGGCTATACCGGAACGAGCTCTCTAACTGCTCTATGACCACCGCTTCGCCATCATAGGAGATGGCCGCCGCGGCAGGAGACTTGGCTTGCGCAAAAATCTGGGAAATGGAGAAACATAACAGTGCGATGATGGCAACGGAACGCATTAGGCATAGCTCCGTATAGCAGATTCAGGATGCTCGCATAGTAGACGCAGGCGGCCTAATCTGAAACAAAAAACTATGACGTCAGGGTCATCTAATTACCCACACGCCTCTACTGGTGCGGATACAGCCTCTGATAGACCTTCGCGTTGCGCACAATTGCCTGCACATACTCCCTGGTTTCGGTGAACGGGATCGACTCCACGAACTCCGGCACGTCGCGATAGCGCCCGCTCTGCAGCCAGTCATCGACGCGGTTCGAACCCGCGTTATATGCGGCCAGAGCGTACTCCACCTGCCCGTTGTACTGCGACACCATCGCCTTGAAGTAGTGCGTGCCGAGTTGGATATTCGTACCCGGCACAAGCAGTGACGCCGTCGAGAATTTTTTCATGTGCATGGCTTTTGCTTCGCTCTTTCCCACAGGCGCCAGCAGTTGCATCAGGCCATACGCGTTGGCGGGCGAAACCGCTCCCGGATTAAATTCGCTCTCCTGCCTGATCAGCGAAGCTACAAGATACGGGTCAAGCGAATTTGCCGCCGCATTCCTCTGCAGATCCGGCCAGTATGCAAGCGGAAACAATATCTCCCAGTAAGGCCGCGGCAGTAGAGGCAGATCCATTGAGTAATAACCCGGCACCGCCTTCTTCAGAAACTGAATCGCGCGATGGTTCTGTCCCTCGTCCTGATAGATACGCGCGATCTGCAAGGTGGCCCAGCGAGCGCCTTGACCGCCCATCTCCGCCTGCAATTCGCGAATTGCAAACTCATTCAGTCCCGCATTCACCAGCAGCCGGCTCTTCTCGGCGCGCAACTGATTGGGCGGGGCCTCCAGTTCCATGGCTTCAGGACCTGCAGTCTTTATGGCTGGAATCTGCGCCAGGGTCACATCCTGCGTCAACGCAACATTGGCCGGAGCCGGAGGCAGGTTCGCCAGGCGCTCGCGTCCCAGGTATCCGTAGTAGTAGTTGTGGAAGCGCTCGGCGAGCTTTGCGTACCAGGCCCGCGCCACGGCATAATCGTGCTCATCTTCCGCAATGCGCGCACGCCAATACAGTGCCGCCGGAACCTCGGGACGATCCGGGTACCAGGCCACCTGATTCTCAAAATCTTTCTTTGCGTTGTCTTTGCGGCCCTGGCGATAGGTCAGCCACGAGGCCTTCCAGTTCGCGTAGCTCGCGCGCGGGCTGGTCTGGAATCGCTGCTGCATCTCGCGAAACATATCGATGGCGTGATCGTAATCCTTTTGCAGCAAATACATGTTCCCGGCTGAGAGCAACGCTTGCTCAAACCATGGACTCGCCGTTGCTTCCTGCCTCATGCGCTCCAGGTTCTGGGTCACCGCGCTCGCATCGTTATTGTTGCGCGCGATCTCGCCCAGCAGGTAGAGCCGTTGCGCATTGGCTTCGCCGGTGGCTTGCGACTGCTCCAGCAGCGTCCGGCTCTCGCTTGGATTGGTGTGCCGCAGCGCGGCTGCCAGCGCCACTTGCACAGCATCGAGTTCCTGCGCGGGGGCCGTGCCCTGCAGCAGCCGATAAGCGTGGACGGCGTCTCCCCAGCGCCCGGCTTTGGCCAGTAGGTCGGCTCGCGTCTTCTCGTCGCCGTAACTGCCTTCCAGCGCGGAACCGTTGGCAGTCAATTGAGCTGCCGCGGCCGCTGCCTCTGGACTGGATGGCATTGTGAAATAGAGATGTTTCAATATCTCCATCCCTTTTTCAGGATGCTCCGTTTGCAGATAGCTCTTGCCTAGGGCAAGCTCGACGGAGGCCTTTGCCGGCAAGCGATGCGCTTCGAGGTAGGCAATCGCTTCCTGCGTCTTGCCCTGCGCCGCCAGGGCGTTTCCGTAGACATCGACTACGTCCTTTACGAAAATCGACTCAGGCGACTCCGCATCGAATCCCCGCAGCAACTCGACGACTTTGGCACTATTCCCCTCGGCTCCGTAGCAGCTCGCCTCGAGGTAGCGAACGTAGTCATAGAGTTCGCCTGCGTGTGGCTTAGCCTTCTCCAGCGCGATCATTGCCTGCGGATACTGCTGATCCAAAACGTGCGCGTAGCCGATTGCCAGCCACGCCAGCGCTCCAGCATCCGTTCCCGCATGGCGCCGCGCATAGCCCTCCACGCCGTTGTAGGCGGCAGGCGTGCGCCCCTGCACCAGTTGCCGCGCCATCACTTTCAGGTCAACCGAGGAAACAAAAGCGCGAGCCATCCGCTTTACCTGGGCCGGAGTCACCTTCTTCTTTGCTGCCGGCCGCCCAGCAGCAGGGCTGATCCTCGCCTTGCTCTTCTTTCCCTTAGGCGATGACCTGGCCGTGGGAGCCTCCGGCTTGGCCGTAGAAGGCTTGGCCGCAGCGCTCTTCTTTCGTACTTGCGGCCTCGGCGCAGGCGATTTCGCCTGGTCCGCGTTTTGATAGGCTGCGGCTAAGGAGGTGAACGACAATAGGAGGATTGCAAAAATACGGAATTTTGTGCTCATGACAGCTATTTGCAGTTTAACTCGGAAAACCTGCTCCCATAGCGGCCCGATTGTTATCTGCAAGGATTCTCACCAGTTCCTGGGTGAAGTAATCGACGTCTTTGACGCTTTCGCCGTAGCGCTTGTCATAAGCAGCGCGGCTCTTTTCAATATCATCGCGCAAACGGCTGTAGAGATCGCCGCGTGCGCGGCCCTCGGCAACTTTGGTTTGGTTGTAGAGCTTGATCTCCTCCACAAGCAGCTTGGCAAACCGGCGTGCCTTCTCGTGCGCCTGATCCGCAACTGGACGCGGCGCAGCCGTGCCCTGATGGGATACCGGAGTTGCAGACTGTGTCCGTGCGATAGCGGTTGACGGGGCAATCGCCACGCTAGCCGCCGCATTGTGAGTCGCTTCCGCATTGGACCGGGGCACCGCGGCCACGGCGGGCTCAACCCGTGCCGGCGAGTTATTCGCAAAATCCGGCTCAGGCCTATTTGGGATCGATGCCAGCCTTGACGGCTCGGCTACACTTTGCGGGGCTGCTTTGCGATAGGAATGCAGATCCAGGGCCAGTTGTGCGACCTGCGCCAGCAACTCTAGTCCGGTGATGACGCCTGCTCGTTTTGGAAGTGCGAGCAGCAACGCGGCCACCCGCTCCTTCAGCAACACTGGCACCAGCAGGACTTCCGCGGAACTCTCCAGTCCCAACCTTGCTACAAACACCGGATCCAGCTCTGAAACCTTCGTGACCGCGGCCTTCTGAGACTCCACCACGGTGGCGGCGATGCCGCGTGAGCAATCCATAGTGGCCCGCTTGAAGTTGTCCAGGGCGGTGAGTCCGTTACAGCTCCAACCTCCAGCTTGGTTTCCGCGCATGATCAGCAGGCCGCATTCCGGAGTGATCGCGGAAGCGGCGGCTAGCAATGTCTCCAAGGTTTCCGTCTGCGATCTGGAGCCGCCAATCAGTACCGCGCCATCGCGTAGTTCGCTCCTGACCCGAGCCAGTTCCTTGACGCGTTCCTGAACCTCATCATTACTCCCGCGAAGGTTATCTTCACGTGCCGTCGATTCTTCCTTGCGTAAGCGCAAATCCTCGTCATGGGCACGGAGTTGCTCGGTGAGTTCGGCTAACGCGTGCTCTCGCGCCTCAATCTTTTCGGTACGCGCACGTAACTCTTCGTCATGCAAACGCCTGTCCGACCTACGCTCGCCCAGCTCCGAACAGCGAGCCCGCAGCAACTTTGCCTGTTCTTCCAGCTCCTGCACTTCCTGGGTACGCGCCTGCAACTCCTCATCCCGTGCTCGCAATTGAGCCGCAAGATCGGCAGCCTCGTGCTCGCGTGCGTTGAGTTCCTCGGTACGAGCGCGCAACTCGTCGCCGAGCGAGTGGGCTTCCGAGGTGCGTTCGCCCAGTTCCTCGTTGCGAACGCGTAGCGCCTTCGCTTGTTCTTCAAGCGCATGCAGCTCCTGGGTACGCCCACCCAGTTCCTCGTCACGAGCGTGCAATTGTTCCGTGAGATCGGCAGCTTGCTGCTCTTTCGCGCGAAGTTCCTCGGTGCGTTCGCGGAGCCCATCTTCAAGCACGCGCTGCTGCCGGGCAAGCTCACTCAACGCCTCATCCCGTGCCTGCAGTTCTCCGGTACGGACGCGCAGCTCTTCTGCTAGCTGGTGCGGCGCTTCGAGTTGCGGGCCCAGGGCGGCTCCCATCTTGCTGGCGACGCTTTCGGCAATTTCCTGTAACTTTTCCTGCAGCGCATCGCGGCAAGCCCTGGTAGTAATTTCCCGGATTAAGTCTTCGTTTGGCATAACCCTGCCTGTCGCCGCTCCCGGCAAATTTCGGAATCTATTCGGATTATGGTGGGCACTCCAGACGGTGTCAACGCAAACGAACCGAATTTGCCCACACTAGTTCCCCTTCAATGGTGACTTTTGTCATCTGCCCTTCCACCCGTTACAATGTCTCCTTGCAATGAATCGCGTTTTTTCTGAATCGACGGATGAATGGAAACCATCGAAAACAAAGTAGCAGAGCCACCGAGCGAAGAAACCCTACTAGTCGAAGCGGCACGCTCCGGCGATATTAAGGCTTTTGAGTCACTCGTTCGGCGGTACGACAGAAACGTCTTCCGCATCGCGCAGCACATTACGCAGAATCGCGAGGATGCCGAAGACGTAGTTCAGGACGCGTTCCTCAAGGCGTATCAGAACCTGGGGCAGTTTCAGGGGCAATCGAAGTTCTACACCTGGCTGGTTCGGATCGCGGTGAATGAAGCCCTCATGCGGTTGCGGCGGAGACGCCCCGAGCGCATGGTTTCAATCGATGAGGACGTGAAGACGGAAGAGGATTCCATGCCGCGCGAGATCGCGGACTGGTCTCCTAACCCGGAGCAACTGTATACCCAGTCGGAGCTAAAGGATATTCTTGGAAAAACCATCCAGGGCTTACCTCCGAGCTTCCGAACCGTATTTGTTTTGCGCGATGTTGAGGGACTTTCGACGGAAGAGACCGCATCGGCCTTGGAGTTGAGCGTTCCGGCAGTGAAGTCGAGATTGCTGCGCGCACGGCTGCAATTGCGCGAGCGTCTCAATAAGTATTTCAAACGACGCGATGGAGATACCCGACCGTGAAATGCTCTGATTTCTTAAAAGAGCTGACCGACTACCTCGACAACACCATGGATTCCCACACCAAGGCGGAGCTCGAGGAACATTTGCAGTGGTGTCATAACTGCTACGTGGTATGTAACACTACCCGGAGCACTATTGAGATTTACCGCGACTCGACGCTCTATGAACTTCCGGACGAACTTCGCAGCCGAATCCATGCCGCCATCGTAACTAAATGTCAGTGCCATAACAGCAACGCGGAAGCTTCTTCCTCTCCCACGCTGCCACCCCCCGAAGGAAGTCCTTCCAAATAAGATCATTGAGACGAATCGATTCGCAATCGACAAAAGGCCCACTTGGTGGGCCTTTTGTCGATTGCGTTCCTATCGGCGCTTATGCTGTTTCTTGCCGGGCTTGCCGCTCTTCTGCTGCCCGTGTTTCTTCTTATCCGGAACATTCTTTACCGGCTTCTTGCCTGCAGCCTTCGCACTTGCCTGTTTGCCGCTTCTGGCAATTGGCGTGGCTGGTTTCACTGGCTTGCTGGGAGGCTTAAGCGCCTTCGTGGCACTCCTCTTAGGCGCGATTTTCTTCGCGGCCGTCGCGCTCTTTTTCGCGAC
>Ga0302320_10006191_pt1 | contig 26625 bp, 19 predicted proteins | sample Bog_T0_3_FD_202130 | JGI IMG/M metagenome (GOLD analysis project Ga0302320, IMG submission 202130) | Peat permafrost microbial communities from Stordalen Mire near Abisko, Sweden - Bog_T0_3 | ecosystem: Environmental > Terrestrial > Soil > Wetlands > Peat | place: Sweden: Abisko, Stordalen Mire...
ACTCGGCGTAGAATTCTGGATTGTGTTCCTTCGCGAGCAGGGCGGGCGGCAGACCGCCGCGCAACAAGCGCTCCCGCAAATCCGCCACGCCGAAGGCCGGCAATTCCTCATGCAACACCGGCACCAGTTCCACCACCCGCTTGCGCCCCGTCAGACTGTCGCGGAACTTTTGCGTGGCCGCGAGCGTGGAAGAACCCGTCGCCAGGATTTTCAATTTGGGAAAAGCATCCGCGCCAATCTTCAGCAGCCGGCTCGGATCTGGAAGCTGATGCACTTCGTCCAATACCACAAACTTTTTTTTCACCGACAAGAAAAAACTTTCCGGGCCGCGCAACCGTTCCGCCACGCTGGGCAGGTCGCAGTTGAGAAACTCCGCGTCCGGCAGACTCTGGGCCAGCGCCGTCTTGCCCGCCCGCCGCGGCCCGGTCAGCCAGACAATGGATGCCTGTTTCCACGCCGCGACGAGCCGGTCCGTCCAGAATGGCCGTTTAATCATTGCAGGACTAATTACTTTTAGACGGCTAAAAGTAAAGTGCGGATTTGTCCTGCGGGCACGCGACGCTCACGCCACTTAGGGCGGTTTCATTCCGGTCCATCTTCCAAATCTGTTTCCAGTAAAGGTCTTGTTCCGTTGGCGGCACCAGCGCCAGATTCCACAACAAAACCACCTGATCCATGACGGCACGAAACCGGTCCTCATCCGGTTTATCACCCAACCGGGGTTGGGCGAATTCTAATAAGATTTCCGAAAGCGGCCTCATTCGCCAGCCAGTTCGTTTTCGAGTTGAAACACTTGATCACGCACGGCATCACCATAGCCCCACCCGATGCCGTCCACGAGAATTGCCAACCGCCGAATCCGCTCACGAAAGCGCGGATAAAGTTCTTTCCCTTCGCGCATGAGCAGTTGCGCCATCTCGGTCAACACGGATTCCAAACTGTTGTAAAAGGACTCGTTAATGTCGCCAAATTCATGCGTGAACTCGGTGCCGTTCTCCACATAGGTCAACATCAAATCAATTGTGCCGGCCAGATTGCCGGTGGCCTTGCGATAATCGCGGATGGCCTTGCGCGCCTCGGCCAGTTTGAGTTTTCCATCGCCGCGCGCCGGAAAGAACTGTTCCACGATCTTGCGCCGGTATTTTTCCAAGGCCGCGCCGGCATCGTCTTCCACCTGAAAGCGGGCCAGAAGAAAATCGCGATTATCCGGCGAAGCATCGTGAAGGTCTTTGACCAACGCGATTAGCACGGGTTTCGACCTGTTGTCCAATTGCCGGCGCATATTCTGCCAGCCGGTGGTTTTCTTTTCACTCATTTGAGTTTCATTTCCATTTGGTTCATGCTTCCTTGCCGAAAATGCTGTGACGGATTGAGTTGATGGAAAAGTCTCCGGTAATTTCCAAATTCACATAATGGAGTTTGAAATTAATCTGGCCGGGTTGCAGCCATACCGTTTTTCCGACATGGGCAATCCATTTCCCACCATCATGGTAAGGCGACTCGGGGATGTGTCCGCTACAGCCAAGTAACGGTTGATTATCAGCGGCGAATTGAAGCACCGTCGGTGACCCGACACGGTGACCATTGCCACAAATATCCATGCCTAAATTTGCCGGGGGCTGATGAACCATCCAGATGCTCCGCCGCATTTCACTTTCGGCCAACTGATTTTTGAGCCGTTCCAATTCCTGTTTGATGGACGGCTTGGCGGCAAGATGTTCCGCCAGATTTTTCAGCGGAATAAATTCGCCGCGATCATCCAAGGTGACCCCTTCACCGCAGAATTGCTGCGGGCAGGCCAAAAATGTCTCATCCGGCACGCACCAGTTTTTATAGCCGAACGGATAATCACGAACCTTGTTCATGCCGCAAAAAATCAATCCGTCCTCGCGGTGAACCCGCCCGCTCAAATTGATGCAAAGCCCTCTGGCTTCCAGCTTGTCTAGCAACGGCTCAAGGATGTGGAAATCATCATTGCCAAAATATGTCAGCACCGTGGCTGAACTGCTGCGTTTCATTTCCCGGCAATATGTTTTCAGGTCTGAAAAGAATTCTTTCTGTGCCACATTGCCGCCGGCTTTTGGCAGCAAATCGCCGGCGATTAAAATGAAGCGCGGCTTTTCTTTGCCGACGATTTTCACCAAATCCTTCCATTTTGGAATCCACTGATGCAGGTCGCTGGTGACGAGGATTTTCATTTGAATTTTTTAGCTACCGATCCACGGGCCAATTCAAAGTCAGACCCGCCGGGAAAAGGCAATGCAATGGGATTCTAAAAACCATGGCGAAAAATGCGATGCACTTGTCGGTCACAGTAGAACGGCGCGTTTCAATGTTGGCAATGATGTCGCGGCTGATGTAACACCCAAGCAATTGCATCCTGGCGGCGAGAAATTCCTGCGTCCAGCCTGCTTGATAACGAAATTTGGCGACATTTCTCCTAATGATATTTGCATTTCGGGGCATACCTTTTGTAATTGATTCATTTATTCAATCCTCCGGTCGCTCGCCGCTAACTGAAGCTGCGCTTAAAATTGGCCGCCAAAATCCAAGTCCGATGTCAACTCATCCTTTCACTATTCTTTCTCGCCACACCATTTCTTCCCTGAACGACGGCACCAAACTGCAAAATAGGATTATTCAGACGGACTCTTAAAGTGGCACAACGTCAAGCAGAAAGTCAGGCTGTTTCTATAAGTGCTTTAAAATAAATGATGCGCGCGTGGCGGAATGGCAGACGCGCCAGGCTTAGGACACTTTCGTTCTTTTCAGTTGGCTTCATCGCGTTTCAATGAAATTGAGAAACCCCATGATTTTATAGGCAAAACTCGCGAATACCGCGTCGGTGACCGGTTTCGATTCAATCGAGAGAAGTGTCATAAAAAGTGTAGCACTCTGTCGCAAATACCGTCGCAAACGGGGAATATTATTTCTCTATATCGCACGTCATTCCTCGGCTGCGGCGCGGGCGAGGCGCAGCCCGATGGCACGATGCAAAACAACGGTCATCGCCACACAAATCAGCCCGGTAAGGAAGCAGATCGCGCCGGGGCCGGAGCTGCCGCCAGCCGAAAAAAGTATTGTCAAAAATGTCATGAAAAATGATCCGCCAAGATACTGGATGGCGATGGCCAGGGGCAGCGCTCCGCGTTTGATGATCAGGGACAAAAACGCCGTGAGGTGAAGAAAAAGAATAAACTGAAGAATAATAACTATGAATACCCCAACACCGACCGGCTCACTGAACATATCGTCGAGGAACTTGCCAACGTCATCCGGAACCAGCAATACTCCGAGCACGAAGCCGGCTAGCAACGGAAGCGTGCCAGCCAGTGTGCCGGCGACTTTTCGATAGGCAAGTTCAGGCACTGAAACTGGCAGCATTACCAGCGACGAGAGCGTCTTCCACCGGATTTCATCCCGGAAAATACGCCCTGCATCCAAGGCCAGAAAGACGGCCGTCGTGGCGAGTGAAATCCAGATCAGCAATGTCCCTTCGAATTCCCGCGTAATTTCGGTGCCAGTTCCAAATTCCAGAGCCATGAAATTGCAAAGCGCGACCACGAATGCCACGACGCCGAACTTCATCAACAGACCCCACCTGCCTCCGCTGATGAACGTGAAATCCTTCCAACTGATGGCCCGGGTTCCAAAGAGGCGAGTCGGGATTCTGCTGCGCGGTGTTGCACGGCCCAACAGCCATCGGCGCGGTGGGGCAGCATCCTTTTCTTCGCGGATGCACCAATCAAAAACCAGCCACGCTAGCAAAAACAAAAGACCTCCCAACACCAGATTGCTTGCCACTTGAAAACCGATCGCCGGACCGGCAAACCCTGTTTGGAAGATGACGCCCAGCCGGTTTGAGGGCGCGGCCTGGCGCCAGAGATCAATCAGCGTGGTAAGAAGGGACCAAATGCCACGATGAGGATTGATCTGACCGGAAGAGGCTAGATACTGCGTAATGCCGGCCGCCCAATAATGCCCGATTAGAAACACGAAGAGAACGGCCAGGGTGAATGTCGCCGCGGTCGTTGTGTTGCGGAACACGACCGAAAACAGCAATGCCAGATTGCAGACTAGAAACAGGTAAGCCAGCAAAGTTCCATAGGCGGCCGCGATTTGGAGCAGTCCCACGCCCCCAAGCGTCACGGCAAGCAGGACGAAGGGAACCTGCATCAGCAAGAGGAGCAACGCCCCAACTAGCCGGCTTGTGGATTTGCCCAACAGAATGGAAACCGAATTTAGCTCCGTCATTCGCAGCAACCCGAGCATCATCTCCTCTTTTTCCTCGGTGATAGCGGACGCGAAATAACTCAAACCCGCCAGCGTGATGAACACTAGGTTCAGCCAGACCATTTCCTGAAGAAAACGCAATCCAGGCGCACCGAACATCCCCGCCCTCGCCAGCGACTGAATTGGAACCAGCACCAGCAGGATCAGGAGCAATAACCCGGTCCGCGACCAGCACACCAGAGCAGATCGGGTTTCCAGGCGCAAAGAGCGCTCGAAAAGGGCCAAGGCAGGCAGTTTCATGATGGACCTCCAGAATCGGGCACCGACGGCGCGGGTGGTGTGTTATCGGCGGCTGCCACCATGACCGGCGGCACGCCCGGCTCGGTGAGGTCCATAAACGCCTGGTTGAGATGGCGCACAATTTCCTGGAAGCCAAGTATCTGCGCGCCGCTATCGAGCGCGGCGCGGAGCAGGAGATTGGGATCGGTCTGCTTTTTTTGAAAACTGACCCGATACTGCGGCGCTTTCGCCGGTTTCGTCACCTCGATGACACCGCTGACTTTTCGCAACGCGGCTTCAGCGGCCGGATGCTCCTCCGCGAGCGTGAGAAGATAGTCAGCCATTTCGCCGTCGCGACGGTTCAGGCCGCTCATCGAGCCACTGTAGCGCACCGCTCCCCGGTCAAGAATGGTGACGCTGTCGCACAGTTCCGCCAGCTCGGATAGAATGTGAGAGCTGATGAAAATGGTTTTGCCCATGCGCCGAAGCTCCCGAATGATTTCCATCAGTTCAATCCGCGCCCGGGGGTCAAGCCCGCTGGCGGGTTCATCCAACAAGAGCAACGCCGGATCGTGGACCAGCACGCGGGCGAGGCTGATCCGTTGCTGCATGCCGCGGGACAAGCCTTTGATCAGATCATTCCGGCGCGTTTCCATGTCGGTCAAAGCCAGCACATCCCCGACAACGCGGGTGCGTTCCTGCACGTCCATGCCGTAGGCGGCGCCGAAAAAATCCAGATATTCCTGCACCGTCATCTGGCGATACAGGCTGAAGTGGTCCGGCATAAAACCGGTCTTCCGTCGCACATTTTTGTAATCGGCAACCACATCGAGGCCGAAGACGCGGACCGTGCCGCGCTGCGGTTTGAGAAGTGTTGCCAGGATTTTGAGCGTGGTGGTTTTCCCCGCGCCGTTGGGCCCGACGAATCCATGGATTGAACCTTGCTCCACCGCGAAGCTGACACCGCGCAGCGCCTGCTGGCGTTTATAGGCGTGGTGCAAGTCGCAAATTTCAATGGTTGGTTGATTTGATTCACTCATATTCCTCCTGCCGTTCCAAGTTTGAACAAGTCAAAATGGTAAAGCACATAGCCGACCTCATGGCCAAGCTCGGAACCCGTGATGCAAAAACTCTCCGGGCTGCGGGCGAAAAGGAAAAGCTGAATCCGCCCGTTCGCCGACGATGAGAATGCATTCGGCTTTGTGAAATCCGCCGCGCCAAGGCTCCAGGCGATCAGGGGTTTTACACATTTCCGAAACTGGCCTTCCACGTCAGTAACTGTGTTTCCCTGCGGAGATCCATAAGGAACGCCAAACTGCTGCAACCCGGGCGCGGAAATAAAATCGTTGAGCGATTGTTTGTCTGAATCCCCGAACTCAAGTTCGTCCTTCGCGAACTTCATCGTGTAAATCTGGTCTCCTTGCACGGCCCAACCCTCCAGAACTTGCTTCGTGAAATCCGGTCCGACCGTCAAAACCAACTGTTTCAGCGTTCCTGGCCCGTCCCACCTCACGATTTTCACCGGAATGTTGGCGCCTTTCATTTCTGCCTCATGCAGGAATGCCCGACTCGAGAACATCGGGATGTCCACAACAAATCTTCCATCCTTGCCGCTCTCGATCAAGCCATTAACCGGCTCATAATCCTGGCCGGTGGCGTAGAGGTTGTGCGGCGCGGCATGAGTGATCGTATAATGCGCGCCGCGCACGGCGAAGACGTTGACCCACTGCGTCACATCATAGGTATCGCCGTCAATTGCCCGCGCGTAGGAAAGCGAATGGATTACACTGGTTTCGCCTTGTCCACGGCGTCCCACCGCGTTGAAGAGAAACGCGAAGCCCGCAACGGTCGCCAGCAGCAGCACGATGCGCAGGCGGTAATCAGCCAGTTTCCGTCCGGCGCGGAGGTTGGCCGGACCCACCAGCACCGCGTAGGCGATTGCCAGTATGTAGATAAATGCCCAATTGTAGTGTCGCTGACTCAACCCAGCCAAAGCTCCGAGGAATGATTCCGCTGTTTGAGCCGGCGTGGCCGGTTCGCCCTGCTTGAACTCTCGCATCGGAACATCGTCTTCCTGAACGTCCCGCATTTGAATATCGCGCGCCGTGGCGGCGTGCCGCACAACCAAGCCTGCGCCGATACGGACACGTTCCAATGAAGAATTCAACACGCCAAGTTCGTCTGAAAACTCCGGATAACGGCCATCGGCACCCATCAACAAATGGACTTTGCCGCCCGCCCGCAGCCAGTCCAAAAACGCCTGTCGTTTGGGCTGCTCCCAATGCGGCACATGGTCGAGCAGCAAGCTGTCCAAGCCGCTTGTCGCGGCCACGGTCGGCGGAAACAATTCCTCCGGAAATTGCTTGAAGGCGCTGATCCTGCTCAACGTCGTTTCCGAATCGGACAAAAGCACGTTTGCTGGCGAACCCCATTTCGGCGGCTCAATATCATGGTGATCATCGGGGCCGCGGCCCCACTCCAGACGCCACTGGTCATATTGGTTGTCAATGTAAACGTAGAATTGCAACCAGCGGGTCGTCAACGGCGAAAGATAACAGGGAGTTTTGTAAACCGCTCCGACCCGCTCTGCCAGGCCGCGGCTCTTGTAGAAATTCACGGTTCCGTCAAACGGAGCGGCGTCGGAGTTGGCGACCAGCACGGAGAGCAGGTTGAACCGGCCTGGCACAACCTGGCCGTCAAAGCCCCATTTCACCTGCTGCACCTCGAGCGCCGACACCGAGACTGCGGCGAAAAGCAGGAGGCCAATCCACCAGGTGCAATTCATCCAAATGCACCGGTATCCGCCACGCAATCGGGGTGCTGTATGCGGCATGAGGTGCATGATGTAGAATCTCACCAAAAATTGAAGTTCAAATTCGTCCGAGATAACGATCGGCGTTGGTTAAACACAACCGGCGAATCCACCCCGTTAACGCGGCGGCCAATCCAAGCTGGACGAAAGCCATGACGACCATATCCGATGTCACCGGGGAATCGGATGCGGCCTTGCCCAGCATCTCGGCGGTGCCGATGACCGTCACCGGACTGACGAAACGCAGCGGTTCATTCCAGTCTGGGGGCACCAGTCCGGTCTGGATCAAATAGCCGGAGGCAACCAGCGGAATGATGCACCACGCCACCACCAGCAAGAGAGACGTCATCAATGCCCGGATCTGATTGCGGATCCGCAGGCCAATCCAAAAGCACGACCATTGAACCAGCGCGGGATAAATCCAAACCGTCAGGAGAGAAATGCCCAGGTAGAGCGCCAGATTCGTCCAGCGTGAATCTTTCGGATCTTGGGTGGTAAATTTCACCATGGCTTCCACCACAAAAACCACGATCATCGGCCTTGTTAGAAACTGGACCCACCTCCCGATCGGCGCGAGCCATTCGTCCAGAATCTCGCGGGCTGTCAGGGGTGTCGTCAGAATTGCCCCGAGCCGTTCGTTGATCCGCTCGCTTGCCACCGCGTTGGCGCTTTGAATCGGGACGGTCAACAACGCCAAAATCCAGAGTCCGCCGACAACAACCATGAACGCACCTCCCGACTTGGGATCCAACATCACACTTGCGACCAAGACGATGAGTGCGATGACACCGAAAATGATCGCGAACGCCAGCACATTAGGAACCTGCATCCGCGCCATCAGGAATCCCCACAACGACCAGTCCCGGTGGTCGCCCAGCGCGCCCAGTCCCCGCTGGATGACCTGCTCGGCGTCCGCGTGGGCTTCCGGGTCGCGCTTTCGCAAAATGGCGCGGAGCAGTTTCCGCAAGTCCTTCCAGTATTGATCCATTTGTTTGAACTGATGCCCAAACGGATTCCGGCGCTGAACGAAGGCGCGCGCTTCAAGAATCTGCTTCGCCCGCAGGAGAAACAACAGCGTCATCAGCAGATAACCAGCCGTGGTGAAAAACATTGGAACGATGAAAAACAGGAAGCCCGACAGCGGTCCATATCTCATGGATGACCTCAACAAGAACGGAAAAGGCCCCATCGAACAGCACATGGCAAGCGCAAGACAGATTCCCCAGCAACGCACCAGCGCCTGGAACGTGGTCGCTTCATGGGCTGAACATTCCAGCGCCAGCGCGCCGACCCACAGGCAGGTTAGAAACAACGTCGCCGCGCTGGAATACAACATGTCGGCGGAAACGCCGCCCAATGAATACGCGACCGCCAGCAGCGGCAGCGACAGGAACAGAAGCGTCAGCATGGGGATGAGCCGCCCGACGTATTTTTGCAAAATAAGTTCCCACGGAGTCAGGTCGGTCAGAAACAGCAGTCCCAGCGTTTCCCGTTCCTTCTCCTGCGCAAGCGCTCCTGCCATCAGCGGTGGCAAGAACAGGAAGATCGTGACCAATTGGGCCGCAACCAGAAAATTGAACGGTGCCAGTCCGCGTCCCAGTGCCAAGACCGGCCCTTCCGCCAGATGCCGCATATAATAAACACAAAACGCGCCGAACAACATCAGCGCATAGACGACGCGGACGACATACATTTGTTTTCGCGCCGCCTGCTCCAGCAATTCCTTGCCCAGCAACGGCCAGTCCAGACGAAAGCGGGGGAATATTTTCCGTGTCGGCATGGTCAGGCCACCTTTCCTTCCGTCAATTTCATGAACGCGGTTTCCATGTCCATCGCCTCGGGTTGGAACATCCGGATGCGGGCGCCCAATTTGTGCAACGCGTCCAGCAAATCTTCCATTGCCAGTTCGTCTTCGCGCACCTGGATGGCCAGGCGGTCGGCAAGCTCCTCCACCGAGGTGATTCCCGGCAGGCGCCGAATCGCTTCGACCAGCGGCGGCGCCAGATTGGAAATCTGCACGTGAACGGTTCGCTTCAAATCGAGTTTCCGGTAAATGTCCGCGAGCGATCCCTCGGCGACCATTTGCCCGGCTTCGATGATCCCAATCCGGGTGCAAAACTGCGACAGTTCGTGCAAAATGTGGCTGGATACCAGGATCGTCTTGCCCATCCGCTGGAGTTCCTTCAGCAATTCGCGCAACTCGATCCGCGCCCGCGGGTCCAGCCCGCTGGCCGGTTCGTCCAGCAGCAGCAATTGCGGATCGTGCAGCAAAATGCGCGCGATGCTCAACCGCTGTTTCATCCCGCGCGACAGGGCGTCCACCGGCGAACCGGCCTTGTCGCTCAAATCCGTCAGCGCCAGAACGTCCTTGACCGTCCCCGCCCGCTTCTCCCGCCCGATGCGGTAGGCCGCCGCGAAAAAGAGCAGATACTCCGCGACGGTCAAATCCTCATAAACGCCGAACGAATCCGGGACGTAGCCGATGTTGCGGCGAACCTGTTGCGGCGAACGCATCACATCCACGCCGAGTACGCGCACAACTCCCGACGTTGGTTTCAAGAGCGTCGCCAGCACTTTGATCGTGGTGGTCTTGCCCGCGCCGTTTGGCCCGATGAAGCCGAAGACTTCGCCGCGAGGGATGGTGAGTGACAGATTGCGCACCGCCACTTGCCGGCCGTAGCGGACATTCAAGCCCTGGATGAAAACGACGGGGAGGGGCGGAAGTTTGATGGGTTGTTCAGTTTCCATGAAAAAATCTCCGATAGACGACAATGTCATCGCCGCTCCGCGTCACGATGGCCAGAACGGAATCACTGGCCTCCGTGTCCATGGCGGGCACGTCTTCAAAGTTGCCGCCGCCGGTCGGCGAAACTTGAGAAACAAAAGACAACAGACCTCTGGAATCGCCCGCGCACAACTCTTCCAAAATTGAAGAGGGAAGAATTCCGACGGAACCTGAATCAGCCATGATGGAATTGGCACGGGAGATCGCATACAAATCGCCGTTGAAAGATTTCTTTTCGGAAAGTTTCGCGCGAATGTTTTGCAGATTGGGCCACGCTTCCTCAATCGCGCGCCAGTTGGTGAACAGCGGCGCCGGCGGCGGCTCGAACGAGAAAGTCCGGTTCAATACCGGCTGCCACTGGCGAATCGCTTCGCTGGTTTGGAAGTGAACCGGCAGCACGCCGTCATACAACGGCGGATCGGCTTCGCGCCCGGTGTCGGCACTGTATCCGTAATTTCGCATGTTTGGATTAATGTTTGGATTAAAATTAGGGTTATAGATTTGTCCTGGCGTCACTTGAACATCCAAAGGCACCCAAAGCGCATCCTTCAGTTCCGTCACCGATTGTTTGTCGCGGGCGGCGAAGACCAGTTCGTAACGGTTCCAGCGCAGCGCGGTTCCGTCTTGGGTGAGGTCCACGACGATCAACGACCGCCGCTGGTCGCGCAGGCCGAGATAATGATTGGCCATCAGCACCGTCGCCACCGTGAACGCGATGCTCGTTGCCGGAAACAGCACCCAGGTCAACCTCCGCCGCCGGAGAAAGCCCAGCACAAAATAATCCGCCGGCCCGATGATCAACAGAAACAGCCCCAGCAGACCGAGCAGCGCGGAAAACGGGATGAGTCGGACTGTTCGGGGCATCAACAAATTCATCAGTTCGGCGCCCAGATTGGTTGGTAGGACCGAGTAGGAGAGCGATCCGGCGAATTGTCGGCCGTTCGGGATAATTTGCGGCAAAGGCACAGGTTGCGGCCCGCGTGAAAAAGAATTGTATCCCATCGAAGGATTCGCGGGTGTCTCCCAATGGCCGGAGTCAACAATCGCCTGCATCTGGCTGCTCCGCACCTTCCACAAAAATGCCGCCGCTTTCCGGCAGGCCGGCGCGTTCGTGTTCAGGTCCGCCACGATGTCTTCCGGCACGATGACGCCTCGGCCCAGGCCGGAGCGCAGGCTCAAAATTTCCTTCCGGGCCGGCAGAAGATTTCCGGCGTCGTCGGACAGAAACGTCGGGCCGCCGGATGTGGTTTCGGCCAGTTGGTTGAGAAATTCAATGTGGTTTGGTTGAAGTCCGCCGCCGACATACACGCACGCGCTGCCGCCGCCTTTGACCCAGCGGGCCAGGGCCTGGAGCTGGCGCTCGCTCGCCTGCTTGAATGCTTCCGCTGTCAGGACCACCACGTCAAAGGAGGTGTAGGCGAGCGGTTGCGCCGGCAAATTTTCCGGATCCAGCCGCACCACGCTGGTCAGCAGTAATCTCTGGGAAATGTTGTCCGACGTGGGCGCAAATCGTTCGAGCAACAGACTCTGCTCGATGCCCGATTGTTGCCAGCCTGCCGTGGATTCGGGAGCGCACCATCCCACAACCAGCGAACGTTCGCTCGACGTCGGCAAAAAAAGAACTGATGGCTCGACGTCAATGGCGTTCACGGCGGTCACAAATTTTATTTGCACCTGCACCTGCGAGTCCGAGAAAGGTGCCAACGTCGGCGGCAACAGCATCTGGAATTTTTGCTCGCCACCCGTCAACGCCATCTCGCCGCTGCGGTATTGTCCCAAAAGCCGGTTCCCTTCGAGAAAATCCATTTCGAGCCGGCCTTCGAGAATGCGCGTCGAGTCCCATTTGAATCGCGCCTCGATGGGGATCGGCGCTTCGGTCCGCGCGCGCAGCCCCAACGGGATTAGATCCACCTGGAGTTCGCCTGCGGCAAAAGCTCCGCTGGCGATTATTTGAAGGATGGTGTAAATCGCCAACACCATGCGCCGACGGATTCTCGATTTCACTTCCAGCCTCCGGGTTTTTTCTGGAAGAACCACCACTCGGCCAGCATCACGACGAGCGCAACCATGAGCAGGGTCGGCCATAAAGGCCAGTCCATTTTCACCACTGCCGAAGCTTCGGCAACCTGCAGTTGTTCGTTGAATTCAATCTGCGCGACGCCCGCCAGCGATGTTTCACTCGGTGAAAGCAGGCCAGCGCCCACGCGCCGGCGCGTCACGCCATTTTCCAAAACGGAATAGAAGCCCGCTCGCGGGGCGGCCACGCCAGAGACGATTCCATGATCATCCGCCGTGACTGGCTCGGTGGTTTGCTCCGGTGTTTGGATTTGATACCGGCCGCCCGGCGCGAGCGTCAACGGCGGCAACACGCCGGTGCGATTGGCTAGCGCTTCGGCAAGTCCGGCTTGTTCGAGCGCGGCTTGCACGACGTTCGCGACAAAAATCGGAAACCCGACGCGATACGGCAGTGTCGAACGGTCGGTGTGGAACAAAAGCGCGAACCGCACTCCGTCCGAATCCTGTTTCCGCACCAGCAGCGGTCCGCGCTGGCCGTAGATCAGCGCTTCGTATCCGGCATTCTCCAAATCGCCTTCGCCTTCGCCGGCGGCGAAGCGGGGCTGGTCGAGCACCATGAGGTCGGCGAGTTGCACGTGTTGCAGCACGGGCGCGTCGCGACGCCAATCCACCACGGACGATCCGTTCGTGCCGAGTTCGACGAAGCGCTCCAACTCCGGCGGAATGAAACCCACCGACAATTTTGTGCGCGCGACGAGATCCATGTCTTGCGGGCGGTCGCTCATCACCAGATCGAACGCGCCGCTCGCTTCGTCGCTGGTTTCCTGCGGGAATGATTGGATGCCTCGAATGCCTTGCAACGCGCGCCGATACGTGACCAGTGATTTCGGGACGAACACGCGCAACGGACGCGATCCGGGCAAATCCAAATAAGCCATGTTGTCCGCCGCGAGCGAATCGAATCCATCCGGGGTCAATTGGACTCGCAGCGACGACGCGTGATCGCCTTTGACTTGAAACACCATTCGCTGCGCGCGACCGCGGGCGACGGTGATGCGCTCGCTGGCAATGCTGTTTCCGTCCTCAAACAACTCGACCGACGCGTTGCCTTCCGCATCGGCTGAACCTTCAATCTGCACGAAAACGTCCCAGCCGCCGGTCACCGCGCGCTGGGCGCTCAACGCCGTGATGCCGAGGTTCGGCCCCGCCGGTGACAGCCGCTGATAATTCAGTTTGAAGGACAGATCGAAATTGACGCGTGGCGGGAAATTGCCGTCGGAAAACAACAGCACTTCATCGAACGGTTCGCTTCGTCCCAGCGCTTGAACGAGGCGCAACGCCTCTTCGAGGTCGCTGGGAACATCGGCGACTTGAATCTGGTCCAGCGCGTCGCGCAGCAGCCGTTTGTCGTTCGTAAAGCCGGTGAGTTTCCGGGGAGTATTATCGAATGAGATCAGGCAAAGCTCCTGATCCGAGGCGAGTCCGTCAATCATCTCGCGAACGCGGCGTTTGGCTTCGGCGAGGTGGCTGACTCCATCCGGCTTGTCCAGCGCCCCCATGCTCGCGGAACAATCCACCAGCACCGGCAGGCGGCGATTTTTGCCCGGGCCGCCGCGCCAGAACGGTTGCAGCGCGGCCAAAACCAGGAACAGCAGCAGCAAAATTTGGAGCAGCAACAGCAGGTTGCGCTTGAATTTCTGGAACGGCGAGTTGACGCGGTGGTCCTGCAACACCTGCCGCCACAAAACGAGCGATGGAATTTCCGCCCGTGGCCGCTTCAATTTTAGGAAATAAAACAACGCCAGCGGCGCCAGCAGCGACAGCAGCCAGAGATGACTCAACGCCTGGAAACCTCCCCAGTTCATTCGATCCACCCCTGTCTCCGCAGTTGGTCAAACAAGACCGATTCCACCGGCGTCGCCGAACTGACCGGCAGGAACCGGCCCTGCCGTCGCCGGCACAGCAGCGCGAGATCATTTTCCAATCCCTGCCGATACTCCTGGTATAAATTTAAAAGATCCGCGCTTGAGGAAACGTCCAGCGTCTCCTGCGTTTCGGAATCCACCAGTCGCAAATCGCTCGTCACGTCCGGCTCGATTTCTTGCGGGCTTAAAATTTGAATTCCCATCGGTTCGAGTCCGGCAGCAAAGAGCATGTTGAAGCTGCGCTTGAGATCGCCAAAGGTCAGAAAATCGGAAACGATCACGCACACGCCGCGGCCGCTGTGGTGGCGCAGGAGTAATTCCACCGCGCGGTCCAGCGGAGCGTCGCCGCGCCCTTCAACGCTCTCTATGAACTGGAACAGCGTCCGCAGGCTCGCGCGGCCACGGCACGGCGGCATTCGGTCCGGCGCATCACCCGCTTGGTGCGAAGTGTAGGCGCTGACGCGTTCGTTGTTCAGCAATCCCATCACGCCAAATGCCGCGGCCAAAGGTTTGGCAAGGTCCAGCTTTCCTTCGAATTTCATCGAAGCCGACGCGTCAATCAGCAGCACGACGTGGCGCTCCTCTTCCTTGTGAAATTGTTTCAGGTAGGGCCTGTGCAGCCGCGCGAATATGTTCCAGTCCACAAACCGCGTGTCGTCGCCGGGCGAGTAATCACGGTAATCGCAAAATTCCGTGCTCGTGCCGCCCTTGCCGGAAAGGTGTTCGCCGCGGCTGCGGCTCGTCCGCTTGCCGGCGGGCCGAATCCGCAGTCGCTGCAAACGATCGAGCACGCTGTTGGTCAACAGCGTCGTCATTTGCGGTCGCGGCGTGAGCAGTTCCATTTTACGCCTCCACGGGAACTTGTTCGACCACTTCTTTCACCAAATCGAGCACACCGACGTTGTCGGCCTGCCCGTCGTAATTCAACAGCAGCCGGTGGCCGAGCGATTCCGACGCGAAACTGCGGAGGTCATCGGTCGAAACATGCGCCCGGCCTGCCGCCAGCGCGTGGACGCGACCGCCACGAATGAGCGCCTGACTGGCGCGCGGGCTGGCGCCCCATTTGACGTAGCGTTTGATTTTTTCCGGCGCGAATTCGGAATCCGGATGCGTCGCCAGAACCAGCCGCACCGCGTAGTCACGGATTGGATCCGCCACGACCACTTTGTCCAGCGCCTGACGCAATTGCAGGATGCGTGCGGCATCCACGATTTTCCCCACCGCCAGCGATTGCTTCAAAATTGTCCGCGTGACCACTTCGTTCAGCTCGGTGCGATTGAGCGAGGCGACGTTCAGCTTGAACATGAACCGGTCCAATTGCGCTTCCGGCAGCGGATACGTTCCTTCCTGTTCGATCGGATTTTGCGTGGCCAGCACAAAGAACGGCGGTTTGAGCTGGTGCGTGACGCCGCCGGTGGTGACCGAACCCTCCTGCATGGTTTCGAGCAACGCCGACTGCGTCTTCGGCGTGGCGCGATTGATTTCGTCGGCGAGCAGCAACTGCGTGAAAATCGGTCCGCGCCGGAACTCGAACCGATATGCGCCATCCGGCCCGGCGTTCATGACGTTGGTGCCGATGATGTCGGCAGGCATCAGATCGGGCGTGAACTGGATGCGGCGGAATTCGAGATCCAGCACGTGACCCAACGTCTTGACCAGTTCCGTCTTGCCGAGTCCAGGCACGCCTTCGAGCAGGACGTTTCCGCCGGCCAGCAGCGCGGTGACGGCGCATTCCACCACGCGCTCCTGTCCGACGATGACCTTGTGGACTTCCTGGAGGATGCGCTGGAAGTCGTCTTTGAATTGGCTGGCCTCGGCCTGCAATGTTTCCAAGTCGCTCATGATCTTTTCCTTTCAACAGTTGTTTTATTGTTTCGTGTCATCGGTCTTTTCCTGCTGCTGCCGTTTCCGTTTCATCGCCAGCAATCGTTCGGTGGTGGATGCCGGAGATTCTTGCTCCGGCGCGGCTTCGGCAACAGAAGATTTTCCGGCCGGTTTCGACTGCGGCATAGGTCGCGCCGAGGCCGGCGATGAACTGACCGGCGTCGGCTTGCGACCCGCATCGGTGGTCTCTCGCACTTTTTCCTTGAGTCGCAGCAACGCGCCGAGCGTTTCGGTGGATTCCGTTTTTTTGCCCGCGGCGAACCAGCCGCGCACCACGCTCCAATCCAGTTGCACGCGCCGCACGCCGACATCCAGCGGAATCAGGCACGCCAGCAGGATCAACAGCCAATCCACGATGGGCTTGGACGTTTCCTTCGGCTCGCGCGGGACGGTGAACAAGTCCTTGCCGGTTTCCTGGCCGGAAAGAATTCTTCCTCCGGTGCGGTCCGCTATTTGGCGCAACGTGATGGGATCGGACCGGAACCGGAGATATTCGGATGAATAGGCGATCACAAATCCGCCCAGCGTCTGTTCGTTGCGTCCGGCGCCGACGCCCGCGATGGCAACCTGATATCGGCCCTTGCCCCAGAGCGGAAACCGGCCTTCGTAGCGGCGGGGACCGGTCTGTTTCAGCGACAGGCTGGTCTCGCGTTGGTCCGGCCCGCTGATCTGCGCCTGGATTTCCAGCACGGATTCCTGCGGATTATAATCTTCGACCTGGATCACGCCTTCATCGCCGGAGGCAAAGGTCTGTAGATTCAAATCAGAATGCTGTTCCACGCGTGAAATCTCGATCATGAGCTGCTTGACGAACGCTTCGTATTTGTCCCATTGCACCCAGTCCGAGCCCCAGTTCGGCGACAGGTCCGAGGTGAACGCCGCCGCCGTGCCCAGCCCGAACCGCCACGTGGACAAGACCGGGTTGATTTCATCCTTCGACGGTCCCTTGAGGATGGTGATGGAGCGGGCCTTCGGCGTGGTCAGGACATAAGCATGCAACGGCGGCATCGAATCAATTCCTTTGAGCACCGGCGAAGAAAATTCCACCGTCGGCACGAACGTGGTGTTCTGAATCATGCTCCGCTTGAGCGTCTTTGCTTCCTTGATAAAAATTGATGGCAACTCGTTCGGATCCATCACCAAATAATGGTGGCCGCCGGTGACGCCGGCCAGCGTCTGCATCACCGGAATGTCCTCGCCGCCATGCGGATTGATGACCACGGTCGAGACGCTGATTTTCTCGGCGAGGAACTGGTTGACGAGATCGGGCGTCGGCGGCGAAGGATCGCCGTCGCTGATGATGATCATGTGTTTGGCCGCGGCGTCGCTGGCTTTGAGGCCGGTCAAGCCCATTTGCATGATGCTTTGGAAGCTGGGCATGTCGCTCGGCTCGCATTGATTGATCAAGGTGACCATGTCCTCGTAATGGCTTGCCGGCGTCAGCGGAAAAACCCATTGATCGCCGCCCGGACCGTAAATCAGCACTCCGGCCTCATCTTCCGCGCCAAGCACGCGGATGGCTTCCTTCGCGATGCGTTTGGCCCAGACGTTGCCCTCGGGAAATTCGCAAGTGTGCAGCACAATCACCAGCGCGCCCTTCGGCAAAACTTTCTTCTGCTGAATGTCCATGTCCACCGGCAGCGCTTCCTCGATGGGCGTGCGATGATAGCCGCCGGGCCCGAAGCTGTTCTTGCCGCCGACCATCAGGAAGCCGATGCCCTGATTGTAAACGGCGTCGCGCAAGGATTGCATTTGCACCGGATCGAAACTGTCCGCCGCAACGTTCACGAACACCACGCAGTCGTAAGGCATGAGCGACATCGCATCACGCGGAAACTCGAAGGCGGACCGCACCTCGACCAGGCGCTGGGCGTCCTTGAGCGCCTTGACCAAAGTTTCATAATCGCGCGGATCACCCTGCGGATCGGTCACCAGCAGCACTTTGCCTTCGCCTTTGAGATAGAGAAAATTGATCGCCGTATTGTTCTCCTGCCAGCCGTCCTGCCCGGGCGGAGGCTCAATCGTGGCGACGTATTCGTAATAACCCGGCTCGCGGAAATAGAGCGGCAAGGTGTAACGATTCTTGCCTGCGTCGTAATGAACATTTTGTTCGGCGATCACTTTGTCATTTTCGCGCAGGACCAATTTTCCGTCGCCCGGCTGCAACGAATTTAACAGGACGCTCGCTTCGTAAGTTTCGCCGATCTTGACCTGGCGCGGCAGATCGAGCCGTTCGAGCCAGACTTCATGCTGGTAATCATATTGGACCGGCAACACGTCCACCGCAACACGGCGCGACTTGAGATCATCGAGGATTCCGGCGACGTTGCCTTCCGTTTCCACGCCGTCGCTGATCAGCACGACACGGCCCTGTTTGTCTTCCGGCACCACGGCCGCGGCCAGCGAGAGCGACTTGGCGATGTCAGTGCCGTCCTTGGCGACGCGTGCGTTAATCACCTCAAACGGGAAACTCAATCTCGGCGGAAGTTCCACCGCCGCGTCGCGTCCGAAGACCACCAGGCCCGCTTCGTCCTTTTCCGGTTTTCCGCCTGCCGTTTTCAGAATGTAATTCAGCGACCGGTCGGAAACTTTTTCGCCAATCGAGTCGGACACGTCCAAGGCATAAACGAGAGCCAGACCGTTGGTTCGCCAGACCACCCGTGGCTCGGCCAGCGCGAGAATGAAAAGTCCCAGCACCGACAAACGCACGAGCAGCGCGACGGTGGATCGGAATCCGCTCAAGCCGCTGTAACCCGCCAACTGGAACCACCAAATCCAAATGCTCAAGCTCAACAATCCAAAGGGCGCGAGGTTGGAAAATTCAACCAAACGCCGGAGACTCACGAACAGGCAGCCGCCGACAAACACGGTCAGGAAAATCAGCAAAGGCAAAACAGCGCCGACCGTCACCCGCTTCCGGGGCGGCGGCGCGAGATTCAACAGCCATTTGCGGGCGTTCAACATTTCATGGCATCTGCAGCTCCACGACGCGGCGGTTGCCCGTGTCCGCCACGTAAATCCTTTTTTTGGAATCAACGGCAATTCCCCACGGCGTGGCAAATTGTCCCGCGCCGGTGCCAGTCGTTCCATACCGACCTAATACTCGACCGTTCAAATCAAACCGGGTCACGCGACCGGCGCCATACTCGATGGCATACAGCGTGTCATCCGCGCCCAGTTTCAAATCGTATGGCAACTGCAGCGCCAGCGGTTGTTCGCCCGAATCCAGAATTTTCAAAAATTTTCCGTCGTCGGTGAAAACCTGGATGCGGTTGTTGAAGGCGTCCGCCGCGTAAATTTTGCCGTCGCGCCACACCAGCCCGGAAGGCCGCTGGAACTCGCCGGGATTGGTCCCAAATCCACCAAACGCGAGAATGAAACGACCGTCAGAAGTGAATTTCTGCATCCGATCGTTGGAGCCGTATTCCGCGACGTAAAGATTCTCCTGCGCGTCTTTTGTCACAGCCACCGGATAAATAAATTCGCCCGGGCCTTGGCCTTCCTTTCCGAAAGTTTTAAACGTCTGCCCGTCCGGGTCGAAAACAACCACGCGATGATAATGCGTGTCGCCCACCACGATGCGACCGTCGCGCAGAACGCAAACGCCCTCCGGGTTTCCATTTCTGCTGTCGGGCATGTGCCACTGGCGCGCGATGAAACCGTCCGGCGCATAAACCAGCACGCGACCGGCGGTGTCCAGCGCGATTACTTCGCCGTGGTTGCCGATCGTCAGACTTCGCGCCGCCGGTTGCAACAATCCCTCCGGCGGCACCGACCACAGATGAACCTCCGCAACTGGAATCGTCGGCCCAACCGACGACCTGCGGCATCCGGCGATATGCAAACAAAGCAACAGGCACAACAGAGCCTTCAAGATGATTCGAGTTCCCTGTGGCAAATGGTTGGATGACGGGCGATGGAAAAATTTCCGGACGGCACCAGAGGGTTCGTGCCGCACTTCCAGTTCGGCAACCGCACCCTGAAAACTCGCCGACTCGACCACGAATGGCGACTGGTCGTCGGGCTGGGCCGAGATTTGTTCTGGACGAAAACAGCGCGCCGCCGGTTCCTCGCGGCGCAACCAGAGTCGGGACGCTTCCGGTTCCAGCCAATTGGCTTCGCCGAGACACTCGGCCAGCTCCGGCGTCGCCGCGCGCCAATACAAAGTTTCCACCTCGCCGTCGTAATGCACGCAACCGTCTCGCAAACAAATCACGCGCCGTGCCTCCGCCAACACGGGCCGTGGCGAGTGAGTTGCGAAGATGAGCGAATTGTTTTTTTCGGCCAGATGTCGGCGAATGATTTGCCAATATTTGCCCACGCGGCTGGGATCCACATGTTCAAGCGGCTCGTCCATCACCAGCACCGCTGCGCTGGCGGCCAGCGCGCGGGCGACCGACAGCCGCGACTGTTCGCCAGCCGAAAGCGTGTCGGGGCGACGGTCGCGGCGATGCGTCAGATCAAATTGCTCTAACCACCGATTGGCCTCTGTTTTCTGGTTGGAAATATCTTCAGTCACGGCTGTGATGTGTTCCAACATCGTCAGGTGCGGCCATAAGCCGCCATCGGCCGGCACCCAGAACAATGCAATTCGGTGCGTGCCGCGGTTGAATTCGGCAGTGAGTTTTCCCGCGTTGGGCTTTTCAAATCCAACCAGCAAATTCAGCAGCGAAGTTTTGCCCGCGCCTGAATGTCCCAACACCGCCGTGACGCCGGGTTCAATTCGCAGCGTGATATTCAGCAATCGCTGCCCCAGTCCGACGCTCTCCAATTGCCACAAAGTGTCTCTCATCGCGGTGCCCACCAGCGTCGCGTTCCGAGCGCCAGCAGGAAAATAAATATCGGCGCTGCGAACGCCGCGCACGTCATCGCGGACAACGCCGCGATTTGGCCGTAGTGCATCAGGTTATAGAGCCGCACCGTCACCGGCGTCATGCCGATGGGTGCGAGAATTGATGACGCCGTCAAATCCCAATAGGCCCAGACGAACAACAATACCATGGCCCAGAATTTCCCACTCGTGCTCAATTTCCAGGAGAGTTCGCGGACTGCCGGCGATTTTTGCAGCAGCGTGGTCAGGTGCAACCCGCTTCGGTGTGCGGTTAATTCCAGCACCCGCTTCAGCATCAGCGCCATCGGGAGCAGAACCAGGCCGAGGGTGAACACCAACGGCACCGGCGTGTCGCGAAGCGAAATCAGCCCCGGGAGTTGAACCGCCGCCAGCACCGTCAGCGACAGCACCAGTGGGCCGAGGAGTCCGACAAAAACCGCGCCGACGAGAATCACTTTGCAGACAATTGAACCGATGCTGCGACCGTGCGCGGCGGTGCCCAGCCAGAATGCCGCCAGGCCGGCCAGCGTGCTTGCGCCGGCGGCGAACAAAAGGCTGGCAAGAATTTCACGGCTCAAAACAAAATTCTCCAGGAGCGGGCCAAACCCGCGAATCGTGCCCCACAGCACCATCGCGGCGGGAATCGCCAGCACGAATACAAACGCGATCAGCAGATGACACCATGCAAACCAACGGCTTGCCAAGCTGCCCTCAATGCGCCGTGTTGGAATTACCTGGTGCCGCCCCAGCACGACGAACGCCGTCGCTATGGCGACGGTTTCGCACAACAACGGACCCAGCATCCGGCGCAATGATTCACTCAACGACAGACCGCCGGCGTGCGAGTCGAACAGCGCCACGGTCCACGATTTCACGACCATGAGCGAAGCCATCTCGAACTCGGCGAACGCGAAAAGGAACACGACGGCGAATGCCGCGACCGTTCCTCCGGCGCAACCGGCACGGATGAGAAATGCCCATCCGCCAAATTTGGAACTTGCCAAGGTGAGTCTTCGACAATGGATGGCCTCAGCCGAAATTGGCGCGGGCGTGAAATGAAGAATCACGGCGGCGATCGGCGTGAATTTCCACCAGAGCAGCGCTGAATAAAAAATGGTGTTGAGGATTGGATGATGAATGAGCGAAAGGGAAAAATTCGCGTAAGCGTAACCGGTGAGGAGAACGGGAGTGAAATACGGCGCCAGCAACAGAATCCACGCCATCCGCCGGATGGGCCGCCGGCGGTCGGCCAGCAGCGTCCGCATCAGTCGCGCCGCGGCGACCGCGAGCACTCCGACGATCAAGCTCCGGAGCAAAGTCATTGATATTCCGATTTCAGCCATGCCAGGCATTCGGCATTGGCAACGTCAAGATCGCCGAGCGGCACGCCGTCGGCGGCCCAGAGTTGCAGTTGTTTCACGTCGCCGGGCAGGCGATTGTTATCCACCGGGCCGAGTGGTATCTGGCGCGATTTGGCGGCGGCCAATGCCATTTCACATTTTTCCGAAAGGAGAAAATCCACGAGCTTTTGCGCCTCGGCCAAATGCCGCGTGCCGCGGATGATTGCAACCGTGTTCGGGATGCAAATGGTTTTTCCATTTTCCAATCGCACCGGAAGCATCGCCACCGGCTTGCCTTCGTCGTGCGCCTCGAAGAAATCGTCCGTGTCGGTCCAACCAAGATCGCAGACGCCCGTGGACACGAGATCTTTCACCATGGAATTGCCGTCCACCTCGCGCAAATGGCGCGCGCGCCGGTCGGCTTCCCAGGCGAGAATTTTGTCGCGCCCCCACAATTTCCAGAGGATGGTGTATTGCGTCCGGGTCGTGCCGTAGAGCGGTTTGGCGATCACCATGCGGTCCAAATCGCCGCTCGTTGCCTGCTGAACCGTCGCCTCGGTTGGCGCCAGGCGGTTCGTGTTGATGATCCACAGGCGCAGCCGCGCGGCAAATCCGGCCCAGCGGCCGTCCGCATCCTTGAACGCGGCGGGAATTCTTTCGTAGCCAGTTCCACGGTAAGGAAGCAACGATCCTTCGTCGGCGAGTTGAAGCGTGCCGAGCAGCTCGTTGTTCCAGAAAACATCGCAGCGCGGGTGCGCCTTTTCCTGCAGCAACAATTCCACGAGTCCAAGCGACTTGGTCGCCTCGGTGTCGTAGCGCACCGCGACGGAAATGCCGGTTTCCTGCTCGAACTCGCGGAGAATTGAATCCGCATAAATGGAATCATGGGCGCAGTAAACCACCAGCGATTCCCGGTGCGGCGCCCAGAGCAGGTAATAACCGCCAAACAAAAGCGCGACGAGCGCGGCCAGCACAACCAGCCGCCGGGCGAAACCGCGATCACGGTTGGGCGTTGGCGCTGGAGTCATTGGGGAGCGTGTCGAAGTATTGTTTGATGGCCGCTTGATATCCCGGCGGGATTTGTTCCTGGACCACCGCCTCGCTGGCTTGCTGGCGGACATCCTGAACGGCCCGCAAATATTCTTCACGCGCCGGACCGGCGTCGGAAACTTCCCGCGTCTTCCATTCCATCAGCATCCGGCCCGGCTGAAGCAGCGATGGGGATTTCTCCGGCTGTAAACCGTTCGCCGCATTGTCGTCGCCATAAGGACGCGGACCGTAACCGTAACCCGGCCCCATTCCCATCCCCGCGCAAAGAGATTTGCACTGTCCTTCGCAAAACGCCGCATACGCCGCAAGGTCGCCAAGCTTGATGAAATCCTGGCCGTCCAACGGTTTCAGATTGTGCAGCGTTTTTGCCAATTGCAGCGCCTTGAGCGCTTCCTCGATGTTCTGCATGTCCGCCATCGCCTTGGCCAATTGGGCGAGTTCTTCCTGCGTCAGCTTCAATGAGTCGGCCATGCCTTTCAAGGATTCGCCCGAAAGGGCCGGCACGTTCGACAGCGCCAATTGCTCCAAGGCGCGTTGCAAATCGGTGTCAACGGCCTGTGAATTCAACTGCTGATCGAGGGTGTCTTTCAGGTTTTGCAGGCGGTCCATGAGTTCCTGCCGGAGTTTTTCCCGCTCGACCGGGTCCTGGGTTTTGGCCAATTCCTGCGCCATTTGCTTCAGTTCATCCAACTCCTTGTTGGCGCTGGAAACATCGCCCTTTTGCAAATCATTTTGCAATTGCTGGGCTTTCGCCGGATCGGCCAGGCCAAAACTTTGCGTGGGCGGCGGAAGGTTCAGCGCGTTCTTAAGTTTTTCCTCGCTCGTCTGCTTCCAGAGCTGGCCAAGGATTTTTTGTTGATCATTGAGGCGTGACAGCGTGCCGGCTTTGTCGTTTGGCTTGGCTTCCTGAAAGGCTTTTTCGAGACTCGCGATGGCTTGCTTCACCGCCTCGGTTTGTGCGCCGGCGCTTTTCTGCTCCAGCAGCGCGGCCCGGACATCGGTGGCTTTGCTGATTTCGCGCACTTGCTCGCGTTTTTCGGACAGTTGCCGTTGCCGTTGGTGCAAATGGAAAGGATCGAATTGCGGCAGGCAATAAGCGGCAAGGGCCAAAACAGCCAGAGCGGTGCAGATTCGGAAAGTGTCCCGCTGCCAGTGGTAGGGCACAACCTTTTGGGGAGCCATTTTGGCGGCCCGTTGTTCCGCCTCTTTCAGCACCAAGTCTTGATAAGCGCCGAGCGAATGCTCGATCAGCGAGGCGGTCAAAAACAAGTCATGCGTCCCCATCCGCGCATCCGCCGACCGCGCCGCATCGGTGACATCCGTGCGCCGACGAAAAATCCATGCCAGAACCAAAGCGCCGGCGGGAAAAACGGCCAGCGTCACGGGAGTGAACCAGGAGGGAAGCAACCCCAACAATCGGGAGGCCACCAGAGCCACAGCGTAAAAGCCCAATGCAATCAGGAGAAAAAGCCGCCATTGCCGGGCAAGCGATACAATCATTTGTCGCCGGCTGACCCGCCGAAGAAATTGTTGCACGACGGACGGACTCATTTTGTCAATCATCCAATCGGATTGTCCTATCCATAATGGTTCGCTCATGGACATTCAACGACAAAGTTTTGAATTTGATGCAAGGATGTTCAGTTACGGGTTGGTGCGGAAAAGGAGCAACGCCGCCGGGCCGTTGGTCGTGTGTGGCCGGGCGACAACGAGTGTCTGCAAATCAGGAATGAACAGGCCGGTGCGGGCTCGGGGAGCTGTCGGCAAGTGCGCCAGGCGCGTAAGTTCCTTGCTGGTCGCAGGGACCTGGAAGACATCCACATATCCTTCGCCGCCGATGATATAAATCCGCTTCAATTTCGCGTCATAAAACAAGTCGTCGGCATCGCCCACGCATGGCGTTTGGGAAAGCATCTCGCCGGTATGCGTGTCATAACTGGCCAGGAGCGGCGGTTTGCGGCAGGCGATGTAGAGTCGGCTGGAGGAGGCGTCCAGCGCCATCGGAAAATTCTTTTCCGTCACGGTCACTGGCCAGTTGGTGGCAACAGTCAGGTTGGTGGAAGAGACGTTGAGCACGGCGATTTGATGTTCATCTGGGACGTTGACGTAAATCCGTTGGTTTGCCGGATCGAGTTGAAAAGATTCAGGATGAGCCGGCAATTGAATTTCCATTTTAATATCGGCTTGTCGCGGACGATCCAAAAGGAAATCGGCGGGCGAATGGGATTCTGCGGGTTGACCGCCCTGATTGGCGGGAAGCAATGAAGCGAGATCAATCGCCGAGAATAATCCGTTGCCGGGTTCGCCGCCGGAGCCGGCGTAAATCATTTTGGCGCCAGCGGCGAAACGCACGTTGTCGGCATTGCGGCCAAGGTCCACCCACGGGCCTTCCTCGAACGTGTTCGCATCGAAGCTGCGACACGTGCCATCGCCGCGACTGCACACTATCAGACGGTTCTTTTCGGGAATGAAGACAAGCCCCTGTGGTTCGCTGACACCAGTGATTTCGTAAATGCGTCGCCGTTTCGCAAGGTCAATCACTTCGACGGTATGGTTTTCCAGACCGGAGACAAACAGCCGCTGCGACCGGACATCCACGGCGAGATGATCGAGCCGGCCCTCCACGCCTTCGAGGGACACGGAGCCGATGGGAACCAAGCATGACGGGCCGGTCTCAGTTTGTGCCGGGACGACTCGGAGGAACAATGGGACGGATGCAAGGAACAGAACAATCAACCACTTTTTGCCGACGATAGGCGGAATTTTCATCTGCTCGAGTGACTAACAACATTTCGTCGAATGTCAATTTCTCAATCGCTTCGACAGCGATGGAAACCGGCGCAGGCGGAACAGATTTTACCACCATAGCGCCGGCGATGGCTGAAACTTGAGCGCAGGTTGAGCATTGCGGCGTGAAGCAATGAAGCGTCGCACCCGCCAGCCGGTATTGTTTGCTGCGGGGCTTCATGTTCGTGTCCACTCTCAAATCCCGTTCAAACAACTCCAACACTTCGCTGAATTTCGGCGGCGGCACGCGCACCCGTGCTTCCTGATGCTTCTTGAGGAAGTCCACCAAGCGCAATTTGGCGGTTGTCCAGACCGAGGATTGCAGGCTTTCACGAATCAACTTGCGGCCCACCTTGATTCGGCAATAGTAATTGCCGCTATTGACGTATTGCAACAGGTTCGGCACTTTGGGAAAGGAACGCCATTTTCCATCCGGGAAATGTGTTCTTCCCGTTTGCGACTGTTTTGCGGAATGTCCCGTATGGTTTCAAAAATTTAATATCTACTGGATACAATGGCGGGATACAACGTAAAAAATGCCGAAACAGGAGTTGCGCCCAAATCATTACGAAGTGATTGAGGTTGACGATTTGCGGACATGAGGTCATGGCGGCGATCGAGGCGCGGGATGGTTTGGCCCTGAACGTGGAGGTGGGGAGAGTGGCGGCAAGTGATTTGGGTTT
>Ga0302320_10006192_pt1 | contig 26622 bp, 28 predicted proteins | sample Bog_T0_3_FD_202130 | JGI IMG/M metagenome (GOLD analysis project Ga0302320, IMG submission 202130) | Peat permafrost microbial communities from Stordalen Mire near Abisko, Sweden - Bog_T0_3 | ecosystem: Environmental > Terrestrial > Soil > Wetlands > Peat | place: Sweden: Abisko, Stordalen Mire...
GGGCGGGCTTGTTTGGCTTGGGCATCCCGAAGGACAGCATACTGAAGTATGAAACGGCGCTCAAGACCGACAAGTTTCTCCTACTTGCCCATGGCTCTGCGGATGAAATCACCAGCGCCAAGGAGATCCTGAGCCGCACCAAGCCGGAGATATTGGAACACCATCAATGAATGCGCCAGCTACGAACCGAATCGCTCCCGCGACGGTTGCGGGCGCAGTCACTAATCGGGACGCCATTCAAGACATTACAGAGGCGAGTTGCTGGGGGCCGCATGGGAAAAGGCAGCATCTCTGCAAACGAATCGCAATGAACCCAAGAATCTTAAGGACGTTATAGTAAGCCAATCGCAGTAGCACTGTGAAACCAGAAAGAAACGGTATATGAAAACACTGAAATTGAAGGAATGGAGTCGCCGCGCGGAGATTGGCAGATGGTCTGCCATCCTCTTGGTTGCGGTTGGGATGCAAACTCTGATGCTTCCATGCCTGAAGGCGGAGACGAAGGAAAAGCAAATTACCGACAGCGGCATCACATCCGTCGTTGAAAAAGGATTAAAACAAGAAAAAGGAGTGGCCCCGGATGATGTGGATGTCAGCACCAGTCAGGGGATCGTGAGGCTTTCCGGTTCGCTGGACAACCTCCTCGCGAAAGAGCGGGCGGTTAGGATCGCAGAAAGCATCCGTGGTGTGCGCGGGGTGATTGACCAGACCACCGTGACTCCGGTGTCCCGCTCCGACGAGGACGTCAACAAGGACATCGCGGCGGCGCTGAAGCAGGATCCCGCAACTGAATCCTATCAGGTGGCTGCTTTCGTTCAGAATGCGGTCGCCACGTTGACCGGCAGCGTCGGTTCCTATGGGGAAAAACAGCTTGCCGCACGGATTGCCGAGGGAATCAAGGGAGTCAAGGAGGTCCACAATAATGTCACGATCAATTATCTAGCGAAACCCACGGACACGCAAATAGCCGACAACGTCAAGGATCGTCTCCAATGGGACATCTGGATCAACGGAGAACTTATCAAACCGACGGTGAAAGACGGCAAAGTGACGCTCACCGGAACGATTGGAAGCGCGATCAGCAAATCGAGGGCCGACGACGACGCTTGGGTAAACGGCGTGACGTCTGTGGACGACAGTGGCGTAAAGATTGAGCCGCGGGTAAGCAACGGCCCACACAAAGAGCACGAGATTGCCGAAAGGTCTGACAGCGAAATCAAGCAGGCCGTTCAGGCTTCCCTTCATCTTGACCCACGCGTATCGGCCTTCTCCCCCGATGTGATCGTCGAAAACGGCGGGGTTATTCTCGGCGGCAACGTGGGGAATTTGAAGGCAAAAATCTCCGCTGAACAGGATGCGAAAAACATAGTTGGCGTCTGGCAGGTTAACAACCTGCTGAAGGTGAGAGCGAAGGAGCAATCCACCGATGCGCAGATGGAGCAACAATTGAAGGCGGCCTTGGCCTGGGATCCGCTGGTGAACGGCGACACAATAACCGTGGCTGTCACCAAACGCGTTGCGCACCTCTCCGGGACGGTCGATTCAAGCTTTGAAAAAGCCGAAGCGCAGGATGTTGCCTCGCGGATAAAGGGAGTGTTGTCGGTGCGCAACAGCCTGAAGGCTGAACCGGAGTTTTCAACTTACTACTACAACGATTATTCGCCCTACTCTTATTCGCCCTACTCCTACTATTCCTACGGGGACTGGCCCTATTACTCCTACTACGGCTGGCCTTATGGCAGCCAGTGGCTTGGCTACGATTCCGGAATGTATGAGCCGCCGCTATTTCTGAGCGACGAACAGATCAAAAAGGACATCAAGGACGAGTTCTTCTGGAGTCCGTTTGTGGACAGCAGTGATATCAATATCACCGTTAACGGAGGGGCGGCCACTTTGACCGGCACCGTCGGGACCCGGATCGGCTGGAATGAAGCCAACAGAGACGCCTATGACGGAGGCGCATACAAAGTGGTGAACCAGGTCAAAATTACGCACAAAGCATCGTGGTGGTGGTGGTAAGCCCCATCACGCGCCAGCAGTCGCAGCGCATGATCGACCGGCACTCGGGCGGTGCCGATTTGAAAGAAACCAATATAGTGCCCCAACAACAATTTCACCGCGAATAAGCAACTGCTCCTACGCGGGAGCAAAACAACGGAAATTATCATAATGAGACAAAACAAGGCATTCGCAACATTGCTATTTATCGTCGTTTTGGGCGCAGGCGCCGCATTGGCATACACCAGACAAAGAGTCGGGGCTAGCGCAGAGGCCTTCGGAATTGTGATCGGAGCCTTTGTTCTCGCCATCATTGTTGCTTCCGCAACCAAAGTTGCCAACCAGTGGGACAGGGCGGTGATCTTGCGTCTGGGTCACTTCCACGCCCTCAAGGGGCCGGGACTGTTCTTCATTATTCCGGTCATCGATGCGATTCCCTACTGGATCGACATCCGCGTCATCACGACCGGATTCAAGGCGGAAAAGACCCTTACCAAGGATACGGTGCCCGTGGATGTGGACGCCGTGCTGTTTTGGAAGGTGGTCGATCCAAAGAAGGCGTCCCTGGATGTGGCGGACTATCAAAGCGCCATCAGTTGGGCCTCCCAGACAGCCCTGCGCGACGTGATCGGGAAGACGATGCTTTCGGACATGCTGGAAGGCAGGGACAAGATCAGCAGCGTGCTACAAAAGATCATTGATGAGCGCACCGAGCCGTGGGGCATCAATGTCATCTCCGTGGAGGTGAAGGACGTCTTGATCCCCTCGGCCTTGGAGGACGCGATGTCGATGCAGGCCCAAGCGGAAAGAGAGCGTCAGGCCCGGGTGATCCTGGGAGATTCGGAGCGACAGGTAGCGGAGAAGTTTGCCGAAGCTGCGAAGAGCTATGAGCACAATCCCATCGCCTTCCATCTGCGGGCCATGAACATGCTGTATGAGGGCTTGAAGGAGAATGCCACGATCGTGATCGTTCCCAGTACGGCCGTGGAAACGATGCAACTTGGCGGGCTCGCTGGAGTGACGGCGCTGACCATGGGATTGCAGGAACGCACCGCCGCAGCGCAGGTCGCCGAAGTCAAGAAGGCCCCCGCGGTCGCGCCGCTTCGGGCGGCAATCGAAAATCCGGCGCTCTAAACGGAGAACCGGACCGATGATCAATTCCAGCCCACCGGAGCTGACGAAGCCGCTGCAGATCGGAATCGCCGCCGACCACGGTGGCTTTGCCTTGAAGCAGCATCTGGTCGGGATGTTGCGCGAGAGCGGACGTTACGTGATCGATTTCGGAGACCCCCGGCCGCAGCCGGACGATGACTATCCGGATTTTGTTGTCCCATTGGCCCGCGCAGTTTCCGCCGGGACGGTAGATCGCGGCATCGCCATTTGCGGCAGCGGCGTGGGCGCTTCGGTCGCCGCCAACAAGGTGGCGGGTGTGCGCGCGTGCTTGATTCATGAAACGTTTTCCGCGCACCAAGGCGTCGAAGACGATGACCTAAACATGATCTGCCTCGGCGGCTTGGTCGTCGGCCACGCGGCTGCGTGGGAGCTAATTCAGGCTTTTCTCGCAGCGCGCTTCAGCGGCGCCGAACGCCATCGCCGCCGTCTGGCAAAAGTGGCCGCGCTCGAAGGCCAGCCGATGAAGGCAACGCCGTGAAAATCAGTCCCCTGGCTGGAAAGCCGGCGCCCCTCGGAATACTGGTCGATGTGCCGCGGCTCATCACCGCCTACTATGCCGAGGTGCCCGATCCCAAGGTACCGGCGCAGCGCGTGGCGTTTGGCACCTCCGGGCATCGCGGCTCGTCGTTCAATCGGGCTTTTAACGAACGGCATATCTTGGCGATCACCCAGGCGATCTGCCTGTATCGTGCGCGGCGGAATATCGGCGGCCCGCTGTTTGTGGGCATCGACACCCACGCGCTGTCGATCCCGGCCTATGCCACCGCGCTCGAGGTGCTCGCGGCGAACGGAGTCGAGGTGATGATCGCCGAAGGGAACGAATACACGCCGACCCCGGTGATTTCCCATGCGATTCTGACGTACAATCGCGGGCGAAAAGCCGGGCTGGCCGACGGGATCGTCATTACGCCCTCGCACAATCCGCCGCATGACGGCGGCTTCAAATACAACCCGCCGAATGGTGGCCCGGCCGACAACGTTGTCACCGATTGGATCCAGGCAAAGGCAAATGCACTGCTCGAAGCCCGCCTCAAAGGAGTGAAACGAATCCCCTATGAGAAGGCTTTGCGCGTTTCGACCACGCATCGGCACGATTATGTCAACGGCTACATCAACGACCTCGGCAAAGTAATCGACCTGGACGTCGTTCGCGGCGCGAAGCTCAGTCTCGGCGTCGATCCGCTCGGTGGCGCCGGCGTCCATTATTGGGCGCAGATAGCGGAGCGCCATAAGCTAAACTTGACTGTCGTCGACGAGACGGTCGATCCCACCTTCCGTTTCATGACGGTCGATTGGGACGGCCAGATCCGCATGGATCCATCGTCGCCTTATGCAATGAAGCGACTGATCGGAATGAAGGACCGTTTTGATCTCTCGTTCGCCTGCGACACCGATTACGACCGCCATGGGATCGTCACCAAGAGCGTTGGGCTTCTCCCGCCAAATCATTACCTCTGCGTCGCGATCCACTATCTGTTTCAAAACAGACCGAAGTGGCGCAAGGCGGCCGCGGTGGGAAAGACCGTGGTCAGCAGCGCAATGATCGATCGCGTTACAGCAAAGCTCGGCCGGAAGCTCCACGAGGTGCCGGTCGGCTTCAAATGGTTTGTTGACGGCCTGCTCGACGGTTCGCTGGGTTTTGGCGGAGAGGAGAGCGCGGGGGCCTCCTTCGTCCGTCTGGACGGCAGCGTTTGGACGACGGACAAGGACGGATTCATCCCCTGCTTGCTCGCTGCGGAGATCACGGCACGGACAGGCAGCGATCCGGGCGAGATATACAGGGCGCTCACTCACGAATTCGGCGAGCCGTGTTACGATCGCGTGGAAGCGCCCGCCACGCCGGCGGAAAAGGCGGTGCTGGCGAAGCTTTCTCCCGGGCGGATCAAGCTCACCGAGTTGGCGGGCGAAAAGATCCAGAGCATCATCACCCGCGCCCCGGGCAACGATGCGCCGATCCCCGTTGAATTTCTTGGAGGCAGGTCGACTTCCCCGTCCCGGCGGCTCCGCGGAAAAGCGTGATGAAGGACTGGCTCTCCATGATCTTGCCGACCGCCCGGCGTTGCTCTTCGGAAAGTCGGTCAGCCGGCGAGAATTTTGGGTTGAGGCACTCATGGCTCCGAACGGCCTTTCGGGCGGTGAAGTCCAATTCCATTTCGAGGCGAACCAACTCCCTTGACGTGACTTCGGACTTTTCAAGGAAGAAGACCGATTCCATGCGTTTCATCGCGTCGCGCAGCTCCGGGAGGCTGAAGTTTTGGCCGCGTCCGCGGTGGAGCACAGCCGCGAGAAGGTGATGTTCGGGCACGACGCAGTTCCGCTCAAAGACGTGACGCGATCCCCAGGACAGGAGGTCGGTCAAGTCGGCCGGCGTTTGCCGCTCGTCTCTGCCGCAAAGGTCGGCCGATTGAAGGGATGATCGTTCGCTGGTCGAAAGCTGATCCAGCCACGAACTGCGCAACCGGTCCGCCGTCGCTTCCTGAATCTTCCGGCGGCGCCGATCATGCGCAACCTGGTCGCGCACGTCGGCCAGAGTCCCGCGCAGGCCGTCGCGAGCCACGCGTTTGGCCGTTTCCTCGTGAATCTGCCGGCTGCGTTTCGAGAAGCGCTGGATTACGTCGTTACTGACGCCTTGAATCTCAAAGCTTCCGCAAGTCCGAAGGGGTTTGTAGCCGAGCGCAGTCAGGCCCCGGCAAAGCTCGTGTTCGTAGATCGCATTTGCGAACCGCTGGGCTTTCAGCATGCCGTGCGTTTGCAGCGCCTTCCACCGGTTTTCCACGGGATCGAAGGTCGCGTTGAAGATGACCGCGTGGGTGTGCAGGTGCGGATCGAGTTCCCGGCTGGTATCGTGCCGGAAACAGGCCGCGATCAGGCTCCGGGTGGGCCGCACGCCGTCTTTGTTTCCGCCTTTGCGGACGCGAGTCTCCGCGAAGGTTTCCAATTCCCGGAGTGCCGTCCGGACGGCCTCCAAATGAAGGCCGATGACACGCGGGTCGTAGAGCAGGGCGACCACCGAAACGCTTTTCGGGGGACTGATCGTCCAGTCATAGAAGATCCGCTTGTTGGCGACCCACTTCCCGTCCTCCCGCCGGACCGAATTCCGGCGGGCTGTCAGGCGGCTTCCGGTTCCGGGATCGTTGCTCTCGCAAAGCGCAAGGAATGCCGATTCGTTCACCGTTTGGGTGACGTTCAACCGTGCGGCTGCCTGGCCGAACCATTCCCCGGCAACGGCGTTTTTCTGCGAGTAGTAGTCGCCGGCACAGAGGTGGGTCCGGAAATACTCCCGGGCGTTTTTCAGGCTGAGTTGCGGCTTCGGTGAGATCATGGCAAGAGTCCTATGCGACAAGGCCGGAAATCCGGCCGAAAGTGACGGAACGCAGGAGCGTTCCTTTCTTTGGGGAGACAACCTACCCCTTGCGGTTGCCCGCAAGATCAGAGCACGAAAAGGCACTCTTTGTATGATAACGCAGGATACTTGAGGACGACTCGGGATCAGTCGTCCCGGCTCGCCTTGAGCGCTCCCGAGTCATCCGCCAGGGCGGGCCGCTCGCCCGGCCTTTGGTCGCGCCGGATGCCGTGCTCCTTGCAAAATTGCCGGATCGCACGGCGGTCAACGTGCCGGTATTTGACCGGGAGATTGTCGTGCAGTTCGCCGACCTGGTAGCGGACTTTCGGGTAGTCCAGGATGTACAAAAGCACATGGATTTTCCACGAGTTCGCGTGCCCGAAATCGGCCTCACCGATGACTTGCTCGGACCGTTCGCTAAAGAAGTGGACCGCCCGCAGAAAGTCGTGAACCAGGCGCCCCGAAGGGTCGCTTGCGAGAGCCGTCCAATGGGCGGTGATCGCGTCCAGGAAGGCGGCCGGAACATCGGTGCGGCCCGATGCCGCCAGCCGGGTCCAGAGCCGGACAAGGAGAAACGTCATCGCGTCCATTCCGCCGCCCTGGTAGCGTTTGATGAGCGCCAGAATCCGCGCCTCGGAGAGACCGCCATGGGGTCCTTCGCCGCCCGCTTGGGGCGACGGCTCGGACAAGACCAAGCGGGTTACGAGCGGCGACCAGAGCGGGGCGTTAGAGGCGATATTCGCGGGATCGGCGAGCAGCTTTCGGAATGCGGCTTGTGTGGCCGGTTTCGTCGCAAAGCGCTCGAAAAGCCAGGTGCGGACGAACAGCGAATCGCGGCAGAGTTTGACGAAGTGGCGCGCTTCCGCCGCGTGCTCGGGAAGCATCGCCTCGTGGAGGAATTTCGCGATCCGGTCGTCTTCGGGGAACGCGGTGTCACGACGTTTGCGTGTTCGGGTCGTGGTCATTGCGCACCGCCTTTCTGGCCGGAGGCTTGGGAGTATTCGCGGAGGAATCGTTCAACTTCCCAGACCGGGTAAACCGGCCGGCGGATGGCCCTCGATGGATGGAGGAGCCCGCGCTTTGCAAGCCGGTCCACAGTGACCGCGCTCACGCCCAAGGCGCGCGCAGTTTCCTCGCGCGAAAGCGCGAGAATGAGGTTATTGGAGCTTGTATCCGGGTTATTCATGGCAGCGCCAAAATTGTCGAAAATTTACGGGGACGATAGGGACGCAGAGAACGGCCGGAGTCAAAGGGTGTCGCCGTTCGCAAGGCGCTGAACCTGCTTTCTTGGCAGGCGCTTGTGGCGAAGGCAGGGCAGAGGCCGGAGCAGGCGCCGGGCGATCAGCCGGTAGATGGTCGGCTGGGACACGCCCAGCACGTGCGCGGCTTCCGCCACGGAGTAGGTCAATGGCTCGGCGTTGTACGCCGGAGCCGAAACGATTTCCGCGGAAGCCGGAAACGCAGGAGAAGTTAATTCAGGGTTCATGCGCCCATTCTGGCGCAAATGATGAAAACTGGATAGGGATCGGATGAAAGCGGATTTGCTCCTAATCTATCCGGCTATCATCCAATGTGTTATAATTTCTGGTCTCTTGACATAAGCCCCGTCAGCCTCTCGGTGCTGCCCGAAATGGCGTACAAATAAGTGCCAGGAGACGGAGGTCAGTCGTTATTGACGGCGTGCCGATTCACCTCACTTTGTCCTCATGAAGAATTTTACCGCTGTGGTGGAGCGCGATCCCGTGACCGGCCTGCTCGTTGGATACGTGCCGGGATTTCCGGGTGCGCACTCTCAGGCAGAGTCATTGGATGAGCTCAACGCCAATCTGCGAGAGGTTGTTGCCATGCTGCTCGAGGACGGTGAACCCAAGCTCGATGCGGAGTTCGTAGGCACGCAGAGCGTCGCGATTGCCTGAGCATGGGCTCAATCCCAGTCCTCAAGCCCGGCGAAGTCTGCCGATTGTTGGAAACCGCGGGTTTTGTCGCGGTGCGGCAACGCGGGTCGCACGTTCAATATCGCCACGCCGACGGACGCGGCACGACCGTTCCTTTGCACAAGGGCCGCGACATTGCGCCGCCCTTGTTACGACACATTGCGAGAGACATTGGGCTGACCATTGAGGAACTCCTTGGACGGCGTTGAGGACGGCTGGCGAGCACGCGTCGCCGCCGCAGGTCAGGAGCAGAAACCAGAAATAGCCCGAGGGCGATCCCATCGCCTTGATCCGGCATTATTAACTACTCGGCCTTCTACACTCATTTTCTACACGTGAGCCCTTTTTTGGGAAAAACTGGGCCGTGGTGGGAATGGACCTCGAGTCGGCTTTCCCTATGACGGCGTCATCGGGCGAAGGTGAAAGGATTTGGGAGAAACCTCTCGTTTGAATTGCGAACGAAGCGCTCTATCAACTGAGCTACGGGCCCGTGGGAGGGTGAGTTCTTAGAAACCCCGGCCGACAAGTCCAACACATTTTGATCGGACGGGCGATCACCGGAAGATCCAAAAAAGGACCAGGGGCAGCAGGATGAAAATCCCCATCACTGCATACAGGATCAGCCTGGCCCTCCCGGCTTTGGTCTTTTCAGCGTCGTTGGAAGGCATTGTAATCCGGGTCGGGACGCATGAAAACACAACACTGGCTGGTGAAGCAAGAGCCTGAGAGCTACCCGTGGGAGTCCTTTGTGCGCGACGGCGAGACCGCCTGGGAGGGCGTCCGCAACTATCAAGCGCGAAACAACCTCAGGGCCATGCAACCCGGTGACCAGGTGCTTTTCTACGCAAGCGGCGAGGTCAAGGCGGTCATCGGCCTCGCGAACGTCGCCAAGGGCGCTTATCCGGACAAGACCGCCGGCGATCCGGCCTGGGTCGCCGTCGATCTGAAGGCGGGTGCAGCCCTGGCAAAGCCGGTCACCCTGGCGGAAATCAAGGCCGATCCAACGCTCGCCAAGATCGCGCTTGTGCGCAACAGTCGCCTGTCCGTTTCACCGCTTTCCCCGGAAGAATTCAACCGGATCGTCCGCAAGGGCGGTGGGCGGGTGCTCCCATGATCGAACAACTGACGATTCTCGCCCCCGGCCTCCTCGGAGGTTCCATTGCCCGCGCGGCGCGGGCCCGCAATGCCGCCCGCCGGATCGTCATCTGGGCGCGCCGGGCCGAGGTGCGGAAGGCGCTGGCCCGCCAGCCGTGGTGCGACGTGGTCGCCGAGACGGCGGCCGGGGCCGTCAGGACCGCGAGCCTGGTCATAATTGCGTCGCCTGTCGACGCAGTCATTCCGCTTGTCCGGCAGATCGCATCGGCCCTTCCCAAGGGGGCGGTGGTCAGCGACGTCGGCAGCGCAAAAGGCGAAATCGCGCGCGAGGGCCATGCCGCCCTTTCGCCGCGCGCCCATTTCGTCGGATCCCACCCGATGGCGGGTTCCGAAAAGACCGGGTGGGAGAACGGCTCGGCGGGACTCTTCGAATCGCGCACGTGCTTTGTCACTCCTCTTCCGAAGACGGACGGGAAGGCCCTGCGGATCGTCATGGGATTCTGGAGGAAACTGGGGGCAAATGTCGCAAAGGTCGCCCCTGAGGAGCACGACCGGATCGTCGCGCACATCAGCCACCTGCCGCAGATACTCGCCTCGAGCCTTTGCTCGTTTCTCGACGAAAAAGACCCCGCCTGGCTGAAATTCGCGGGCGGCGGGCTGCGCGACACAACCCGGATCGCCGGCAGCGATCCGGCGCTTTGGCGAACGATCATCGCGCAGAACAAGGACGAGATCCGCCGCGTCCTTCGGCAATACCAGTTCGAGCTTGTCGCCTACGAGTCCGCGATCGCCAAGGGCGACTGGGAGGCGCTCGCGAGGCTCATGGCCCGGGGACGGGCGTATCGCGGGAGGCTTCCCGAACTGTAGCAGAACCGGTTCCGGTGGCTGCAAAGTTTGCTTGGCGCAGGGCCCCATGTGGGAGACGCTAGCGGGGTCCATGCCGCTGCCGCCGCTGCTGCCAATCCCGCCTTTCACGCGCCCCGCCCGGGGCGAGGCGGCCGTTCCGGGCTCAAAGAGCCTGACCAACCGGGCGATGCTGCTGGCGGCGATGGCCGATGGGCCGACCGTGTTGACAGGCGCCCTTTTCAGCGAGGATACCTCAGTGATGGCCGAGGCGCTGCGCAGGCTGGGCTTTGAGGTCGGCGAGGACCCCGCGCAAAGCGAGATCAGGATCGTCGGACGCGGAGGAGCCGTTCCAGCCCGCGAAGCGGATCTGTTTGTGGGGCTCGCCGGGACGGCAGCCCGTTTCCTGACGGCATTTTGCGCGGCAGCCGAACACGGCGCCTACCGGCTGGACGGAACGCCCCAGATGCGCAAGCGCCCGATGCGCGGCCTGGTCGATGCGCTGCGTTCGCTCGGCGCCGACATTCGATGCACGGACGAAGAGGGGCATTTCCCCCTGGAAATCCGCGCGCACGGACTTTGCGGCGGAGTCGTGAAGATCGACGCGGGCGAAAGCAGCCAGATGGTTTCAGCCCTGATGCTTGTCGCCCCGTTGGCCCGTGAGCCGCTGATCATCGAGGCGACAGGGGTGCGGATGCCCTTCGTTGAAATGACGGAGCGGCTCGCCGGGGAGTTTGGCGCGGGGGGACGGGACGGCGCCGGATCCGGATCGGACAATTTGCCGGGGCCGGGGTTCAGGTTCGTCGGCAGGCCGATGAAGGTTCGCTCGCCAGGCCGCTTTGCGATCGAGCCAGACGCGACGGCGGCGAGCTACTTCCTTGCCCTTCCCCTCGCTGCAGGGGGATCGGTCTTCCTGCCAAACCTGCGCCTGGAGCGCAAAGGGACGTTTCAGGGCGACGCGGCATTCATCGAGGTGCTGGGAGAGATCGGCGCAACGATTCTTGGGCGGGATGGAGGGGTCGCCGCGGCCCATGACGGCAAGGCTCCGCTTCGCGGCGTCTCGCGCGATTTCTCGGCGTTCTCCGACACGTTCCTGACCCTGGCCGCGCTGTCGCCGATTCTCGAAGGTTCGACCCGCATGACAGGTATCGGCCACACCCGGAAGCAGGAGACCGACCGGATTGCGGGAGCCGCGCGCGAACTGAGGAGACTCGGCCAAGACGTGGTCGAAACCGCGGACTCCCTCACAGTCGCGCCGCGGCGGGACGAGCTTCGGCGGAAGGCCGCAGGCGGCCCGGTGGAGATCGAAACCTATGGCGACCACCGCTTTGCCATGAGTTTCGCGATCCTCGGCTGCCGCGACGTTCGGGGCGACGGGCTGCCCTGGCTGGCCATCCGCAACCCCGCCTGCTGCGCAAAGACGTTTCCTGGGTTTTTCGAACTACTCGAGAGCCTGCGCCAAAGTTCGCTGGCGGCCCAATGAGCTCCGGTTTCTTCATAGTCGCCATCGACGGCGGGGCAGCGGCCGGCAAATCGTCCACGGCCCGGGCCCTCGCCGAGCGGTTCGACCTCATGCACGCCGACACAGGCTCCTACTTCCGTGCGGTGACCGCCGAAATGCTCCGGCTCGGCGTGCCGCCGGGGGATCTGCCGGCGGTCCGGACCGCCCTCGCGGCGCTCCGCCTCGGCACACGGGTCACGGGCCGAAGCGCTGAAATGGAAATCGCCGGCCGGGTGGCGGGCAACGAGATCCGCAGCGCCGATGTCAATTCCGCCGTCTCCCATTTTGCCGCCATCCCTGAGTTGCGCGCCGCGCTTCTCGCCTATGAGCGCGGCCAGCCGGCGGTTGCGCGCGCTAGGGGATTCAGGGGGCTCGTCATGGACGGCAGGGACATCGGATCGGTTATCTTTCCAAACGCCGATTTTCGCTTTTTCCTCCACGCGGATCCGGCGGAGCGCACGCGCCGGAGGGCAAGGGAAGGGCAGAACGACGCGGTGGCCGAGCGCGACCGGATCGATTCCTCCCGCTCCACGGCTCCCCTCTCCTGCCCGGCCGGGGCGATCTCGATCGATTCGACCCATTTGACGCTCGGCCAGGTCATCGATCGCATGGCCGAATCGATCTCGGCGCGCAACGCCTCCGCATGAGCGGCCCGCACCCCCAGTTGGAAATGGAGCCGCTTTACGGCTTCAGCCATTCGATCATCAAGATCATCTATGAGATCTTCTTCCGGGGCGAAATCACCGGCCTCGAAAACCTCCCGGCCAGGGACGGCTACATAGTCGCCTCGAACCATGTCAGCCTGCTCGATCCGCCGGTGGTCGGCCTATACCTTCCCCAACAGGTCGCCTTCTTTGCGCGCAAGACTCTTTGGAAGCCGGGATTCGCGTCGTGGTGGCTCGACGGGGTCGGAACGATTCCGGTCGATCGCGACGGAGGCACCGACGTTGCCGCGATCAGGCGCGTGCTCCAGACCCTGAAGCAGGGAAGGGTCGTCATACTCTTCCCCGAAGGAACACGCTCGAAGGATGGAAGGCTCCAACCCCCAAAGCCCGGCATCGGCCTTCTCGCCTGCCGCACCGGCGTGCCCGTCGTCCCCGCCCGGGTCTTCGGTTCGTTTGATGCCTTCGGCCGTGATGGAAGACTGCATCTGGGAGCGCCCGTCTCCGTGCGGTATGGCCGGCCGCTAAAGCCGGAGGACTACGACCGGCCCGGGGACGGGAAGGAACGCTACATGCTGGCCGCGGGGCGGATCATGGCCGCAATCGCAAGTATCGAGGCACCCCACCGCCCTGTGTTATAGCCTGCATCCATCACAAAACCGACGGGCGCGGCATATTTCCTGCCAAAGGACTGGCAAGGTTGCGCAAAAGCGAGGGATGCTCCGCTACGCAAGGCCGCAGGCTTTCCTCGCCCGCCCGAGAACGACGGAGGCGACTTCCCGAGCGCGCCCCGCGCCCTCCTTCAGGATATTCTCGACCTGGTCGGGATTCGCGGCCAGTTCGGCGCGCCGTTTGCGCGCCGCCGCAAAATAGTTCCAATACTGCTCAAACAGGCCCTTCTTCAGATCACCGTAGCCGAGCCCGCCTTCGCGCAGGCGCCTTTCATAGTCGGCGGCGACTTCCGCGGGCGCGAGGAGGCGAAGCAGCTGGATGCAGAGGTTCCTGTCGGCATCCGGCTTCGGCTCCTGCGGGGTGCGGCTGTCCATCACGATCGACATGACCTTCTTGCGGAGGACCTTCTCGTCTCCGAAGATCTCGATCGTGTTGCCGTAGCTTTTGCTCATTTTCTGACCGTCGAGTCCGGGGACGACCGCCACCTCGTCGCGGATTTCAGCCTCCGGAACGATGAAGGTTTCGCCGTAGCTCTGGTTGAACTTGATCGCGATGTCCCGGGTCATCTCCAGGTGCTGCCGCTGGTCCTGTCCGACGGGAACCTTGTTCGTATCGTAGAGCAAAATGTCGGCGGCCATCAGGACCGGATAGGCGAAAAGCCCGAAGTTGGGCGAGATGCCCTTCGAGACCTTGTCCTTGTAGCTGGTCGCCCGCTCCAAAAGGCCCATGGGGGTCAGGCTCCCGAGAATCCAGGTCAGCTCGCACACCTCGGGCACATCGCTCTGCCTCCAGAAGATGCACCGCTCGGGATCCAGCCCGCATGCGAGCCAGTCCAGCGCGATTCCAAAGGTGTTCCGCCGCCTTTCGGCCGGGTCGAACAGCGCCGTCATTGAGTGGTAGTCGGCTACGAAATAGAAACACTCGCCCCGCGATTGGGCCTCGATCGCCGGGCGCATCGCGCCGAAATAATTGCCGACATGAAGCGTGCCGGAAGGAGTGATGCCTGTGAGTGTCCGCATGAAGGGAATTTCAGTCGCGCCGCGGGACGGTCGAATGCGAGGGGCGATCCCTGGCGATCATCGCGGGCGGCAGCACCCCGCCGAACGCCATCGCCGGCATGACCAGGGAACGCGGGCCGAGAAGCGTGCCCGGGTTGAGCACGGCATTGCAGCCGACCTCGGCGTGATCGCCCACAATCGCCCCGAATTTTCGAAGACCGGTCTCGTAGGCCCGGTCCGCGGCGCAAATGACAATCGGCTTCCGGTCCAGCCTCAGATTGGAGCAGATGACGCCCGCGCCCAGGTGGGCACCGTTGCCGAGAACCGAATCTCCCACGTAATTGAAATGGGGCGTCTGGACTTCGTCCAAAAGGAGGCAGTTCTTGTATTCGCAGGCATTGCCCAGGATGCACCGGGCCCCGACGATGACGTTTTGCCGGATGAGGGCGCCCGGCCGGATGACCGTTTCCGGCCCGATCCAAACCGGGCCGGTGATCACGGCGTAAGGCGGCAGCTTCACTGTCGGATGCAGATAAACCGGCCCCTCCACGTGGACCCCCGGGGGCAGTGACGCCGCGGATCCTTCAAATTTCCACGATGCGAGGGCCGGGCCTATCCGGACCAGCCACTCCCAGGGCAGGGCATCCGCTGCAAAAAAGGATGCAAACGGCGACAGGGACTTGGGCAGATTGAAGTAGTCGGAAGCGCGCATGGCGGGTTTGAGGCGGCTATCTCCAAACAGTGCGAAAATCGCTTAAAAATAAAGGCTTAAAAGAAAAGGCCCCCAGACGATTTGGCGCGGCTGCATCGCAAACTTTGGCGTTAAACCCGCCTTCGCCTTATCTTCGGTTCGTAGAAAAGGCCGCCAGACGATCCGGCGGGACAGCATCGCAAACTTTGGGCATTGAACCCGCCTTCGCCTTATCGTCGGCTCGTAGAAAAGGCCGCCAGACGATCCGGCGGCCTTTTCTAAATGGAGCGGGCGAGGCGGCTCGAACGCCCGACGTCCACCTTGGCAAGGTGGTGCTCTACCAACTGAGCTACGCCCGCAAAGCAAGGAGTCAGCAGTAGCCCGTTGGCGGAATCCGTCAACTGGATTTTGGGCCCGGCTACCGATCAGTAATATCCAACTCGGGCCATTGGGCCAGTTTGCGATGGAGAGTCCTGCGGCTGATGCCCATGAGTTCGGCGGCGCGGGTGCGATTGCCGCGCACTTTGAGAAGCGCCTCGCGGAGCAGCCGCCTTTCGTTCTCCTCGACCGACAGCTGGTTGGCGGCGGGAACGCCCGATCCGCCCGCCGCAGCGGGCAGGGCACCCCGGTACTTCGGGTCGAGATCGTATTCGGTGACGCTTCCTCCCCGGCGCGTGACGACTATGTTTTCGCAGAAGTTCCTCAATTCCCGTATGTTGCCAGGCCAGGAATAGGTTCCCAGGGTACGGAGGGCACCGGTCTCATAAACGATGGGCGGGGAGCCGTTCTCCTCGGAGAACAGCTTGGTGAAATGGGCGATAAGCAGCGGTATGTCCTCCGCCCGCTCGCGCAACGGCGGCAGGAAAAGCCGGACCACATTCAGCCGGAAAAACAGGTCCTCCCTGAATTTCCCGGCGCGGCAAAGCTCCTCCAGGTTCCGATTGGTCGCCGCCACCAGGCGAACGTCCAACTCGATCGGTTTTGAGCCGCCCACCCGTTCAATCGACTTTGTCTCAAGAAAACGCAAAAGCTTCACCTGGGTCGCGGGCGTGACCTCGCTGATCTCGTCGAGAAAAAGGGTTCCCGAATCGGCCGATTCGAACCTGCCGATGCGGCGCTCCGCCGCACCCGTGAAGGCGCCCCGCTCGTGGCCGAACAACTCGCTCTCGAGCAGGCTCTCCGAAAGAGCGGCGCAGTGCACCGCGATAAAGGGCGCCCGTGCGCGCGGGCCCGCCTGGTGGATGGCCTGGGCGATCAGCTCCTTTCCGGTGCCCGACTCGCCTTCGATCAGAATAGTGGCCTTCGACGGCGCGACAAGCTTCACCTGGTCGATCAGGGCCTTGAGCTTGGGGGAATCCCCGAGGATGCCGTCAAAGCTGTACCGATCGTCCAGGCGCTCGTGGAGCTGCTTGACCTCGACCTCCAGGGTCTTCGCCTTCAGCGCCCGCTGGATCAGGACCTCAAGCCGCTCGATGTTGACGGGCTTGGTCAGGAAATCGATCGCCCCGCGCTTCATAGCCTCGACGGCCGTCTCGATCGTCCCGTAGGCGGTCATCATCAGGACGGCCGGCTTGTTCGGCTGCGCAAGCGCGTGGTCGATCACCTTCAGGCCCGACTTGCCCGGCATCCGCAAGTCCGTGATCACGACGTCAAAGGGCTCGCTTTCCATCAGGTTCACGGCCTCGTCCGAGCCGGCCGCAACAGTCACGTCGTAATTGTCCGCAAGCGCCTGTTGAAGGCCCTCGCGGGTGTGTTTTTCGTCGTCGACGATGAGCACACTCGGAACCATGGCCGTCCATTCACGCGCCGGGATGGCGCGCGGTCAAGCGGTCACTTCCCGCCGGAAGGAGAATTCGGAGTAGCCGGGGCCGGCTGCGCGAGGCGCTGGACAAAGGGGGCCAGGCGGATCAGCGAGACGCTCGGGGGAGGCGAACTGTCGATCAGTGCGATCACCTTTTCCCGGCGTTCCTTGAGCAGCGCGCGGACTATTTCGCGCTGGGTGTCGTCGAGCTGGTAATCGCGGGTCAGGCTGTCGAGCCGCATTCCGACGACAACGTCCCACAGAAGGTTGTGGGCCGGCAGTTCAAAGCGGAGGCTCGCGACCTCGTCATCGGTCAGCGGAGGACCCGACTCCTTGAGACCGCTCGGACGCTTCTTCGCGTGTTCCTCGTGGTACTTGCGCTGATCAGGAGTGAGCAGCTGGTTGAAATCGCGCATGAACCCGTCCTCGATCACCTTCATTTGGGCGAGAAATGCGTCGAGCTGCGGCTTGATGGAGTCGATCTGCTTGATGAGGTCGGCCCGGTTGATGGGGCGATCGCGCCAGGCCGTCTCGGGCTGCCGCGGGTGGGCAAACTCGGCACCCACGAGCCCGGGAGGAGGAGGCAGCGGTCTGGCCCCCTCTCGCCATGTGCCTGCAAAATACCCGATGCAAAAAACGGCTATTGTGAAAATCGCTACAATAAGCCTTTGCTTCATTGCGGAAGTCCGGAATCGTCGGCAGCCATGGCGATCTGCTGCCAGTCGGCCATTGTTCGGTTGTCCTCTTGGTGCGCACTTCGCGCCTGGACGAGGGCCACGGCGATGAAGCAGATGGCTGCCGTTGCGGCGCCGAGGGCGAACTGGCTGAGCATCGAGGGCGCTGCATCGATGCCGGCGCGAGCGGCGCGCAGGACACGATCGGCAAAATTCGGTGACAGGAGGGAGGCAGCCCGTTCGAAGAGTTGTTCCCAGGCTTGGTTCTCAGGTTTCATGGTCGGACTGGTAGTGTAGGCGAAGCTGCTCGCGGGCACGATGGAGGCGCGCTTTGACGGCGGCAACGCTCGTTCTTAGTGTTTCGGCAATCTCGGCATGGCTGCGCCCCTCCTGCACGAGGGCAAGAAGCGCGCGGTCCTGCGGTCGGAGCTGGGAAATGGCGTAGCGCAGGGCGTCCAATTCCTCCGTGTCGACGGCGCCAAGCGGCTCTGGAACGCCTTCGTGCTCGGGAGCAAACGGAAGAAAGATCCGGCGCAGCTTCTGCCGGCGCAAATGATCGATGCACGTGTTGCGCGCCAGGCGGAAAAGCCAGGATTCGAACTGCGCGGGGGCCTGAAGGCCGTTTAATGCTCTGATCATTTTTATGAATACCTGCTGGGCAAGATCCTCCACGGAGTCGCTGCGGCTGGTCATTGCATAGACAAACCCAGCCACCCTGTGCTGGTAATTGAGGATGATCTCACGCTGTGCCGCCTCGTCACCGCGCTGGGCGCGGCGGACAAGGTCGACCAAGGCGGTCGTTGAACTAGGATCCATGCATTTGGCATTGCTACATCCGGCGAGACGCAGAATTCGCCGGAAAGATGCGTTTTTTCAATTGGCTGAGCAGCGCCCAAGATGCAACCTTTCCGTTAAAGCCGGGTCTCCCCCGAATCCGCGCCAACTCCCTATGTCTCATAATATTCTCCCTTCGACACTGTTTGGGTTCGCCGGCGTCCTGCTGGCAGGCCTGGTTCTGGCGGCGGCCGGCTGCAAGACCCCGCGGCCGCCTGACGAGCTGGCGCAGGCGGTTGCCATTGGCGAGCGCCCAGTCGCGATGAGCGGCAACTCGGCCTTCTTTGGCGGCCAGATGAACGTCGTCGTCACGATCAGCCGCGGCATCGGCCGGGGCACGGGCGGAGGGGGCGGAGGCAAGGGCGGCAAGGGAGACAGGCACCAGGGAAGCAAGCCGGGCGACGAGGACTTCAGCGGGTTGGACAACGACCAGACCATGGCCTACTTGATGGCCAAGGCCGCCGTGGGCAGCCCGATGCCGCCGGTGACCATGCGCCTGAAGATCGAAAACAAGGCCAGGCAGACAACGGCCGTCGAGGTGCTAGATTTCGAGTCTGAGCTCGGCAATTTCGCGGTGCATCCCGAAATGCTAAGCATGGCGCCCGAGCAGGTCGCGGAGCCCGATCCCATGATCTCGCAGCTCGGGGTCACCTCGGACGATATTCCGTTCAAGGTGAGCCTGAAATCGGCCGGAAAGACGGAAACACAGACAATCCACGTCAAGAACGTGCTCGTGAAGCCGGACACCGGCAAATAGCCGGCCGGGCCTTACCCTGCTCCGCTCTGGAGCATCCGCACCCGGCGGTCCTTCCGGGGAAACTGAAGGGTCACCAGGGTTCCCACGCCCTGCTTGCTCTCGATGCCGACCTGGCCTCCGTGCGCCCGCATGATGCGCTGCACGATCATGAGCCCCAGGCCGTGGCCCCCCGGCTTGGTCGTGTGGTAGGGCTGGAAAAGCTTTACGAGATCCTCCTGGCTGATGCCGGAGCCGCTGTCGCCGAAGAGGAGATACACCGAGTCGTCGTCGGCGCCCGACCTGATCTTCAGCTCCCCCCCTGGCTGCATCGCCTCCATCGCGTTCTTGGTCAGGTTGAAGAACACCTGCTTCAACTGGTTGCGGTCGGCCATCACCGGCGGGAGGGTCGCGGGGGTCTCCGCCTCGATCGCGATCCCGCGGTCGGCGATCTCGTGGCGCTGGACGCGCAGCACCTCCGCCAGGATGCCGGCCAGGTTCACTTCGGCCAGATCGGGGGGGCGCGGGTGGATCGCCTCGAGGAAATTCCGGATGATCCCGTCGAAGCGCTGCACCTCCTCGCGGCAGACGCGGATGGAGTCGGAAACCGACTCGACCTCGGGGGTGGGCTTGAGCTTCTTGAGCTTCCGGGCGATGAGCTGCAGGTGGATCGTCAGCGAGTTCAGCGGATTGCCGAGCTCGTGGGCCACGCCCGCCGCGAGCAGGAGGATCGACGCCATCCTCTCGTCCTCGATCTGCTGGCCCGTCGCCGCCTTGTCGCGGGTGATGTCGGAGAGGATGACGACATACCGCCTGGTCTTGCTGCGGCCATCGCCCCTGAAAGGCACCATGTACAGCCGCACCGTGCGCCGCTCGGGGTAGGTCAGCTCGAATTCGCGCGCAGCGACGATTGGCGTCGCCGCGTCCGGATGATCCATCGCCGCCCCGAGGGAGGGCCGCAGGCCCGGCACAAAGCGCCACAGCACCCGCCCGGTTATCTCGTCCTCGCTCAGCCCGATGAAGCGGTGGGCCGCGTCGTTGAGGTACTCGATCACGCCGTCCGCATCGATGACGAGGACCCCCTCCTGAAGGGTGTTGAAGATCTCCTCGAAGAGCCCGCGCTCCCGCGCCAGGCGCTGGACAAGATTTGCGAGATTTACGGAATCGAGGTTGTCGAGCCGCCCGAGCACTCGGTCGAGCGAGGTGTTTTTCTTGCCGGCCATCTCTGCGCATTTATGCGGATGTGGCCCCGGTGGTCAACTCGCCTGCGTCCATCGCAAAATCCGACGACGGAGCGCAATCAGCCCTCCAGGAAGTCCATCTGGGCCGGGTCCACCCGCTCGGCGAAGAGCTTGCGCAGAAACAAATCGCGGTGGTGCAGGCAGCGCCCTAGCCTCAAAAGCGCCGCCCGGTGCTCGTCGGTACCGTAGCCCTTGTGCTGCGCAAAGCCGTAGTCCGGAAAAAGGGCGTCAAGTTCGACCATCATCCGGTCGCGGGCCACCTTCGCGACAATGGAGGCCATCGCGATGCAGAGCGAGCGGGCGTCCCCGTTCACGATCCCCGCGTGCGGATACGGGAAGTGGCGGAGGGCCAGCCCGTCGATCAGGATCCGGCAGGAGACGGACGGGCGGTAGGCGGCGCGCTCCTCGAGCGACGAGAACAGGTCGGGCTCGGTCCTCCGTTCGAAGGCGTCGGGTGGATAGATGCCCTCAAGGGCGCGCCGCATCGCCAGCTTCGTCGCCCCGAGGATGTTGAGCCGCTCGATCTCCTCGACACCCGCGCTCCCGAAATGGGCGTGAATCTGGCCCTGCGCCGCCAGTTCCTCGAATTCCCGCCACAGTTCCTCCCGCTCGGCCGCGCTCAGCTGCTTCGAGTCGTTCACGCGCCGGCCCTGGACCGTCGCCCAGCGCCCCTCCAGGAACTCGCGGCCAACGAGGACCGCCCCGGCGACGACGGGCCCCGCCAGGGCACCCCGGCCCGCCTCGTCAACGCCAATGAGTCCTGAGAACCCCTCGATTTGCTTCAGGTCGAAGCTCCTGAGCTGGCGGCGTTTGGGCATGGCGCTAACGCCAAATCCGGCTTTGGGGTTTCCGGGGCGCGTCCATCGGCCTGCGCGTTCAGCTCCCCCACTCCACCTTCTCCATCGGCTTGGGGAGCGGAAGCTCACCGAGCTTGCCTGCCGCAGCCACCACCTCGTAGGCCGTGCGGAAATGCAGCTTGGCAAAATCGCCCAGGCTGCGGGCTCCGAACTTGGCGATGATTTCGGCGGCCTGCTCCTTGACCCGGGGGCCCGCGCCCTTCTGCAGCTTGGCTCCAAAGCGCCTCGAAAGCCCGTGCATCTGGCGCACGTACTCAGCCCGGGCGATCACGGAGGCCGCCGCAACGACGGGATCCTCCTCCGCCTTCGTCCGCATCCTGAGCTCAAAGCCCCCCACGCCCTTCTTTGCCAGCTCCCGCTGGGTGAGCGGCTGCTTGCTGAACTGGTCCAGGAGCCCCCATGGCGCCGGCCTTGCGGCCAGGGCCTGGGCCAGCGCCGTCGCATGCTGCCATGCGAGCAGGCGGTTCAGGTTTGCGCCCTTCCGCGACATGAGCTCGTTATATTTCGGCATCCCGCAAAGGCATGTTTTCACGACCGCTCCGGGGGTTCCGCGGATGAGCCTTTCCAACTTCACGATCTGCGTGTCGGCGATCTTCTTGGAATCCTTCACTCCGGCCTTGATCCAGGCCTCGATTGCCGGCCCGTCCGCGATGACGGTCGCGGCAACAACCGGGCCAAAAAAATCCCCCTTTCCGCTCTCGTCGAGACCCGCATGAAGCTCGAACCAGTCGGGGTGCAGCACTTCGTCGTAGCCAAGCTTGGGGGTCTGCGTCACCTCCGCCTCAAGGGTATGCAGGACAAAGTCCTCGGTCCCCTTGCCTGCGATCACCACCTTCCCGCTCTCGTAAGCAGTCACATTGCAGTCCGGCCCGCGAAACGCGAAACGGGCGTAGGCGACCTCGAAGGACTCCCAGCCGCGCGCATCGAGCAACGACCGAAGCCTGCCCATCTGGGCGTCGTCGAGCTTCAGGGTGTAGGTCGACAGCTTCTTCGGCTCTTCCTCGTCCTTGGTCCTTTTCTGCATCGATGGTGAATGGCCGCAAAATTGGGGGACAAGCGCAAGCGCGCAAAACAGGCTTTGCTCGTTTTGCGGATCGGGGCGATTGTCCGGGAATGCCCGAGAACACAAGGTCGCGCCTGATCGCCCGAAAGGGCGCGTTCCAGGAGGCGCTCCTCGGCTGGTACCGGCGCAACGCGCGCGATCTGCCCTGGCGCCGGTCGCCGTCCCTCTACGCCACGGTGGTGAGCGAATTCATGCTCCAGCAGACCCAGGTGAGCACCGTTCTCCCGTTTTTCGCGCGCTGGATGGAGGCTCTGCCCGACTTTGCCGCCCTGGCCGCGGCGCCCGAGGACCGAGTCCTCAGGCTTTGGGAGGGTCTGGGATACTATTCGCGCGCGAATAGCCTCCGGCGGCTTGCCCAGTCGCTCGTCGCCATGCCTGAGATCCCCCGAAGCCCCGGGATATGGCGGCAAATGCCCGGCGTCGGCCCCTACACGGCGGCCGCAATCACGAGCATTTCGTTCGGGGAGCCCGCGGCCTGCGTCGACGGCAACGTGGTTCGGATTCTCTCCCGCCTCGCGGCTGATCCGACCGCCTTTCGGGACAGCGCGAATGCGGCAAAGGCCCTCACCCCCCTCGCCTCGCAGCTCCTGCCCGCGTCCCGGCCGGGGGACCACAACCAGGCGATGATGGAACTCGGCGCCACGATCTGCCTCCGGCGAAAGCCGCTCTGCCTGCTGTGCCCCGTGCGGCCATTCTGCGCCGCGCAGGAGCTGGGACCCGAGGCCTTCCCCAGGATCGCCGCGAAGATCATGGAAAAGCGCTCGGTCGTCCGCGCCTGGTGCGTGCGCCGAAAGGCCCTGCTGCTCAACCGCACGTTCGGGAATGCGCGCCGGCTGGCGGGCCTCCACGAATTGCCGACCGCCGAACAACTGGGGCTCGCCACCTCCGACGTGCGCCGGCTTCCCCTCCTTGCCAGGCGAACACGCACCATAACCCGCTTCCAGATCACGGAATCGATCCATGCGGCCGGGTTCGATGGCAAAATCAAAGGACACGGCGAGGGCGCGGGCGGCAGCTTCGTTTGGGTTCCCCTGGCGAAGCTGGGCTCGATCGCCCTGTCCGGCCCCCACCGCCGCTGGATCGGCGAAATCCTCGCCTCCAAGGCTGCGGGCACGGATTAGGATTGTACGTTTACTCCTTTTGGGCCAATAATTTCTGCTGAATGAAAATCATATTCCTACCCCTTGGATTGATCGTTCTCGCCTGCGTCGCAATCGCCCAACAGCCGACCCCTGCGCCCGCGGCGCGGCCGCCGGCCAAGCCGGGACTGGCTCTCACGACCTCCGGCTTTCCCGATGGCACGGTGATTCCGGCAAAGTACAGCGGGTACGCCCCAAAACCCGCGTCGCCGCATCTCGAATGGGACAACGTGCCGGCCAGCACGGTCAGCTTCACGCTCATCATGCATGACCCGGACACCTCGCCGAAGCAGAACACCGAGGACATCCTCCACTGGATGATGTTCAACATTCCCGGCTCCGCGCGCTCTCTCCCCGAGGGCGTCCCGAACACGGCCGTTCTTCCCGACGGATCGATCCAGGCGAAGAACTTCCGGGGACGGGTGGGCTACATGGGCCCGGGCGCTCCTTCCGCCGGACCGTATCACCACTACACTTGGGAACTCTATGCCCTCGACACGAAGCTCGACCTGACTCCTGACGCAACCCGCGCCGAGGTGCTGAAGGCGATGGACGGGCACGTCGTTGCGAAGGCGGCCATGTTTGGCCAGTATCATCACTGAGCCGATTGCCGGTCTTAGTACTTCATTTCACAAATGAAGTACTTAGGAAGGATTCCCGGCGGCGAGCGGATCGCCCCGCCTTCCTCACGCCATGAGCGCCTCGATCCGTTGCTTGGAAACGCGCACGTCCTCCGTGGTGGCTCTCGGACCCAGTTCGATCGTCAGCAGGTGATGCGGGCGCCAGAACTCGCTCACCATCTTGAAGTCGATCATGCCGCTGCCGATGGCCTGATGGTCCTGGCCTTCCGCATTCACATCGTGAAGGTGGAACCCGATCAGGCGGCCGGCGTTCTTTTCCAGGTGCTCCCGCTGGTCAAGGAGTCCCAGCCTGCTTTTTAGGCATGCGTGGCCGCAATCGTGCCAATAGCCGGCCGGCGCACCCTCGGGGAAGCCTGCCATGTAACCCGCGAAATCCGCGTCGAGCGGCAATTCTGTCAACCTCTCCCGGTTCTCCAGACCCAGGCTGACGCCCCGCTGGGCCGCATAGTCGAGAATTTCCTTAACGCTCGATTGGGTGCGTTCCCAATATTTGCCCATGCGCCCGCGCATCTTCGCGAGCGCCTTCGCAAGGAGGGTCTGATAGCGCTTGTCCTCGGTTGGGACGGTGCCCGGGTGCCCGCGCAAGTAGCGCTCAAGGGCCACAGCCGGATTGAAGAAGAAGAATCTGACGCTCCCCAGGTGGCAGACAAGGACCCGTGCCTTGACCTGCGCCGCAAAGTCGAGGGACCTTCTTGTATTGCGCAACCACTGGAAGTGCTCCCGGGCGTCCGTCGCCGAGGGCTCGAACAGATTGGGGGCCGCCTGGGCAACACCCGGCGGCAGCGGACAGAAGTTATGGGTCGAACTCACCCTTACCAACCCCTCCTCCAGTCCCTGAAGAATCCCGGGCACCAGTGTAATGCGGATCCCATGGCTGAGCTCCACGTACTGGAACCCCAGGTCAGCAATCTCCTGCAGCATGGCCCGCCCATCCGTGTGGCGATGCGAGCACCAGGAAGTGGAAAGAGCGAGAATGGGGTTCACTCAGCCGGCCATTTCATCCAATTGTCTGCGTTTGCCGAGCAGAAAGCAAAACCCCGGCCGAACGTTGCCCGGGCCGGGGTGTGGAAAGATTTGGTTCAAAAACCGGTGCGCCTTCAGCTGTCGTACCTGCGGCGGAGCATCGCCGTGAAAGCCTGCACCTTTTCCTTGCGCCTGCGCTTCTCGCACGGCTTCTCGTAATAGCGTTTGGCGCGGACGCCCTTGATGATGTTCTCGCGGTCGAGCTTCTTCTTCATCCGGCGGAGCGCGCGATCGATCGGCTCGTTCTTGCGAATCTTGATTTCGATGGACATGGGTTTGCTGACGTGGTCTGGGAGGGAAAAGGTCCATTAGGCTTCCGGGGATAGCCTACGTCAAACCGATTTTTTCCACGTGCAGAACCGACAGACGGAGCCCGGAAGTGCAGGAGCCATACCCTCCCGAGGAGTTGCCACCTCCGCCGACGTCTCCAGTCTCCGCCGTCGCGACAGCGATGCGGAGACTGCCACGTCGTAAACCCGCGTCCAGCGGGTTGAAGACGGGCGAAGCATTGTCAACGGCTCCGCCTCGGCAGGCCGGACGGCCCTGGTGGCACCCGACGAAGGGAGGGTATGGCTCCCTGCGCCTCCGGGCCCTTTGTTTAACTCTTGCGCGATCGCCGGGCACGCCTTGGGGTTGAATCGTGCCGTCAGCCGACAAGAACTTCGTCCATCTCCACGTCCACAGCGACTACAGCCTGCTGGATGGCGCCTGTCGGATAGACCGGCTGACGGACCGGGCTGCCGAACTCGGGATGAAGGCGATCGCGCTCACCGACCATGGCAACCTTTTTGGCGCCATTGAGTTCTACAACACGGCGAAGTCCAAGGGGATCCAGCCGATCATCGGCTGCGAGCTGTACCTGGTCGAAGGCTCGCGCCTCGAGCGCCAGGGAAGGTCCGACGAGGGAAAGACCATATTCCACCTGGGCCTCCTCGCCCGGAATCTCACGGGGTATCAAAACCTCCTTAAGCTGGTATCCGACGCCCACTTGCAGGGGTTCTATTACAAGCCGAGGACCGATTTCGAGACACTGGCCAGGTATTCCAGCGGGCTGATCGGCTTCACGGGATGCCTGGCTTCCCTCGTTCCGCAACATCTGCTCCACGGACGACCTGAAGAGGCCCGCAAGGCCTGCGCACGCTTCGTCGACATATTCGGACGCGAGAACTACTTCGTCGAAATCCAGGACCACGGCCTTCCCGAGCAGCGGGCGATCATGCCCGGCCTCCTCAAGCTCGCCGGGGAGTTCGACCTCAGGATCGTCTGCACAAATGACGTGCACTATGTCCAGGCCGCCGACGCCGGACCGCACGATGCGATGCTTTGCATCCAGACGGGCGCGAAGATCGACGACGAAAAGCGGATGCGCTTCGACAGCGCGCAGTTCTACCTCAAGTCGCGCGCCGAGATGGAGCGGCTGTTCGCCGCGGTGCCATCCTCCGTCCTGAACACCCAGGCCGTCGCAGAGATGTGCGAACTGGAGATTCCCTTTCCGAAGGGAAGCGAACGCTACCCAAAGTATCCCCTGCCGGTTTCAGCCGGGACCGATCCCGCCCGCTACCTGCGCGAACTGTGCATGGCCGGCCTGAAGAAGCGCTACGGCGTCGACTATACAGGCGACCGGCAGACGGAGAGCCTCGCCCGCACCCTCTCGGAGCGCGTCGATTACGAGCTCGAGGTGATCGCCTCGACCGGGTTTCTGGACT
>Ga0302320_10006193_pt1 | contig 26621 bp, 21 predicted proteins | sample Bog_T0_3_FD_202130 | JGI IMG/M metagenome (GOLD analysis project Ga0302320, IMG submission 202130) | Peat permafrost microbial communities from Stordalen Mire near Abisko, Sweden - Bog_T0_3 | ecosystem: Environmental > Terrestrial > Soil > Wetlands > Peat | place: Sweden: Abisko, Stordalen Mire...
CGGGTCCGGGGTCGCGCTGGAGGGTCTACACCCACGGCGGCCGCAATCCCACGGAACTCGACGCGGTCGAATGGGCGACCCGCGGCATGGAACTGGGCGCCGGAGAGATCCTGCTGACGAGCATGGACCGCGACGGCACCAAGGCCGGATACGACATCGGGCTGACCCGGCGGGTCACGGACGCGCTGGGCATTCCTGTCATCGCAAGCGGCGGGGCCGGTGAGCTCGGGCACTTTGCGGAGGTGCTCGAGGCAGGGGGTGCAAGCGCGGCGCTTGCGGCATCCCTCTTCCATTTTGGCACCCTGACGATTCCCCAGGTGAAGGCCCACCTTGCGGACCGCGGACTGCCCGTCAGGACCCGGGCCCGCCAAACCCAAGGGCCCCAAGCTGGTTCTGGACGGCTATGAAGAACCCGGGCGTGAGCTCGCCCGCCGGCACCTCGAACGTCTGCTTTGTCCTGCCGTGCTCGAAGAGGTCCCTGGCGCCGTCGGCGCTTCGGCCCCGGTGGCGCAGGAGCCTCTTGCGCTCGAGCATGATGGCCAGGAACCTGACGAGGCGGGTGGTCTCCTCTGTCGGCTCCGTCGCCGGGTCGGCCAGGGCGAGGAAGAGGTTTTCGGCGGTAAGCTTTAGGATCCGCTCGGCGTTGTCCTCCCTTGCCTTGGGCCTGTGAACCTGGGTCCAGCGGCAGACGACGGCCCCCTCCGCAGCCAGTTCCCCCGCCCTCGCCTCGAGCGCGTCGCGCCGGGTCACCTCCCCGGAGGCCTCGGACCTCACCAGAAAGCTCACGATGCGGTCGCCCTGCGCGAATGCCTGCCCGGAGACGGCGCACGCGGCTGCGAGCGGCTCCAGGTTCAGGTCCATGGGATTGGCGGGGGCGATCATTTGCGGGGCGATGCCATCGCCTGTTTCTGACGATTCATTTCGAATTTTGCGATAGGTTCTTTACTTTCGGAGGGTACCAACGTTAGCAGGGTGTTGAAAAACTACGATGGCTCATCGTAGTTTTTCAACACCCTGCTATCTAATCCAGGCGGAATGACCCTCTCACCATGAACGGCCGTCTCATCGCGGTCGGCGACATCCACGGCTGCCATCTTGAGTTTGCGGAACTTCTCGATCGCCTCGACCTCGGGCGGGAGGACCGGCTGGTGCTTCTCGGCGACCTGGTCAACCGCGGGCCGGACAGCCGCCGGGTGCTCGACATGGCCAGGGAACGCCATGCCATCTCCCTCCTGGGGAACCATGAGCTCCGCCTCATGAAATACCGGCGAACGGGCGACAGGAAATACGCCAAGGAACACGACCTCGAGACGTTCGACAGCCTTCGGCCCGAGGACTGGAGCTATCTCGACCAGATGCTCCTCACCTACGAGGAGCCCGAGCTCAACGCCGTCTTCGTCCACGGGGGTTTCCTGCCGGGCCAGCCCTGGCAGAAGCAGCCCGCCGAAGTGGTGACCCGCATCCAGGTGGTCGATAAGGATGGCCGCGCCGCCAAGAGGTCGGACGCGCCCGGAGCCCCGCTTTGGGCCGACCTGTGGAACGGGCCTCCGTTCGTCATCTACGGGCACACGCCGCGGGATGAAGTCTACAAGCTCAAGTGGTCCGCGGGAATCGACACCGGCTGCGTCCTTGGAGGATACCTCACGGCCTGCGTCCTTCCCGAGAAGCGCTTCGTGCAGGTAAAGGCCCGAAAGGCCTATTTCCCATGAGCTCCCAACTGTCGGTGCGCGACCTCAAGGCGCTGGAAAACGCCTCCGGAAGGCCGTTTTCGGGGCTTTTCATCGTGAGGAGGCTCACGACAAGGACGGCGGCAAATGGCAACGCGTTTCTCGGCGCGGAGCTTGGCGACCGCACCGGCTCGTTCAATTGCACGGTGTTCGGCGACAGCCCCGCCTACGAGCCGCTCAAGGCCGCCGGCGAGGGCTCGGTCATCCTCGCCGAAGGCAAGATCGAGTACTACCAGGACCGGTTCTCTCCGCGCCTCGCCCGTGTTGCGGCGGCGGCCCCTGACGAGCTGGCCGCTCCGGGCGCGATGGATCTCCTTGTCGAGGTATGCCCGGAGGACCCGGCGGTGCTCTGGGCCGACCTCCAGGGCTTCATCGGCACCCTCTCCCATCCCGAACTTCGCGAGACCGTCAAGGCCGTGTTCGAGGAGATCGGGCCGGCCTTCAGGACGGCCCCTGCCGCGGTCACCATCCACCATGCGTACAGGCACGGCCTCCTCGAGCACACGACCCACATGGCGCGCGCCGCCAGGGTACTGCTGCCCCTTTATCCCGAGGTCGACTCCGACCTGGCCATGGCGGGCATCCTCCTTCATGACACGGGCAAGACGCTGGAGTACGAGGGGGCCCTCGCCACCAAACGGGGCCGCCGCGGCATCCTGCAGGGCCACGTCGTGCTCGGCTACCAGATGGCCCGGAAGGCGGGTCTCAAGGCGAGGCTGGACCCGGTGCGCCTTGAGCGGCTCGAGCATATCATCCTGAGCCACCAGGGAGCCCTCGAATGGGGTGCTGCCGCGCTCGCGGCGACGCCCGAGGCCGTGTTCGTCTCGATGGTCGACAACCTCGACGCCAAAATGGGCATCGTCCAGAGGGCCCTCCGGCAGGGCCCGGGTGACGGCGAATTCTCGGAGCGCCTGCTGGGCCTCGACGCCCCCCTTCTGCTCAGGCCTATTGACGGCTCAGGCTGAGCAGGAACTCGGCATTCGACTTGGTTTTCTTGAGGCGCTGGATGAGCATCTCCATCGACTCGATGGGGCCGAGGCCCTGCATCGCACGGCGCAATCCGTAGATGCGCTGCAGCTCCTCGGGATGGTAGATGAGCTCCTCCTTGCGTGTTCCGGAGCGGTCGATGTTGATGGCCGGGAAGATCCGCCTCTCGACAAGGCCGCGGTCCAGGTGCAGCTCCATGTTGCCCGTGCCCTTGAACTCCTCGAAGATCACCTCGTCCATCCTGCTTCCCGTGTCGATGAGCGCGGTCGCGATGATCGTCAGGCTGCCGCCGCCCTCGATGTTTCGGGCCGCGCCGAAGAACCGCTTCGGCTTTTGCAGCGCCGTGGCCTCCATGCCGCCGGACATGATCTTACCGGAGTTCGACGCCAGGGCGTTGTAGGCCCGCGCCAGGCGCGTGATTGAGTCGAGCAGGATGACGACATGCCTTCCCTGCTCCACAAGCCGCCGGGCCTTTTCGCCCACCATCTCGGCGCAGTGCACGTGGCTCTCGGGGGCCTCGTCAAAGGTCGATGACACGACCTCGCCCTTGGTGTGCCTCCGGAAATCGGTGACCTCCTCCGGCCTTTCGTCGATCAGCAGGAGGATGAGCTCCGTCTCCGGGCTGTTCTCCGAGACGGAATTGGCGATGTTCTGGAGAAGCACCGTCTTTCCCGTGCGGGGGGGCGCGACGATGAGTCCGCGCTGCCCGAAGCCGATCGGGGTGAGGATGTCGACAGCCCTCATGGAGACATCCTTCTGCACCTCCGGGGCCTCGAGCAGGATCCTCTTCAGCGGATAATAGGGGATGAGCTCCTCGAACGGCGTCACCTTCGAGATCTCCTCCGGGTCGCCGCCCATCACCTTGTCGATGCGCACCACCGACGGGCAGCGATCGCCCTGGCGGGGCGCCTGCGCCAGCACCGAGAGGCTGTGCCCGCGCTTCAATCCATAGCGGCGGATCAGGCTCTCCGGCAGGAAGGGATCCTCAGGGTAGAGCCGGTAATTGACGTGCTTGTGGACGACGAAGGCCCCCCTGTCGTTGATGTCGAGGTACCCCTCGTCGAGGATCGGGATCCTCGCCTCCGCGGCGCGCGCGAAGATCTGCACAAGGAGCTGGTTCCGGTTCGGAGCGCCCTCAAACACCGCGCCGAATGCGCGCGCAAAGCTCGTGAGGTCGGCGAGGCTCAGCGGATAGAGAAGATTCAGCCGCAGGGGTTCGCCCGCCCCGGAGGAAATCTCCGCCGCGAGCGCGTCGAGCGCCGCCAGGTCCGCCAGCCGCTCGGGGTCCGGCAAATCGCCATAGACCGGTGCGGCGGGCGGGGGCGCGGGTTGGGCCGGGTGGGAAGGCCCGCCCCCGCCGCCAAATCCCGAAGGCTGCCAGTGGCCGCCGCCGCCGTGCCTTCCGCGCTTGCGCTTGTTGCGCTTCCATGAATTCCGATCCTGCCACTCCCCTCTCTGACCGCCGCCGTGCTGGGGCCGTTGATAGCCGCCGTCGTCCTGCTGGGGACCCTGGGCGGGTTGCGGGGGAGCCTGCTCGCGTTCCCCGCCCTCGGGCGCGGGGGTCGGGGCCGCCTGGGCCGCCTGGGCGGCCTGCGGCGGCTCCGGCCTCGGCTCAGGCTCCCTCTCGACAACGGCCGGAGCCGCTTCAGGCGCGGCCGGCGCCGGTTCGGCCTCACCGGCCGCCTCGATCTTTCCGCGCCTGGCCCTTCCCCGCACCACGCGCTTCACCTTGCGCTCCGCCGCCGGGACGGCATCGGGGGAAGCCTGGTTTGATTCGTCATCGTTCTTTTGGGAATTGGCCATGAAGGGGTTTTGAGGGGCTTGAAGGCGGGTTGCCGGGGTGCCCGGGCAGCGAAGCCGCGAGGCGGTTGACTTGGGATTCGAGGAACTCCTGGGAACCTTCGTTCCAAAGGACGAAATCGGACAATTCGATCTTTCGCGCCAGCGGCAATTGCTTGAATATCCGTTTTTCGGCGAACGCGCGTTTGAGGCCGCGCTGCTCCAGCCGTTCGAGCTGCTTTTCAGGAGTACAGGCCACGCATACCGTGAAATCAAACTTATTTTCCAGGGATCTCTCGAACAGCAGCGGCACCTCGATGACGGCGTTCTCGCCCTGTTCCCTCGCTTCGGCCGCGTAGGCAGACCAGATTGCAAATACTTTGGGATGAATAAGTTCCTCCAGCCACCGAAGCTCGGCGTCGTCGTCGAACACCCTTTCGGCCACGGCGGCCCGATTCACGGCGCCGGAGGCGTCCAGGACGCCGCTTCCGAAATGGGCGCCCAGCGCCCCAACAACGGCACCCTGGGTGAGCACCCGCTCGCGCACGACGGCGTCCAGGTCGAGGCGCCGGAAAGCCAGGCGTTCGAACATTTTCGCCGCCGTGGACTTCCCACAGCCCATACCTCCGGTGATTCCGAGGACCATGACGCCCGGCAGCGTGCTACGGCAGCTGGTAAATGGCAACCAAAGCCACGCCTGTGCCGCCGTCGGCTCCGGCCACCTGGGCGGTGTAGCCGCCGGGCGGAAGGGTGAGCAGCACCTCGGAATCCCCGGAATCCGGGTTGAGCACTGGCGCGGCGTAGGCCGACGCGGCCGCGGCGAGCAGCACCTTGCTGTTGCCCCATCCCGTGTCCGAGTAGATCGTCGCCCCCGTCGAGTCGTGGATCGTCAGCGCGGGGTGCTGCAGCACGCCGGTCACGCCCTCCCCGGCGAGCGCCGGGCCCAGCGCCTGGATCAGCACGGAACGCGAGGTCGATCCCCCGATGTAGAAGCCACCAATCAGGATGTTGCCCCCCGTGCCCACGAACGCCCGCGAGGAGATGTTCACCAGGAAACCCGGATTGGAGCTGTCGGTCACCGTGAGGTTTGCCTGGCTGGTCACACTCTCGCCGCTCGCATTCGAGATCACGCACGTGTAATTCCCGGCGCTCGCGGACGTCACCCCGCTGAGCACGAGCTGCGGCCCCGTCGAGCCCGAGACGCCGGTCCCGTCCACCAAGTTCACGCCGTCGAACTGCCACTGGTATTGGACGGATCCCGGGGCTCCACTTGCGAAGACCACGGTGGACCCCGTGTTTGACGTCTGGCTCTGCGGCTGGACTGATATCTGCGGGGCGTAGGGGGACGGCGCAAAACCCAATGAATTCACCAGGCTCATCGCCGCGGTGCCATTCACCGCGGTCACTGCGACAAGCTCGTTGCCGGGCAGCGGCCAGAGGCGCAGCGGATACCCGGCAAGATTCGACGAGTTGCTGAGAAGGTAGTTCTGCCCGCCCCAGAACTGCACAACCGATCCGGATCCCGAGGCATTAAGCGTGAAGACCGCCGTTCCCAACCAGGCCGCGTCGACGAGCGTGCTTCCCAGGACCCCCGCCTGATTGAGTGTGGCCGTTCCGTAGATAACACCCTGCCCGTCGACAAGCAGCGAGCCGTCGCCCGAAAACCTGAGGGGAAGGAGGTTGAGGGCCTCGTCCCCGATGTTCGAGGCTGAGCTCACCGGGGTGCCGAACGCCCCTGCCAGCACAGGCAGCTTCTGAATGGCGCCAAAGGTAAATTCCGAGGTCTGGTAGATCGACTGCGTGGCCGAATCCCAATAGACTTGGTCGGCGTAATATCCAAAGCCGGACAACAGGAAGAGATTCCCATTCGCATCGAACACATTCTGCATTTCGCCAGAGTCCTGCCCGTCCTGCTCGTGCACGTAGACCTGACCGTCGGCGGCCGCGAAGTCGATCAGGTGGGTGGGCATGTTCGCAAACGGCACCTCGGCGTCCGACACGCCGAGGTCTATCCTGGTAAGGCGGTTATCGTCATAGGCGAGGTAAACCCTGTTCAACGAATTCGAATACGAAATGAACGTCGGGACTCCCTGCAATGGGATCGACTTCACGTAGTTTCTGCCGGTGGGAGACCAGACAAAGAGGGACCTATTGAGCCTGCTGAGCAGGTAGAGTTGCCCATCGGCGCCCACAAAACCGTCGTCCGGCATGAAATTCACGGAAGACGGGTCCACGGCCGGCGCGGACGTCCGGGGGGAGGCGGCAAGCTGTGCTTCGGTCACCGTTTCGACGCCGATGGGCCCGCCGGCCGCCGCCGGCGGCGTGAAGCCGGTCACGGTGGAGCCATTGGCAAAAATCCGCGGGGCGCCTGCGGAAAGCGCGACCCTCCCCGACTCGACGTAGGTGCCGGAGCCGTAAAGGGTGACTTCGTTCCCCCGCACAGCCACCGGACTTCCGTCGGGCAGGAAGCAGAGGTCGTCAAATCCCGCTCCGAAAGAGGCCACGAGGGCGAGACTCGTCCCGTTGAAGACGGCTCCTCCGTTGTTTGCGACGAGAAGGCCGCCGGGAAGCGCATAGACCCTGCTTCCGCCCGGGTACGTGTAGAGGTAGGCGTACGGGTTGCTCGCCGCGGTCACTGTGCCATCGGAGTTCAGGTTGAATGAAACCATCGTCGATGGTTCTCCGGAGTCAGACTCCCCGTACAGGATCCCGAGTTCGGGCGAAACGTCCCCCTGTGCGAATGTGGATTCATAGTACGCCCCGGTGCTGGTTGCGACGCTCGCGCCGCCATTGCGTTCGATTGTCGTGAACACCCCCCGGTTGTCGCTGGATCCCATGAGAATGGCGTAGTTTCCGTTCACGAAGATCAATGTCGTCGGGTACTCCGTGTTCACCAGGGGCGTGACGGTCGATAGGTCGGGCGAATAGAGGGAGGTCGTCCGCCCAAAGGCGATGTAAACGCCCTCGGTGGCCACACGGAACGCCGTCGGTGTTCCACTGAGGGCGACCGGCGAAAGCCACTCTCCGGCGTTCATATCGTAGCGAAGCACCTCGGCCGGGGATGCGTAGAGGAAATAGACAACGGATCCCTGCTGTTGGGCGTCGAGCCATCCATTGCCGGCGGGTGGATTCTCGACAATAACGGTCGTCTGTTCGAGAACGGCGTTTCCGCCCGGGTTGCCCACCGCAAGCACGTACTCCCCGGCATCCGAAAAACCGACCGAGGAGATCGAGAAGGTGGACGAGGTGGCTCCGGAAATGGCTCTGCCATCATGATACCACTGGAAGGTGAACGGCCCGGGGATGCTTCCAAAATTTGCGTAGTACGTGCCGAGCGTCAGGGACGAGCCCTCCGGCAACTCGTCGAGGCTGCCGCTTGGAGCCAACAGCGGAGGCTGAACCGCCGGTACCGTCAATGCGGCCGATGCGGAAGTTATCGAGCCGGCCGCATTCGTGACCACGCACTGAAACTGATCGCCAGCCATGCCGGTCGTGACATCGGTGATGTCCAGGGAGGCTGTCGTCGCCCCGCTGAAGCTGCTGTTGTCGGCAACATTCGTCCAGGCTGAGGAATTGGGTGCCAGGACCTGCCACTGGTAGGTTGTCGATGAGTAACTGTTGACGACGACGGTGAAGTTGGCGCTCTCCCCCCCCTGGATCGTCTGCGCCGCCGGCTGTGAAGCGATGGTTGGCGCGATCGACTGCGGCGACGCGAGCGACAGCGCCTTTACCAGCACACCGATGTTGGGAGTGCCCAAGCCGGTGCATTCATCGTAGCCGGGCCCCGCGAAATAGTCGCCATTGTTTCCCGTGACTATGTCCTGGAAACAGGAGGAGCCCTCGAGGGGATAGATCCTCGGATTGAGCAGCCCGATGGGGCCGAGGCCCGCGGCGATCCTCGCCTGGTTGAAAAGTGCGCAGTACCCGGCCCAGGTCGGCGAACTCCAGCTCGTGCCGCCCACGGCGTATGCCGTCCCGTTATACACGAGGTAAGCCCCATCGTTTGGGTCGGCGGCCGCGGCCACGTCGGGGACCAGGCGCTGGGACCCAGAGGGGACCCCTTCGCCGACCTGCCAGGCGGGTCGCCCAAACTGCTGGCTCACGCCGCCACCGCTTCCGCCGCTGTCGCTGAACCAGGCGGATTCGGTATAGCCCGGATTCGTTCCGCTGTAATTCTGGGCGACGAGGGTCGTGCCTCCAACCCCCGTGACGGAGAGGTCGCTCGCAGGGTATCCGACCTGGGGCGGGTCGTTGGATCCGTAAAGCCCCGAGTTGGGATCGGGACGGGAGCCTCCGTCGCCGGAGGCAAAAAAGACCGACACTCCCTTCCCGGCTATCGTGGCCAGGTATTGGGCGTCCGTCTTCATCTGGCTTGAGCTGTACTGGTCCTCGTTCGATCCGTAGCTCACCGATAATTGGTGCATCTGGGGCTGCGACGACAGGTCGCTGATGATCCGCAGCATCGCCTGGTCCCCATACTCATCGCTGTCCGAGGTCCCATAGATGCGCACAGACGCGCCGGGCGCGACAGAACTGCACCATTCGGTGTCAAGGGTGATTTCCTCAAGGTCTTCGGCCGCGGGGGACGAGGGAGGACCGGCACCCACGGTGACGTCGGTGACCGCGCCCGGCGACTGAGGGATCCCGCATTCCTGCCAGAACTGGCTGATGTCGGAGCCCGAGGGGAAGGCATATCCTATCAGGCCAATCGTCTGGCCGGAGCCATTGACGCCGAGTCCCGTCGCATTGTAGGCAACGGCGAGGTTTGCGGGCACGTAGGGGGCATAATTGGAGCCGATGTTGTACGGCCTGAGGGGCGTGTGGTGGGCCCTCATGCGCAGGTGCGGCTGCAACCCGTTGATCCCGACGAGCGCCGGGGCCAGGTCGGCGGGCACGCTCGGCGCTGAGATTGCCGATGTGTACTCCTTCCCCAGGTAGGCAACCCGGGCAAAACTCACGTCCAGGGCGTCCCTGATCCGGCTCACCGGCGCCCGGACAAAAAACGCCAGGTGATTGTCGTAGCGGCCCGTGATCGTGAACCCGAGCCCCTGAAGCCAGGCCGCCTCGGCGGCATAGTCCGTTGCGAGGGGAAAGTATCTTTCCTCCATCTCCGGCTGGGAAATGATCTCGCCCCTCGCGACGCGGGCCTGAAGCTCGGCAAGGTTGCGCATCTTCAGCGCCACCTCGAATTGCATCGTCGCGGATAGTTCCGCATCGGAGAGCGTTGTTCGGACAAGCATGGGCCGTTTGTCCGCCTGGACCGCCGGGACGGCTTGAGCCGCGGAGACCTCCACCACGCTGGCCTCCAGTATCGCCATCGGGTGCGGTTCGCCGACGGCCGCCGCGCCGGAGATTCCAATCGACGCCAGCAAGAGGGCGCCCACGGCATGGAAACCGAGTTGAATTGCACTACTCAATTGCGGGGTTGGGCTCATTTGGGGTCGGCACGGCTTATGCCTGATACTCCCGCTCTACCAGCGGCGTTGCGAATGTCCACTCCCCGAAATGGTGGGTTTCCCGTACGTTTGGCGCCTCTCGGAATCGCCCGGGGAGTTGGGCAGAAGCCCGGATAATCCAGCACCCATGGCCGGCATACTACTATCCATGGGATGCTCGCCACCCTAGCCTCCGCCTCGCTCCAGGGCATCGATGCAGAGCTTGTCCAGGTTGAGGTCAATGCCAACGAGACCGGGGAGCCCAAGCTGATCCTCGTCGGGCTTCCCGACGCCGCGGTCAAGGAATCCGACGACCGGGTCTTTTCCGCCCTGGGAAACAGCGGATTCGAGACCCTCAGGACGCGCACGACAATCAACCTCGCGCCGGGGCACCTACGCAAGGAGGGCCCGATCTATGACCTACCCATCGCGCTGGCCTTTCTTGTGGCGACCGGACAGCTGCGCACCGACGTCCTCGGCGAATTCCTGATAGCGGGCGAACTCAGCCTCTCGGGCTCCACCCTCCCCGTCCGGGGCGCCCTCGCCATGGCCCGCCTTGCGAGGAAGCTGGGAAAGCGGGCCATGATCCTGCCCGGCATCTCTGCCGAGGAGGCCTCGCTGGTCGAGAGTGTGGCGGTCTACCGGGCCGACTCGCTCGACAGGGCCTATCGCTTCCTGGCGGGCCAGATGGAGCTGGCACCCCTGCCGCCCGCCAGCGGCCGGCCCGCCGCCGGCGAAGGGGGGTCGGAATCGTCCTTGGATTTCTCGGAGATCAAGGGACAGCCGGGCCTGCGCCGCGCGGTCGAGATCGCGGTTTCCGGGGCGCACAACCTGATCATGATAGGGCCGCCGGGTTCGGGAAAATCGATGGTGGCCAAGCGCATTCCAAGCATCCTCCCCGCCCCGACGCTCGAGGAGCGCCTGGAAATCCTCAGCATCGAGTCGGCGGCCGGACGGACGCTGGCCGACGGAAACTCCTCCTGGGGTGCGCCGCCCTTTCGGTCGCCCCATCATTCCGCGTCGGACATTGCCCTCCTGGGCGGGGGCGTGCTCCCGGGTCCGGGCGAAATCTCCCTCGCCCACAATGGTGTGCTCTTTCTGGACGAACTGCCCGAATTCAGGCGCGCTGTCCTCGAGGTGTTGCGCCAGCCCCTGGAGGACGGCACGGTCACGATCTCCAGAAGCGCCGGCAAGATTACCCTGCCGTGCGGCTTCATGCTCGTGGCGGCGATGAACCCATGCCCCTGCGGGCACCTGGGCGACCCGAAAAACCGCTGTCGTTGCTCGCCGGCCCAGATCCGGCGCTATCGGAACCGGGTGAGCGGGCCGCTGCTCGACCGGATCGACCTCCATGTCGAGGCGCCCGCGCTGACAGTCGCCGAACTCCGCAACGACGCCGCCGGTGAATCGTCCGAACGGATACGCGAAAGGGTGCTGGCCGCCCGCACCGTCCAGAAGAGGCGGTTCGCCGGATCGACGGCAGCGGTCAACGCACGGATGTCCCACAGGCAGATCCGGATCCACTGCCGGCTGGATTCCGACCTGGGCGACCTGCTCCAGCAGGCCATGGAAAAACTCAACCTGTCCGCCCGTGCCTACGACCGGATCCTGAAGGTCGCGCGCACCATCGCGGATTTGGCTGGTGCGGAGGACATCGCCGCCCCGCATTTGCTGGAGGCCATCCAGTACCGGAGCCTGGACCGGGAGCTTTTCTGTTGAAGCCCCGTATCTACGGCGTCGGAACGTCCCTTCGCGTTTCCTTGTGGAAACGCGCCCGCATGTCGCCCAGCCAGGGGTCCATGAAGCGGTCGGCCAGGTTGATGGCTATTGTCTTGTTCACGCCGGAATTCATGGTGGAGAACAGGACGGTGCCCGCCGGATCGATGATGGCCGACTCGACGTCGCCCCCGGATGAGACCAGGTACAGGTGATTCTCCAGGGCCGTCGCCTTGAAAAGTGTCAGGTAACCCCCTGCGCTCGGCAGAAAAAGGATCTCCGCCCCCTTGAGGGCCATCGCGCGGGCGGGATCGACGTATTCCTCGTCCCAGCAGATCTCGATGCCGATTCTGCCAAAATCCGTATCGAAGACCCGGTAGGCGTCGCCCGGCGTGAGACCTCCCTCTACTTCCTCGCGGGGCAGAAAGACCTTCCGGTACTTGCCCGCCACGTTCCCGTGCCGGTCGATGAGGACCGCGGTGTTGTAGACGGCAGGCCCCGCCCTCTCGGTGAGCCCGGCCACAATGTACATTCCGTATTTTCGGGCCGCCGCGCCGAGCCGCCTCGTGCTGGGCCCGGGAATCCCTTCCGCCGCGCTCACATAGGTCCTCGAACTTCCCTCCATGAGGATTTCCTCGCCCAGGCAGACGATGTCCGGCTTGTCCTTCGCGATCTCATCTATCGCCTTGAGATAGGCTCCCACGTTGTCCGGATTGGCATGCGGGTGAAGCGAAATGGTCCCGACGCGGACCCACCTGGCGGGCGGCGGCTGTGTCTCCTCGAAGGTTATGTCGTCCCACCAGACAGTCGCCTGCGGGGCCCAGCCGAGGATCAGTTCGAGCCGGGCGCCCACGGCATCCGGCGGAGCCGGCACCGTCAGGGTCATGCGGGTCCAGTCCCCGTCCGCCGAGGTCTCGTACGCGTAATCGGGCTGCCCCGCGCGCTGCCCCCGGCTGTCCAACCAGTCGAGCCGGGCCACAACCTGCCTCGATTCGTCCGTCACCCCTCGTGCCCGATAGGAGGCCGTCAGCCTGTAGGTGCGCCCGCCCAGGATTCCCTTGATTGGGTAGGCCCAGCCGCCGTATTCGGCGGGATTGCCGTTTCCGGAGATTGCCAGCGCGTTGGGGGCCGAGCGAAATTGGGACGTGTCGACAAAGCAATTCGGGAGGATTTCCTCCCTCTGGGCCCATGCCGACCAGCCCGCCGCCGGTCTTCCATCCTCTCTGAAATCCTTCAATTCCAGGCGCAGTGCGCCGCCTTGCTGTCCGCGGCAGGGACAGGCCGTCCAAAAAACCAAACACCCGCAGAAGGTCGAAAGGAAGGGGAGTAATCGCATCAATCTAATTCAGCGTCGGGTATTCTTACCTGAGGCGTCGAGCAGAAGAAATGCTGCAAGCTATTACACAACAATAGATAACAATCAAATCTTCCTCGTCAAGGTCGCTCAATGTCAATTTTCCGTCTAAAAGCTTTACACATCAGCATGATATCTAAGTAGGACTACTTAGCGATTTAAAATGCATCTTATTATAGTATAATAATTTACCTAAGTGATATACTCCATGGCACATCCCAAGCTGCCATTTTGGCACTTGGTCCACCAAGTCCAGCATTGTTCCCCAACACACTGAGCGGCGAACCCCTCCGAGGGCTGTTTTCCAACTCTGCCAACCTAGGTCATTATAATACAAAGATATGAACCTGTCACGTATCGCCAAGTTCACGCTCGCTCTCGGAGCCCTTACCGTCGGGGGCCTTTCGGCATCCGCCCAGCCTTTCGTCGGCGAAATCAAGATGGTGGCGTTTAATTTCGCACCCGTAGGGTATCATGAATGCGATGGATCTCTGCTTCCGATAAGCCAGTATACCGCCGTTTTCAGCCTGCTCGGCACGCAGTTCGGCGGCAACGGATACCAGAACTTTGCACTTCCGAATCTTTTGGGACGGGTTCCCCTCGGCTACGGGTCCGGCGCCGGATTGACGAATCGCAGCATGGGGGACACGGGCGGCGCTGAGACCTACAAGTTGACGGTCGCCCAGCTTCCCGCCCATACCCACCCGCTTCTGGCCACCAATGTCGAAGCCACAGTCGTTTCGCCGCAGGGCAGCATCCTGGCGGCAAAGGCTCGCGTGCCCCTCTACGCCAGCGGCGCACCCAATTCCACCCTCAGTTCGGCGTCCGTAGGTGCGACCGGAGGCAACCAGCCCTATGCGGTCTTGCCCCCCTATCAGGTTGTCAATTTCGTCATCGCCCTTGAAGGCATTTTCCCGTCCAGGAATTGACGTTAGCTGAGCTAAAACTACCCAACCGCGGGAAACCTCATGACCTTCAAATTCCTTATCAAGGCAACGGGCGTCGCCTGCCTTCTGGCGGCGTTCCTGCCCACGGGTCGCGCGAACGTGACCGGGTACACCAACCAGTCCGATTTCAACACCGCGGTGTCGAGCGGCTTCAATCCGCTCAGCGTGACGAACTTCGACAGCCTGACCACCGGGACGATCATTCCCTCCGGCGGCAGCGTGAACGGCATTACCTTCAATTACAGCATAGGCGGGGGAGCCTATCAGTTGCAGGTCGGCTCGACCTTTGACACGACCTCTTCGCCGAACTACCTGGGGACCACCGGAGACGATGCGTTCCTGTCCGGCGACCAGTTCACGTTGAACTTCGCAAGCCCGGTGCAGGCGGTGGGTCTGTTTGTGATCAGCGGAGGCAACGACCTGGCCGGCGACTATACCCTGAGCGTCTCGGGAGGCAGTGTTCCCAGCTCCGGCAGCACCGACTCGACCTACGGAACTCTAGGCGACGGAGGCAACGTCTACTTCCTCGGCTTGGTCGACTCGACGCAGACCTTCACGAGCGCAACGTTTTCCAGCCTGGGCGGCCTTGGGATTCCGTTCAATATCGACGACATCTCCACGACCACGGCGGCGGCCCAACAGGGAGGCGGAGGCACGGTCCCGGAGGATCCCTCCACGTTCGGGCTGCTCACGGGCGCCCTCGCCGGTCTTCTGGCTTTGCGCCGGCGCCGTTCCTGAGGCTGCTCGTCTCTTGAAAGCCGCACGGGCCCGGCTCGTGCGGCTTTTTGTTGCCGGAGACTGTGGGGTTGTTGAGGATAGTGCAGGTTTTCCTCCAATCTTGGCTCCCTCTTGCACCAGTTGCTGCCGGCGTTTTCATCTCGGACTGAGATCGGGGTTTGTGGCCGCCTGTCTTCTTGGCGGACTTCCATGGCTTTCAACGTCCGGCGTGGAGCCGCAACAACCCATCGCGGTTTTATCTTCCGGGATTCCGGATCAGGCGGCATTCAAGCCGAATCTCCAGACGGCCCTCTGGATGATGGATTACGACCGGGTGGCGTGGGGCACCACCGATCTTCTCGGGAAAGAAGCCAAGGAGTCCCTCAAACGGGTCAGCCCGGTCTGGTTTTGCCTTAGGAAGGACAATGTTTGGTACGCCATCTACGGCACCAATGGGTCGCTCGGGTATGACATCGCCTTTTGCTACCGCGAAGCCTCGAGGGACAAGTTCGAGAAGGTCCCTCCCCCCGCGTTTCCGGACAAGGACCGCTTCGCCAAGGCGATCGACACGGCGTTGCCCGAGATCCTGGATATTGCCCGCCGCACGACCGTGCGTTTCAACTATTACATCCGCAGCGAACAGGGCGGAATTGCGGTCTACTTCCTCCCCGCATTTCAAACGGACGGTCAGCTGGCCTTTGGAGTCCAGCACACCTATCTTTTCGACGCCACCGGGGCAAAGCTTGTCTCTCATGAGCGGCACGGCTCGACGCTTTATGGCATTCATCCCGGGAAGGGCCGGACCGTGACTCTCGAAATGACCGAATGCGCCGTGCCCACGCCCCAGGCGTTTTTCACGATGATGAGCTACCGGGACGATTTCGCGGACGTCGTGACCCACTGCCAGGACGGCTATTACGGCCTGGACCTGAAGGACGGCGTTTACACCTGCGTCCGAAGGCCCGTCCCCCCGCCGACCTTCCCGTCATTCTAGCAGGGCCGGCAGCGCTGGGAAAGCCAACTCCAACTTCGGTAGTGGTACGTTTTGAAAGGCAGACTGAGATCGTTTAGGCTTCGTCGGTGCCCCGCCCGAGCCGCCTTGCGGAGAGCGCCTTCTGATCGCAACGACGGCTCAGCATAGTTTTTCAACACCCTGCTAGAACAACACCTGCGACGCAGTCCGGTTGCCAAGGGATGGGCCCGCCTGCAATGAGAGGCGGTTGTTCGCCCGGGAGCGGCGGACCTTTGGCTCAGCGACCGGACGACAGGAGCGCGGGATGTCCGCGAGTGACACAGCCGGGCTGAAGGCCATTTACACTCAGGGGACGCAATCCGTGTCGTAAAGCGGGTCGGCCGCAGATTGGCCCTGAACCGCCGCTCCCGCGCCTTGTGGCGAACACGCGCCCTCGAATGCAGGCGGGCACATCCCGAGGCAACCCCGTCCGACTTTCAAAACGTACCATGACTCCAACTTCCAATGCCGATCTCGTCCCTCATGGCTGCGCTTCCCGAAGCCGGTCGATCATCGTCTGGGCGGGCCCGAAGCCGGGCCTAATCCGGAGCACCTCCCCATACTGGGCGATGGCCTCGTCCCTGCGCCCGGGAGTCCGGGCCAGGGCGTTGCCGAGGTTGAAATGCGCCTCGATCGAATCGGGATCGAGGCGGAGGGCGGCTTCAAACTCGCCGATTGCCTCGGGCAGGCGCCCCGGGATGGATGACAGCGCGTTCCCGAGGTTCACATGGGTGTTGGCCAAGCCGGGCTGGAGGCGAAGCGCTTCCTGAAACTCCCTGATCGCCTCGCCGGTGCCATCCGGGAGCCTGGCCAGTGCCATTCCGAGGTTGTTGTGGGCGTCGGCGTTGTCCGGCTCGAGCCTCAGCGTCGCCTGGTATTCGGAAACCGCCTCCTGCAGCGTGTCGGAACTGGCCGCCAGCACATAGCCGAGGTTGTAATGGGCCTCGGCAAGATCGGGATCCAGCCGCAGCGCGGTCCGATATTCGCCGATTGCCGCGGGCGTGCCTCCCGGCTGCAGGGCGAGCAGCCGCGCGAGATTATAGTGCGCCAGCGGATTGACGGGGTAATCGCGGACCGTCGCCTCCCAGAGGCCCATGTCGGTGCGGTAGTCCGCATTGCGGCGGGCCGTCATGCAACCCAACCCTGCCGCGAGCACGAGGACGACCGCGAGGGCCGCCCTTGGCCGGGCCGAAGCCGGGGAAACCTCCGCGGCATTCCGCGGAGCGACCCACCTGAAGAGGCCCCATACCACCAGCGCCAGCAGTGGGATAAGGGGAAGATACATTCGGTGTTCAGCCATGGTCTGGCTCGCCAGTGGGACCACGCTCGAACTCGGCGCCAGGATCGCAAAGAACCAGGCGCCGAGAAAACCCAGGATCGGCCTGCGCCGCAGCGCAACGACGGTGCCGGCGGCCAGGAGCAGGACAAGAACCGCCTGGGGGGCGACCTCGCCAAGGCCGGCCGCGAGTCCACGTCCGTAATCGAACACCAGCGGATGCGGCCAGAATGCCAGTCGAAGATAAAGTGCGACCGCCCGGAACTGGGTGAGCCCATAGGCCCACCAGCTGACCGAGGTTCCAAAACCGGCGACCTTCCCGCGGTTGCCGCCCATTGAGATGACAAGGGAACCGAGCAGCATCCAGGTGGCCGCCAGTCCCGCGTAATACCAGTGCCTGCGGCGCCACGCCTCGCGAAAGCCGCCCGCGACGAAGGTCCGGTCGTAGAGCAGCACCATGAGGGGCGCCGACACCATCACCTCCTTCGTTCCCATTCCCGCCAGACAGCAGAGGACCGAAAGCAGGAGCCAGGGGTTCACCGCGCGCGCAGGGGCATCCGATTTCACACGCGGATCCTCCCTGGAAGCGTCCTCCGAAGACGCGCCGCGGACGAAGCAATACAACGTCAGGAGATAAAACAGCCCCATCAGCGACTCTGACCGGTCGGAGATGAACGTCACCGATTCGGTCAAAAGCGGATGCACCGTCCACAGAAGCGAGACCGCGAAGGCATAGCCCAGGGCATCGGGGACCTGCCGCAATCCGCCAGCCTGGGGCTTGACCGCCTCCACCGTACGGCGGAGCACTCCAAAGAGGACCAGGCCCGCGAGGAGGTGGAATGCGAGGTTGAAGACGTGATAGCTCCAGACCTCGCCCCCGCTGATGGCGTAGTTGACGGCAAACGAAAGGTTCAGGAGCGGACGGCCCTCGACACCCAGTCCGCCATGCGGCGGCCTGAGGGTGTTCCACACCGGCCACAGGTGCCGGAGGGTGGGATTGTCCTGCACCGTGGGAACATCGTCGAAGACGAACGGCCCCGAGAAGCTGTTGCTGTAAGCCGCCAGCCCGGCCGCTGCAATGACTGCGGCGGCGGAAAAGCGGAGGATCAAGACCCGGCAATTGGCCCTGGGGGACATGCCTTTATTTCACGATGCGGGGTGGCCGGGTTGGCATCCGCGGCCGCGCGGGGACCGTGGGCGCGGGGAGAGCCCGGCTGCGAAGGCGGGGATCCGACGGGGTGATGGCATTGTCCACTGAAAGCCCATCACCCTTTCCTGTTCAAGCGGTTTGTCTCCCCGGCCTCACGCCAGCCCCAACCCAGGCTCGATGCGGAGGCCCATGCCGGCGGCGCTGTCCACCCCGTCCGGATCGGCCCAGGCGGCAAAGGCGATCATGGCCGCATTGTCGCCCGTGTGCCGCGGCTCCGCCGCGAGCAGCGGAATACCCGCGCGGCGGGCCTCGGCCTCCATCGCCCCGCGAAGCCGGCCGTTGTTGGCGACCCCTCCCGAGAGCCCCAGGCTCCGGAATTCGCCGCCTTCGAGGGCGGCGCGGGCCTTCCGCGCAAGCGCATCCACGACCGCCTCCTGGTAGCTTGCAGCGAGGTCCGGCCTCCGCTCCAACACCTCCCCGCGGGACATCTTCTCGAGCCTGTACCGAAGGCTTGTCTTCAGGCCCGAAAAGCTGAAGTCCAGCTCGTCCCGGCCGCCCAGCGCGCGGGGAAAGTCGTAGGCATCGCGCCGTCCCTGCCCGGCAACCCTCTCGATCAGGGGACCGCCGGGATAGCCGAGCCCAAGCAGCTTCGCGCCCTTGTCGAGAGCCTCGCCGGCCGCATCGTCCCTGGTCGACGACAGGACGCGAATTCCCCGCCCGGCATCGAGCGAAAAGAGGAGCGTGTGCCCACCCGAGGCGATCATGCCGAGGTGCGGCAGCGAACCGTCGAGCCTGCCCGCAAAATCGGCGGGCGATCCGGCGTGGAGCCCGATAAAGGGGGACCATGCGTGACCCCTCAGGTGGTTGACCCCCAGGAGCGGCAGACGCCGTTGAAAGGAAAACGCCTTGGCTGCCGCCACGCCGAGGGCCAGGCACGGTGCCAGGCCCGGGCCGCGGGTCACCGCGACGGCTGTGACGGGATATCTCCCCGCAAGTGCGAGCAGGGGCGGGAAGCGCCGAAGGTGTTCCCGGGCCGCGATCTCCGGGACGACGCCCCCGTAGGGTTCGTGGAGAGCGATCTGGCTGTGCACCCACTCCCCTGCGATGCCGATCCCGGGATCGAAGACGGCGGCGGCCGTCTCGTCGCACGAGCTTTCGAGGGCAAGGATCATCGGGCGCCTGCAGCCTGGCCGTCCAGGAGGCATACTCCCCTGATCACGTCCACTGCGGCCTGCAACTGGCGGTCGGAGATGGGCTCGAACCCGAACCGCTTCCTGAATTCCACCGGATCGGCGATATCCCGCCTCGCCCGCTGGTTCCTGAGTTTTTCATCCTCCGTCAGGCTCATCACGACCTCCACCTGCGGGGCGATGCCCTTTTCGTGGATGCTAACACCGCTCGGCGTGAAATAGTGGGCTGTGGTCAGCCTGAGCCCCTCGCCGTTCTTGAGCTTGAAAATCGACTGCACCGATCCCTTGCCAAACGAGCGCTCCCCGACGATGACCGCCCGGCCGGTGTCCTTGAGCGCGCCGGTCACGATCTCGGCCGCGCTCGCCGTTTCCTCATTGATCAGCACGGCCACGGGCAGGTCGACCGGATCGCCATCGGCCTCGGCCCTGTAATCCTCGCGATCGTCCGGGTGCCGGCCCTGGGTGTACACGATGAGCTCGCCCTTCCGGAAAAACGGTTCGGCCACATCCACCGCCGAGTCGAGAAGGCCCCCCGGATTGTCCCTCAGGTCGAGGACCAGGCCGCTGATGTTTTTCTTCAGCAGTCCGTCCAGGGCGTCGTCGAACTGCTGCCCCGTGTGTTCGGAAAAATCGGTCAGTTCGATGTAGCCTATTCCCCCCGGGAGCACCCTCGCGTCCGCTATGCTGTCGGTCTTGATGATCTCCCGTGTGAGCCTGAGATCGAGGCGCTGGCGGGTCGAGGCGCGGTACGTCACGACTTCCACCACGGTGCGGGGCGCCCCGCGGAGCCGGTCGACCACGTCGTTCATCGGGGCGTCCCCGTCGACGGCCTTCCCGTCGATGCTGAGGATCTCGTCCCCGCTCCGGACCCCGGCCCTGTCGCTCGGCGTCCCCTTCATTGGCGAAATCACATAGACATGGCCGTCCCGGACCTCCACCTGGATGCCGATCCCGCCGAATTCCCCGCTCAGATCGTCCTCCAGCTGCTCGTTGTCCTTGGACTCAAGGTACTCCGAATGAGGGTCGAGGGTCTCGACCATGCCGTGAATGGCCGAGCGCGCCAGGCGGTCGTAGGCCGCCGACGGAGGATCGATGTAGTTGTCGTTCACGATCTCCATGACCTCCTGGACGTAGGACGAGGCGTGGCTCAGGTCGCGATTTGGGAAAAGTCCCCAGAAGAGGGCGAAGTGAACCGCAAACGGGGAAAGTCCGATGCCGAGGAGTGCCCCGGCGGCCAAAGGGAAAATCCGTTTGCGCATGCGTCCCACTGTGTGCATCCCCATGATTTTGTAAATGGGCATGACAGAAGAAGACGGCCTTGCGCCCTCGGCGGAATTTCTCGACCTGTTCCGGGCGCGCGCCGGCCCGGGCGGCGCGATGACATTCGCCGAATTCATGAGTCTGGCGCTTTACGACCCGCGCGTGGGTTACTACAGGAGCGGGCGGCCCCGGGTGGGCAGGAAGCGCGGCACGGATTTCTTCACTTCGACCGCACTGGGCCCGGTATTCGGCGGCCTCATTGCCGCGGCGTGCGAGGTCCTTCTCGGCGGCGCGGATCCGGCCGACTACGAGTTCGTGGAGATCGGTGCGGAACCCGAAGCCGTGCCCCGCGGGGGTATCCTTGCCGGCGTCGCAAACCGGTTTGGCGGCGTGCGGGCCCTGGGGTTTGGCGACAGCCTCAACCTCGGCGGGCAATGCGTGGTTTTCTCAAACGAGCTTTTCGACGCACAACCCTTCAGCCGCTTTGTCTTTCGCGGCGGCTCCTGGAGGGAGCTTGGGGTGGAAATCGCCGGCGCGGCATTGGCCGAAGTGGAACTTGTCGGCGCGCCAAAGGTGGCTCTGCCCCCGGCCGCGGCCGAGGGCTATGTCCTTGACGCCCCTCTCGGCGCAGGCCTGCTCCTCGATCGGATCGCCGCCCAGCCGTGGTCGGGACTGTTCGTCGCCTGCGACTATGGCAAGACCTGGGCCGAATTGGCCGGGGCCGTCCCCGCCGGTACGGCCCGGGCGTACCACCGGCATGTCCAATCCAACGACCTGCTGGCGCGGCCGGGGAGGCAGGACCTGACCTGCCACATCTGCTGGGACTGGCTTTCCTCGGGGCTTGCGCGCCATGGATTTGTAGATTCCAGGATCGATTCTCAGGAAGCCTTCTTTGTGCGGCATGCCGGGGGCGCCATTTCGGCGGCCATTGAGGCCGACGCGGCCGCATTCAGCCCTCGAAAGGCAGCCATCCTCGAACTCCTCCACCCGGCTCACCTGGGCCAGAAATTCCAGGTGCTGCACGCCCTCCGCGGCGAGTCGCACCGGCCGGTATAGTCAATCAACAGCCTGCTAAATTTCACCTTGCGTGGCCACCGCCGACCTCTACGCTCGAACGTTCAACCCATTTCAAACCATCATGGCCAAAGTCTGTGTGATCACCGGTAGGCGCCCAGTAAAGGGCAACATCATCAACCGCAAGGGACAGAGCAAGAAGAGCGGCGGCATCGGCACCCACGTGACGAGCATCACGCGCCGCAAGTTCCGTCCAAACCTCCAGTGGGTTCACATCCGTCTGCCAAACGGCGGCACGAAGCGCGTCTGGGTCTCCGTAAAGGCGCTCAAGGCGGGGCTGGTCAGGAAGGCCTGAAAAGGGCCGCGGCTGGCGCATCGCGATAGGCCGGGATCAAAGCGCCCTGAAAATGGCGACCGCGTTCTGGCCGCCAAATCCAAGGTTGTTGCTGACCGCCGTGCGCACGGTGGCCGCCCGGGCGGCATTGGGGACGTAGTCCAGGTCGCAATCCGGGTCCGGATTGTCGAGATTGATGGTCGGGGGTATTCGCCCGGTCTCGATCGCCTTGGCGCATATGACCGACTCGATTCCGCCCGCGGCGCCAAGGAGGTGCCCGGTCATGGATTTTGTCGAACTCACGGCCAGCCTGCGGGCGTGGTCTCCGAAGACCTTCCTGATGGCGAGGGTCTCGTACTTGTCATTGTAGGGGGTCGACGTGCCGTGGGCGTTGATATAATCCACCTGGTCGGGCCCGATGCCGGCGGCGGAAAGCGCACGGCGCATCGCCAGGGCCAGCCCTTTTCCCTCGGGGTCCGGCTGGGTGATATGGAACCCGTCGCAGGTCGCCGCATATCCCGCCATCTCGCAGTAAATCCGCGCGCCGCGCCCTTGCGCGTGTTCGAGAGACTCCAGCACCACGACGCCAGCCCCCTCCCCCATCACAAATCCGTCGCGGTCGCGGTCGAACGGCCTGCTCGCCCTCCGGGGTTCGCCGTTGCGGGTGCTCATTGCCTTCATCGCGCAGAAACTGGCATAGGCGAACGGCGTGACCGCCGCCTCGCTGCCCCCGGCGATCATCACATCGGCCTCACCCCGCCTTATGGCATGGGCCGCCTCGCCGAGGGCATGTGTTCCGCTGGCGCATGCGGAGACCACCCCGAAGTTCGGCCCCCGGGCGCCATACTCGATCGCCACAAGGCCGGAACACATGTTCCCGATCAGCGAGGGTATTGTGAAGGGAGACACCTTGCGCGGGCCGCGCTCGAAGAGATTTCTCAGCTGGGTTTCGTAGGTGTGCATGCCGCCGATCCCCGAGCCGATGATGACACCGACCCGGTCGCCGTCCTCGCGGGCCATGTCCAGGCCCGAATCCGTCACAGCCTGCCGTGCCGCCACAAAGCCGAAGTGGGTGTACCGGTCGTTTCTGCGCACCTCCTTGGGATCCATGTGCAGTGCCGGGTCCCAATCCAGGACTTCGGCCCCTATCTGGCAGGGATAGTCCGTGGGATCGAATCGGCTCACCCGGCCAACGCCGCTCTTCCCGTCGAGGAGTGCCGACCAGAATGTCGCAACGTCATGGCCCACCGAGACCACCGCGCCAAGACCCGTGATGACAACCCGCTGGGACGGCGATACCGATGGCATGATGCCGAGCGCGTGCTGTCCCGCGGCCGCTTATCCGTCCCCTGGATGGGGGATCAGGACTGCCCGGCCTTGGCCTTGATGTAGTCTACCACCTGGCCTACCGTCTGGAGCTTTTCAGCATCCGATTCCGGGATCTCACTCTTGATCTCGTCCTTGAATTCCTCCTCAAAAGCCATGATCAACTCAACGGTATCGAGCGAATCGGCGCCGAGATCGTCCAGGAAAGATGCAGTGGGTGTGATCTGCTCCTCGTTGACGTTGAGCTGATTCACAATGATCTCTTTAACGCGTTGTTCGATAGTTTTTTGGTCAGCCATTGTCGGGGAAACTAGTGTGGGTCAGGGGGTCAGATTGCCATGCCGCCGTCAACGGAAAAAACTTGGCCCGTGATGTACCCGGCTTCCTCCGAACAGAGGTAGGCCGACATGTTGGCGATGTCACTTGCCTCTCCAACCCTCTTGAGGGGAATGAGTTGAATAATTTTATCGGAGACTTCGGCGTCCCCCAGCAATCCGCTGGTCATGTCCGTCCTGATGAATCCCGGCGCAACCGCATTGACCGTGATGTTCCTCGAGGCGAACTCCCTGGCAAGGGCCTTGGTCAGCCCGATCATGCCGGCCTTGGCAGCCGAATAATTCGCCTGGCCGGCATTCCCGGCAACCCCGCTGTAGGACGTTATGTTCACGATCCGGCCCCACCTGGCCCGGGTCATCGGCCTTGCAAGGTGCTTGCTCCAGTGGAAACAGCTCGAAAGGTTGGTCGTGAGGACATCGTTCCAGTCCACCTCGCTCATGCGGAAAAGCAGGTTGTCCCGGGTGATGCCGGCGTTGTTCACCAGGATGTCGATTGCGGGAAATTCGGCGAGCAGTGCTTCGCAGGCCTTTGCCACCGCGGCCCCGTCGGCGACATCGACCGCCATCGCCTTCGCCTTGCCCCCGGCTGCCGCTATGGCCGCCGCGGCCGCTCCGCAGGACTCGGCGGACTTGGAGACGCAGATGACGGTCACGCCATGCCGGGCAAGGGTTTCGGCAATCGCCTTGCCTATGCCCCGCCCCGCGCCCGTGACGACCGCCGTTCGATTGTTGAAGGTCAGCATGGTGAAAAGAGGGACAGTCCGCCCGGATCGAATGAGCGGGGGGCCGCCGGCACAAGCTCAATAGACATCCCTCTGGTACCTCCGGTCCTTCTTCATCTGCTTCACGAAGTCCGCGGCATGGGCCGGAGCCATGCCTCCCTGCCCGGCGACAATGTCGTGGAGCGCCTGGTCGACATCCTTTGCCATGCGCTTGGCGTCGCCGCAGATGTAGAAATGGGCTCCCCGGGCAATCCACGCCCAGACCTCGGCGGCGTTCTCGCGCAAGCGGTCCTGCACATAGATTTTCCCGGCCTGGTCGCGCGAAAATGCCGTGTCGAGCCGGGCGAGCCGGCCGCCTGCGAGGTGGCCGCTCCATTCCTCCTCGTAGAGATAGTCGGTGCTCCGGCGCTGGTCGCCAAAGAAAAGCCAATTGCGGCCTGTGGCCCCTGTTGCGGCCCGGTCCTGGACAAACGCCCTAAACGGGGCGATTCCCGTGCCGGGCCCGACCATGATGGCATCCGACGCAGAGCCTTCTGGCGGCCCGAAATGGGAGTGGGCGACAAAGACGCCCACCCGGGTGCGGTTCAATTCCACCCTGTCCGCAAGGTAGGTCGAGCAGACTCCCACCCGGTCCCTGCCGTTCGTTCGGTAGCGCACCACGGCCACGGTCAGGTGGACCTCGTTCGGGAACAGCTTCGACGACGATGCCACCGAGTAGAGGCGAGGCATCAGCCGGCGAAGGTGGTCGGCGAATTCCTGGGGCGCCAGCCTAGCGCTCGGAAACTCGGCCAGAAGATCGACAAACTCCCGCTCGCCGAGGAAGCGCTCCAGGGCGTCCTTGGAATCGGGTTGCAGGAGGCCGGCGAGCGCCGACCTCTCGTCGGGCGCTGTCGCGCGGGAATGCAGGGTCTCGACCAGCCGCCGGGTGGGATTGGAAAGCGCGAGCCTGTCGGCAAGGGCAATGCGCAGCGGGATCGGGGCGACGGCCTTGGGCAGCGTGACAGGATCGTCCCCCGAGGCCCCGAGCCTTTCGATGATCTCGGAAACCTCCGACGGCCTGTTCACGGGAAAGACACCCAGCGAGTCTCCCGCCTTGTAATGCAGGCCGCTGCCGGAAAGCTCCACGACGATATGGCGTGTGTCCTTTGCGGACGCCGGTCCGTTGAGCCGGCGGTTTTCGGTGACAAGGGCCGGAAACGGATTGTCTTTTGAATGGGTCGGGGCTTCCAGGGAAGCCGGCATGGGCCGTGGATTGAGGGTGCCGCCCGCGGCCCGCGCAAGTTTATCTTTCCTCTTTCGGCCCGTCCCTGTTAGGGTCGCCGTCCTCACCATGAAGATCAATTCCGCCCTATTGCCCGCCGCATTTGCGGTCGGAGCAGCACTGCTGGGCCCGGGTTTGGCGGGAGGCCGTGCCTCCCAGCTCAACCAGACGACTGCGGTCCAGACGAAGCCGGATCCGGCGGCCCCCGTGATCGCCTTCCTGAAGGCGGGCTCGGAGACGCCGGCGAGCGCCTCCGCCGACGGCGTCCCGCCCGGATGGCTGGCCGTGGCGATGCCCGGCCCGTTCGAAGGCTACGTTCTCAACAGGGACCTCACCAAGAATCTCGAGGTGAAGCCGGGCGGAAACATCTATCTCGCCCCCAGCCTGGATTCCGGCGTCCTCGCGGTCGCAGCCAAGGGCGACAAATCGGAGATCACCGGCCTCCATGGAAGGTGGACCCAGATCCGCCTGGAGAAGGCCCTGGTCGGCTTTATCCGCGTCGGGCCGGCCGCGGAAGTCCCCCAGGTCGCGGGTGCGGCCGCGACGAACGCCCCGGCCTCGGTGGTCGACCTCCCGTCCGGGCCGGGGAAGGCGGCGCCGGACGAGAGCGGTGCCGCGGCCGCCGTGCCGCGCTCCTTCGAGGGTCGGTTTGTATCGACGCGCGGCCTCCTGAGCCCGCGCCGCCCCTTTGACTGGGAGATCAGGGATGCGGCCGGGGATCGCGCCGCCTATCTCGACATCAGCAAGCTTCTGCTTACCGAACAGATCGACAAGTACGTCGACCATGAGGTCGTCGTCTATGGCGAGGTGAAGTCCGTTCCCGGCAGCGGGGATATCGTCGTCGAGGTCGAGAGCCTCCAGCTGAAGTGAGCTCCCCCCGATGGAATTGATCGACGGCAACAGGATCGCCGCGGAAATCATCGCCGGCCTCAAGGGCGAGGTTGCGGCAATCCCCGGGCGACGGCCGTGCATTGTCCTGGTTCGGGTGGGAGACGACCCGGCATCGGTCTCGTACGTGAGGAAGAAGGAGAAGACAGCCGCGGAGATCGGCATCGACGGCCGTGTCATCCTTCTCCCCG
>Ga0302320_10006194_pt1 | contig 26621 bp, 21 predicted proteins | sample Bog_T0_3_FD_202130 | JGI IMG/M metagenome (GOLD analysis project Ga0302320, IMG submission 202130) | Peat permafrost microbial communities from Stordalen Mire near Abisko, Sweden - Bog_T0_3 | ecosystem: Environmental > Terrestrial > Soil > Wetlands > Peat | place: Sweden: Abisko, Stordalen Mire...
GCAGGTCTCGCGGATAGTCCTCCATCGCAAAAAACACTACAGGTTGGGGTAACCTTAGTCAAGTAAATACCCATCTCTCCGAGAATAAGCCCGGCCCGATCCCGCAGGGGCTTGAGTTTGAGCTTTGCAAGGTGCTCTCCAGCTTTAAGATCATCCTCGAAAGAGAGAGAATATGGGTCGCCCCCCAAGTACTTCCCGATTTCTCCGAGCAGGATATTCAGGTGATGCTTCGCCCAACGCACCTTCAGGCGGGGATTGTATTCCGGGGACTTCCGCGGATTGATAGCCCCGTTACCCATCACTTTGCAGGACAGGGGTAGGTCTCCTGTAGCGCCGACATGAACCCCGTACCCTCTCGCTCATCGAACATCTTGGGGTTTTTGTCCATGTATGCGACATAGACCCTGGCTATCGTTCCCGTCGTCGCGCTCCCGACGCAGAATCCTCTCAAACCATTTGCTCCATCCAACATGCCCTCTATGTAGCCTGCACATCGGCCTCCGCCAAGCGCGTTGGTATAGCTCTGGTTGGCCGTATCGTCCAACACAGCAACAAAGGATTTGCAGTCGGCATAAAGGATCGACCCTCTATCGGGTGGGCCAAGCAGCGCGATGGCGAGCAAAGGTATGAGCATAGCAAATTTATGTTAGCACTTATGGTGTGCCAAGTATGTTTATGCCCAATAAAAGCCCTTGACAGCAAGAGCGATACCGCTCTATTGTGAATTTGCGTGTGGGTTCCTCCGCTGAAGGGAATCTTCTTCAAGGGTGAGGCCTATACGGGCGGCCAAGAGTGGCTGGCCCACAACGACGGCGGAAGCCAGAGGCTGGTCTTTCGCATGAGAATGGCGGCGGCGCTGCTGGCGGTTGCGCTTTCGCTGGTTGTTTTTTTGCGGCGAACGAGTGGTTCGGTACCACGGCGGCGCTGCTTGCCTTGACGCTGGTTGTCTTCGATCCCAATATTCTGGCGCACTCCGGCCTGGTGACTACGGATGTCGGGGCCACTCTCTTTTCCCTGGCGACGATCTGGGCCTTCTTCCACTATGTGAAGCAGCCCACACTTTTGCGACGGGCCATCGCGGGCATCGTGTTTGGGCTGCTGCTTGCCACTAAGCGCTCGGGCGTGTTGCTGGGTCCCATGCTCGCGGCGCTCGTAGGCTGGGAGGTTGTTGTCGCAGCGAAAGGCACACGGGTGCGCGCCGCACTGCGATTGGGCGGGGCCCTTGCAGCGATGGTGCTGTTGGCTGTGGGAGTTTTGTGGGCCCTTTTATGGCTTTCGCTATGCGGCCCGCCCGGCAGGGCTCCAGTTGATCCCTTCCCTTGCGGAATGCTCGAAGGATCTGAAGCCGTTCGATTTCGGCGTGATCTGGTGGATGGCCCACCTGCATCTTCTCCCCGAGTCTTACCTGATGGGGATGGTGGATATTCGCGTATTTGCCAAGGTGTTAAAGACCTTCATCCTGGGAACCTGGTACCCGCATGGGATCTGGTGGTACTTCCCCGTGACCATCTCGATCAAGACCACGCTGGGATTGATCGGCCTGGCGCTGCTGGCCGGATTCGCCATCGTGACCCGTAAACTGGGGAAGGGCCCGGATCACTCCCGCGCCCTGGTTTACGTGCTCTTTGTCTGGATCGCTTACCTGGCTACGGCCGGAATCAACGGACTGAACATCGGCGTCCGCCATGTGCTGCCGGTGTACGCGCTGGCCGCGGTCATCGCCGGCGCCGGAGTGGTCGCGCTGGCGCCCCTCTCGCGCGGATGGAAGTGGGTATGCTCCGGGCTGATCGCCGCCCATGTCGTCTCCGCGCTCAGTGTCCTGCCTTCCCCGCTGGTCTACGCAAATGAGGCCTGGGGCGGAGCGGGGAACACGTACAAGGTCCTGGCCGACTCGAATGTGGACTGGGGCCAGCAGCTCTATCAGCTCAAGGACTGGGAGGACAAGCATCCGGGCGAGGAGTGCTGGTTCGCGTGTATGGTCCGCCCGACTATCTTGCCGGAGACCTATGGAGTCCATTGCCACGTTCTGCCCAACGGGGTCGGAGGCGCGGGGAAAGAGCCGGTGCCGGCCGTCGTACACGGAGCGGTCCTGTTGAGCGCAAGCGAATTGAGTGACGCGCTTTGGCCAAGCATGGAGATGAACCCCTACCGCGAGCTGCAAACGCGGAAGCCGGATGAAGAGATCGACTGCAGCGTCCTGGTTTACCGCGGGGATGTGCCGATGGCGACTGCGGGCGGGATAAGCCGCGCGTTCCTTTCCTACGATAAGGTCCAGGCAAAGCAGCCGCAGGAAGCCCTCGCCCTCGCCGAGGAAGCGGTCAAACTCACGCCTGACAAGCTCTATGCGCAGCGGTCGCTGGGAGACGCGGCTGCGGCCTGCGGCAAGAAAGACGCGGCGCGCCCAGCCTATAACGCGGCAATCGCCGCCGCCAATCAGCTCGATCCAGAGCGGCGAGCCGATTATGTGAAGAACATTGCGGAGAGCCAGAAGAAACTCTGAGCCGTTCTGGTCCTGGCTGTTCCATCCGGTCCGCTGCTGCGATTTCGCGAGTCGTCTCCGAGTTGCCGAGCAGCGGGCCGGCTGGGTGTTTCAGACGGTTGGCAAGTCCGAGGCTGCCGCTTTTAACAAATCCCAACCGGTACGGGCACACCCGCGGACCCATCCTCCGATTCCCTCCGCCTCCACCAATCCCAGGCCCTGCTGCAGGAGCGCGGCAACGCCTTTCAAATAGCTTCTTCATAGCGTTGGACCATGGCTTCGGCAACGCCGGCGGCACTCCAGTTTTCCCGCGTATAGCGGGCGCCGATTGCTCCGCGCCGCTGTCGGGAATCGCGATCTGCAAGGATCTCCCCGATCTCGGCTGCTGCCTGCTTCAGATCGCAAGAAAGCGAGAATCCCGTCCCTGTCTGCTGAAAGATCTCCCACATCGGTTCAGTCCCGGGCAAGGTCGCGCATGGCAGGCCCACGGCAACGGCCTCGGCGGTAGAGATGCTGAATGCCTCCCACCTGGACGTTTGCAGATAGAGTGCCGCCGATTGGAGAACGGCCCATTTTTCTGCTCCATAAACCGGAGCAAGGAAAGAGACGTTTGGAGGAGCCCCGGCAATCAGTTCACGGAGTTCCTTCGCCGGGCCTCTCTGGCCGTACATGCAGAACTGCGCGGTCGGAAGGCGCTTCGCGATCTCCACGAACCGGTCCACACCCTTCTGAGAAATTGCATAACGGCCGAGTGCGACCACCTTACGGCAATTACCGGGGTCACCATTCCAACTTACGCCTTCGGGTATCCTGATTGGATTCCCCACTGGAGCGCTGATTCGCGCTCGCTCTCCGGCATAAGCTCGTATATGGTTTCGTTCCTGCTGCGTAATCGGAATGATCGCAGCCGCGCGCCTGAATCTTGGCTTTTCGATGAAGAAGCTATATGGCCACTTCTTCCATGGTTGCCGCTCGATGATGCGTGGCGAACAACCGCCGTGGGGCGAAATGACATAGGGAATTCTCTTCCGGTGAAGAAGGCGCGACAAGGTCGCCTGCGCGGGAATAAAGACGGAATGCATGTGGACCACGTCAGGGGAGAAGCTCTCAAGGACGCGCTGCACGGATTCGGAGTGATAACCGAGCCTGCTTGCGGGGACCCAAAAAGTCTTGATGGAACGCGCTTCGCAGATGGCCTCAGTTTCCGGCACCGGAGTATCGCCGCCCAACAGGAATGCGGCCAGGTGGCCGAGTCGACTCTGCTCCTCAGCCAGAATCCACACCACCGAATTCACGCCATTCACTTCCTCCGGGCTCAACCCGGCTCCCAAGTGCAGAATACGCATCTCTTCAACCCTCTCGTGGAAGCTTGCATTGATCTGCATCTTTCCTTGCAATCGGCAGGTTGTTTGCGGCAAATATCTTCTGGACAATGAAACGAGCATGGCTGTCATCTCCGGCAGGCTCCGCTCCTCCATCGGGCACTTCGCTGTGATCGTTCCTCGTAGTGTAGAGCATTCTTCGCAGATCGCCCCGAAGCTCTCCTGGAACGGAGCAGCCTGGCTTTGCGATTCTGCTATCCGATGAAACCCACATAAGGAAGAGACCCATCGGAGGCCGAGGTTGCGGAGCAGGTCAATTGGAGAATCGCTGCAACGGCACCTCGGCTCCAACTAGGTGCAACCGGACTCCCGAGTTACTCGCCGGGCCGGAGAGTTTGTTTCGATCACATAGGTCGGGACAACTCTGCCGGGAGATATGCGTAAACCGCGCGATCACGCAGTCAAAGAATTCGATTCAACTACGTTCTCGACGTACCACCGATACGCTTCCTTCATGCCTGTCTCAAAATCGGTCGGCGCGGTCCAGCCCAAAGCGCGCAACCGGCTCACATCCATCACCTTTCGCGGCATGCCGTCGGGTTTGGATAAGTTGAACGTGAAAGTCCCGTCCCATCCGGCGATCCGGGCAATGGTCTGCGCCAGTTCCAGAATCGTCATATCGTGCCCGGTGCCGACATTCAAGAACATCTCGCCGGAGTAGTTCTTCATGACAAAGACACAGGCATCCGCCAAATCCTCTGAGAAGAGAAACTCCCGCCGAGGCTTTCCGCTTCCCCACAATTCGACAGTCGAACTGCCCGCGACCTTGGCCTCATGAATCTTCATGATCAGCGCGGCGACAACATGCCCGCCCTCGGCATCGTAGCGGTCGCCCGGCCCATAGAGGTTAGTCGGCATCACCGAAATAAAATCGCACCCATATTGACGCCGGAAGGCTTCGCATAACTTGATGCCCGCAATCTTCGCAATGGCATAGCATTCGTTGGTTGGCTCCAGCGAGCCTGTCAGAAGCGCCTCTTCCGTCATCGGCTGTTGTGCCATGCGCGGATAGATGCAGGAAGAACCGAGGAACAGGAGCTTCTTGACACCAGCGCGCCACGCGCCATGGACCACGTTTGTCTCGATGACCAGATTCTCGTAGAGGAACTCCGCCGGGCGCGTCAGGTTCGCCATGATGCCGCCGACGGTGGCGGCGGCGACAAAGATGACCTCGATTCTCTCATCCGCTATCCAGGCATGGACATCCGCTTGGCACAGCAAATCGAGTTCCGCGCGGGTCGCGGTGACGATTTCGCACCCCTCGCGCGCCAAGCGCCTCGCAATCGCCGAGCCCGCCATGCCGCGATGGCCAGCGACCCAAACGCGCCGTCCTGTCAAGGAGAAACTACTCATGGCGAAACTCTCTCACCTTGGCTTCCCCGGCTACCGTTTTCAGATCGGAAGCCATCATTTCGCTCACCAGTTCTTCAAAGCCTACCGTGTGCTTCCATCCCAGGACGCGGCGGGCCTTGGAGGCATCGCCCAGCAGAAGATCGACTTCTGTGGGACGGAAGTAGCGGCTATCGATCTTTACCAGGATGCCGCCGTTTGCGGCATCGAATCCGACCTCGTCTATTCCCTGGCCTTTCCAATCGATCTTGCGGTCAACCTTGGCAAAGGCCAGCTCGATAAACTCGCGCACACTGTGTTTTTCGCCTGTGGCGAGCACGTAATCGTCCGGCGATTCCTGCTGCACGATCCTCCACATGCCTTCGACATAATCGCGCGCATGGCCCCAGTCCCGCTGAGAATCGAGGTTACCGATGTAGAGCGTCTCCTGCACGCCCAGGTGGATCGCTGCCACCGCACGAGTAATCTTTCGGGTTACAAAAGTCTCGCCGCGGATGGGGCTTTCGTGATTGAACAGAATGCCGTTCGAGGCATGAATCCCGTAGGCTTCGCGATAATTGACGGTAATCCAGTAGGCATAGAGTTTAGCGACGCCGTAGGGACTGCGCGGATAGAACGGCGTAGTTTCAGTTTGCGGAGTTTCCCGCACCTTCCCGAAAAGCTCGGACGTGGATGCCTGATAGAAGCGGGTTCTCCCGGTAAGGCCGAGAATGCGAATCGCTTCCAGAATGCGCAATGCGCCCGTAGCGTCCGCGTTGGCTGTGTACTCCGGCGTTTCAAAGCTGACCTGCACATGACTCTGCGCGGCGAGATTGTATATCTCATCCGGTTGCACCGCCTGGATGATCCGGATGAGGTTCGTGGAGTCGGTCATGTCGCCGTAATGAATGCGGAATGTACTATTCGGGAGATGCGGATCCCGATAAATATGGTCGATACGCGCCGAGTTAAAGGAAGAAGAACGACGCTTGATGCCATGCACAAGATACCCCTTACTCAGAAGGAGATCGGCCAGATAGGCGCCATCTTGTCCAGTTATCCCTGTAATCAGAGCGACCTTTTGCATCAATGTTATCCTCTTGAACTGATTTGGGCGAATCCGATAGTAAAGCCATCCGCGATGCTAGTATAGCGCACTGGAATCATCGGACAAACGTGCCGGCGGCCAATTTCCTCGGAACTGGGGGTGCTCAAGGCGTCTTTGCGGATTGGGGTCGTGCGCCTTTCGGAACTGACAGCCAGACCGAGCTTGCTGCAACCGGAGCCTGTCACGATGTGTGGTAGTCGCGGTATGCACGAAGCCGATGGCCAACCCCCAAGGCCAGCCGAAAGGCCTGCACGCCACGGGGGCGCAATGCCGCAGCTCACCGGCTTGGGCATTGCGGTGGAAAAGTGGCTTGGGCGGTGGCGTGCATTCAATGGACAGGAGTTGGTCCAATCGATGCGTAGAGGGCCAGCGAATTGGATTAGACCAGTCGTTTCAACAAGCAGGGACTTGTTGTTCTACCCGAGCGTGATGGCTACTTTTCCCTGGGCATGGCCGGTTTCAAGATAGCGGATTGCCTCAGGGACCTTCTTCAAACTGTAGGACCTGTCGATCACCGGTGTTATCTTCCCGGCCAGGATGAGCTCACGCAGAAGATTCAGGTCTTCCTTGTTGGCTTGGGCAATAAACCCAACCAGGTTCTGGCTGACGAACCGGGAGAGCAGGATCGCGGACAGTAATCGGGCCATGGGTCCGAGCAAGCCACGGGCATTACTTCCGACCACAACGTAGGTTCCTTTGGGATGCAAGACCCGCCTGCATGCCGAAAGCGAATGGTTGCCGATGCAGTCGATCAGCAGGTCATAGGTCTGAGCATTCTGGGTGAAATCTTTGCCGGTGTAATCGATGACGTGGTCGGCTCCGAGGGAGCGCACCATCTCGACATTCCTTGTGCTGCAAACGCCGGTGACCTGTGCGCCGAACGACTTGGCGATCTGTACGGCGAAGGTGCCTACGCCTCCCGCGGCGCCGTTGATGAGGACTTTGTGGCCGGGCTGAATCTTACCCTGGTCGCGAAGGCCCTGCAGGGCGGTGAATGCGGCCACGGGCACTGCGGCCGCCTGCTCGAAGGTGAGGTTCGCCGGCTTCAAGGCCACTGTGGACGCGGCGGCGCACGCATATTCCGCAAAGGCTCCCTTGCAGCAGCCGAAGACCTCGTCGCCGGGCTTGAACTGGGTTACCTTGCCACCCACGGCTTCAACCTGGCCGGCGACGTCTACGCCGGTGCGCTTGTCCTTTGGCCTGAGCAGGCCGGCCACCAGGCGCACGAAGTGCGGCGAGCCTCTCATCATGTGCCAGTCGAGCGGATTGACCGAGGCCGCGCGGACCTTGATGAGGACTTCATCTTCTCGCGGGAGCGGCTTGTCGACGTCTTGAAGTTGGAGGACAGAGGGTGATCCGTAGCTTGGACAGATAATTGCTTTCATGCGCATATCCTTTGGCACGCAGGTGATTCCCGGGCATCTTGAAGTATCCCTACGCTCGGGCGCGGGGTGAAGTTCCGCTGCCAGGCTTCAGACGAGGAGAAAACGCGCTATCATTCCGCCGTGAGCACTCCATCCATTTCCGAACTCATGCATCAGCCGCCGCTCGCACATGAGCGGTTTGCCGCCCACCGCGAACTGGAAGCGCGCCTGAAAGCCACCCTGCGTGGCGAGGTCCGCTTCGACATGGGTTTCCGCGCGCTCTACGCGGCCGACTCTTCAAATTACCGGCAATTGCCGGTGGGGGTGATTCTGCCGCGCGACGCGGCAGACGTGGAGGCGGCGCTGGCAGAGTGCCGGGCTGCCGGAGCGGCGGTGCTGGCGCGCGGGGCGGGGACGAGCCTGGCGGGGCAGTGCGCCAACGTGGCCGTGGTCTTTGACTACTCAAGGTACATGCACGGGCTGACCTCGATTGATCCGGCGGCGAAGCTGGCCGTGGTTGAGCCGGGCATTGTGCTGGACACGCTGCGGGCCGCGGCGGAGAAACACCACCTGACCTATGCGCCCGATCCGGCGACGCATAACCGCTGCACGCTGGGCGGCATGATCGGCAACAACAGTTGCGGCGTGCATGGTCTGATGGGCGGCAAGGTGGTAGACAATGTGGAGCGGCTGGACCTGATTCTCTACGACGGCACGCGCATGACGGTAGGCCGCACCAGCGAGGAGGAGTTGGAAGCGCTGATCGAGCGGGGCGGCCGGATTGGCGCGATTTATGCCGGGATGAGGGGGCTGCGCGAGCGCTACGCCGATCTGATCCGCGAGAGATTTCCGCGCATACCGAGGCGCGTATCGGGCTACAACCTGGACGAGCTGCTGCCGGAGAACGGCTTCAATGTGGCGCGGGCGCTGGTGGGCAGCGAAGGCACCTGCGCGACGCTGCTCTCTGCAACGCTGAACCTGACGAATAGTCCTCCGTATCGCGTGCTGACAGCGCTGGGATTTCCCGATGCATTTTTGACCGCCGACGCGGTTCCACGGGCGCTGGAGCACGGGCCGATCGGACTGGAAGGCTTTGACGGCATGTTGGTGGACTTTATGCAGCGCAAGGGGTTGGCTGCCGGGGATCTGCCGATGCTGCCGGAGGGCAATGGATTTTTGCTGGTCGAGATGGGCGCGTGGAGCGCCGAAGAAGCGCAGGCCAAGGCGGAAGAGCTGGCCCGGGCATCGCAGGCCTGGCCGGAGAAGCCCACGGCACGCATCTACAACGCGGAGCAGGCCGAGCGGGTGTGGCACGTGCGGGAGTCGGCGCTGGGAGCGACGGTTTTTGTTCCCGGCGAGCCGGAGGGCTGGGAGGGCTGGGACGACGCCGGGGTTCCACCGGAGAAGCTGGGGGCTTATCTGCGCAAGCTTTCGGTGCTGATGAAGGAGTATGGCTACCGCAGCCCGCTCTATGGGCACTACGGTCAGGGCTGCGTACACATGCGCATCAACTTCGATTTTCGCAGCGAGGAGGGGTTGAGGAAGTTCCGCGAGTTTATTGGCCGCGCCGCCGACCTGGTGTTGAGCTTTGGCGGATCGCTGAGCGGGGAGCACGGCGACGGGCAGGCGCGCGCGGCGCTGCTGCCAAAGATGTTTGGGCCGGAGTTGATGGGGGCGTTCCGCGAGTTCAAGGCGCTGTGGGACCCGGACAACCGGATGAATCCCGGCAAGCTGGTGGATGCGGTTAGGGTGTACGACCCGGTGGAGAATCTGCGTCATGGGCTGGCGGCCACGCCGGACGCGGCGCACCGGCACACGGAACTGGAGACGCACTTTGTGTTTGCCGCCGACCAGGGTTCGCTGGAGCGCGCGACGGAGCGGTGCGTGGGCGTGGGCGCCTGCCGCAAGACCGAGGGCGGGGTGATGTGTCCGAGCTACCGGGCGACGGGCGAGGAGCAGCACTCGACGCGGGGGCGGGCGCGGCTGCTGTGGGAGATGCTGGCCGGAGCGCTCAGGGACGAGGGCTTCGAGAGCGAAGCCGTGCACGAAGCAATGGATTTGTGTTTAAGCTGCAAGGCCTGCAAGACCGAGTGCCCGGTGCAGGTGGATATGACCGCCTACAAATCGGAGTACCTGGCGCAGCGGTACAAGGGACGGCTGCACCCGCTGCATCACTATGTTTTTGGATTCTCCGATCAACTGGCGCGGTGGGGATCGCTGACGCCGTGGCTCACCAACGGGGTGCTCGGCGGGCGGCTGACCAGCCCGCTGGTCAAAGCCGTTGTGGGCGTGGCTCGGCAGCGCAAGATGCCGATGCTGGCCGCGAAGAGTTTTGTGAAGCAGAGAGCCGTGTGGGCCGAGACGTCGAATGCGCCGCGGACCGAGCCGCAGCAGGATGCTTCAGGGCGCGAAGCGCAGTTGGCCGCACCGCAGGTGCCGCAGGTGGTGGTTCTGTGGGCGGATACGTGGAACAACTACTATCATCCGCAGACGCTGATTGCCGCGGAGCGGGTGCTGACGGAGGCGGGATTCCGGGTGCAAGTCCCGCGCGGGCACATCTGCTGCGGACGGCCGCTCTATGACTTTGGCCTGCTGGGCGCGGCACGCGCTTACCTGGCGAAGGTGCTGGACCGGGTGGCGCCGCAGATTGAAGCGGGGCTGCCGTTCATCTTTCTGGAGCCAAGCTGCGCCAGCGTCTTCAAAGATGAGCTGCTGGAGCTGTTCCCCGGCGACGAGCGTGCGCGGAAGCTGAGCAAGCTGGTATGGCTGCTGGCCGACTGGCTTGCGGCCAAGGCGCCGGAGTTTGCCGCCGGGCGGCTTGCGGGAGCGCATCTTCTGGTTCACGGCCACTGCCACCATAAAGCTGTGTTTGGCGGACCGGCCAGCGAGATCGCGCTGTTGCGGCAGGCCGGGGCAACGGTTGAACCCATCCAGTCCGGCTGTTGCGGCATGGCGGGGCCGTTCGGGTTTGAGGCGGACAAGTTCGAGGTCTCGAAGGCGATTGCCCGGGACGGGTTGCTGCCGGCCATCGAGTCTGCCGGGCCGTTGACCGTGGTGGTGGCCGACGGATTCAGTTGCCGGGAGCAGATCAGCCAATTGGGGCACCGGGAGGCTGTGCATTTTGCCGAAGTTCTTGCCGGTGGCTGCGGATGTGGCGCGGGGCCTTGCCGCTGAGGCAAGGTCACTGGAAGGGGACGGGGCGCCGGGGTTGTACAAGATGGAACAGGCCGGCGGGCAAGATTTGGCGTATTCTCTTCACAAGAACGGCTTTGCCGGCTGGCACGGTAACTCCGCGGGTAAGACCTGCGTCCAATGCGGTGGGAGAGCCGGAAAGGCATCTCCTGCGGCGCCGGCGGGGGCAGGGTTTACGGCATCGGCAGGCAAAGGCGCTGGATTTGCGGCGCAGTGGGTAATTTGATACGCTCAGGCATTCTTCCGAGCTGAGCGAAAGGAGTGTTTCGTCATGGCAGAGGAAAACAAGATACACGGCCTGGCATGGTTCCTGGCTGGACTGGGCGTGGGCGCGGTGGTGGGCATTCTTTACGCCCCCAAGAGCGGCCGCGAGACCCGAGATGACCTGGCGAGCGGAGCTCGCGAGGGGACGGACTATCTGCGCACGCGTACCCGGCAGGCCGCCGAGGAAGTCAGCGCCTTGGTGGACCGGAGCAAGGAGCAGGTGGGCGAGTATGTGGATCGCGGCCGCGAAGCGGTCGATCGCGGACGGGCGCAGTGGGAAGAGTTTGTGGAGCGGGGCAAGAGCCTGGTGACCGAGCAGACCGGGCGGGTGACCGCGGCTGTGGACGCGGGGCGTCAGGCCTACAAAACAACTGCCGGTTCCGGCAACGGTACGGAGCGTTGAGCGAGGGCCTTGCCGGACCGGAATGCCGGTCCGGCGCGGTTTTGTTCCGAGATCCGCTTCGGGGATCCGTGCGCGAAAGGCTGTTCGTGCTGCGCGCGCCAGACTCCGGACCGACCGCTTCCGCATGGCCTGGGAGGCGATTTGAACAGGTTCCAGCAAGCCCGCAGGAGTCCTGCGCGAGATGATTCCGATGCCCAAATTGGATAATGACACCATTCTGCTGGCCTTTGTTGGCGTAACGGCGCTGGCCATCGTGATGCAGACGATTATTCTGCTGGCAGTTTTTGTGGCGGTCCGCAAGGCCGCCCGGGCGGTCAAAGAGGAGGCAGAAGACCTGCGCTCCGCGATGATGCCCATCATCTACAACTCGCGCGATCTGTACGCCCGCGTTGCCCCCCGGATTGAGTCGACGGTCGACGACCTGGCAGAGATCGCGCACGGGTTGCGGGTGCAGACCGAAGCGGTGGAGTCCTCTGCCATTCTTATCATGGACAAGCTGCATCGGCAGACCAACCGGCTGGACCTGATGTTCACCACGGTTCTGGACGCCGTGGACCGCGCGGGCGGCTTTGTGGCCGAGACGGTGAGCCGGCCGGTGCGGCAGGTTTCCGGACTCTTGTCGTCGATCCGGGCGATTATCGAGTCACTCCGAAGCCCCAGCTCGGAGCCGCGGGCGGTACACGAGCCGAGCGAAAGAGATACGTTCGTCTAAAGCAGAATCACGATTCCCGTGCCCTGAGGTGCATCGTACAGGGTGTTGATTTCTTGAGGAAATCAACACTTTGCCTTCCCGGCCTTGGGTACACCTATCGTGATTCTGCTGTCGCGAGCGGTCGAGTGAGGTCAAAACCAATGAAGCTGCGCGATAATTGTGCGCTGGCCGTGTCTTTCACCCTGCTGGCGGGGTGGGCGATGGCCCAATCCACGCCCAGGGTGTCGCTACTGGCCCTCTCCAAGCAGGACCACACGCTGGCCATCGTCGATCCGGCCACTCTGCAAGTGCTGGCGCAAATTCCAGTGGGCGACGATCCGCACGAGGTGGTTGCCTCGGCCGACGGCAAAACCGCCTATGTTTCAAACTACGGCTTCGGCGCTTTCCATACCCTGACGGTGATCGACCTGGTTGGCCAGAAGCCGGGGGGCATCATCGATCTGGGCGCGTTGCGCGGGCCGCATGGGCTGGACTTTGAGGCGGGTAAGGTGTGGTTCACGGCCGAGGCGGCCAAGGCCATCGGCAGCTACGACCCTGCAGCGGGAAAGATTGACTGGATCATGGGAACCGGGCAGAACCGGACCCACATGCTCTACGTCTTCCCGGGTGCGAAGCGAATTTTGACCACCAACGTAAGTTCTGCTACGGTGACGATTCTGGAACACGTGGAAGGCCGCGCCGGCGGGCCTCCGCCGGGAATGCCGCCACCGGGAGCCGGGCCGGGAGGGCCTCCGCCGGGACCGATGCCGACGCCGCCGGGTGGCGATTGGCAGGAGACAGTGATTCCCGTGGGGCGCGGGTCGGAGGGTTTCGATGTGTCGCCGGATGGGAAAGAGGCGTGGGCAGCCAATGCGCAGGATGGAACGATCTCGATCATCGACCTTGCCGCGAAAAAGGTGACGGAGACGCTTGCGGCAAATGTGCCCGGCGCAAACCGGCTGAAGTTCACGTCGGATGGCAAGCTGGTGCTGGTCACTCCTGGGTCGGCGCTGGTGATTCTGGACGCCGCGACACGGAAGGAAGTGAAGCGGCTGCCGGATGTGCATGGGTCGGGCGGCATCCAGATGCAGCCGGACGGCGCGCGGGCTTATGTGGCCTGCGGGCGGGACGGGTTCGTCGCCGTGATCGACCTGAAGACGCTGGAGCTTGCGGGCAAGATTCCCGTCGGTGGGCCGGATGGGCTGGCCTGGGCGGTGAGGCAGTAAGCTAGAAAATCCAGCCGCCACCGACCACTTCGTCGCCGTCGTAGAAGACTGCGGACTGGCCGGGGGTGACGGCGCGCTGCGGTTCGTCGAAAGTGGCAACAACCTCATCCGCTCCGGCCGCCTCCAGCGTGGCCCAGGCCGGCTCATGGCGGTGGCGAATCTTGATCTGGACGCGCATGGCGCCGGTCAGCTCGGGAATGCTGATCCAGTTGAGGCGGCGCGCGCGCAGGGTGCGCGTGGCGAGTTCTTCGTCGGCGCCTACGGTGACGCGATGGCTGGCGGGGTCGATCTGGAGCACGTAGAGCGGCGTGGGCGAGCTGACGCCCAGGCCCTTGCGCTGGCCCACGGTGAAGTTGGAGATGCCGTCGTGATGGCCCAGCACGTGACCGTCGGAAGCGATCAGTTCGCCGGCGGTCTCGGGGACCTGACGGCCCTGCTCCTCAAGATAGGCAGTGAGGAACTGCTTGTAGTCGCCGCCGGGGATGAAGCAGATCTCCTGCGAATCGGGCTTCTCGGCCAGCGCCAGGCCGCTTTGGCGGGCCACTTCGCGGACCTCGGGCTTGGTCATGTGGCCCAGCGGAAAAAGCGTGCGGGCCAACTGATCCTGAGTCAGGCCGAACAGGAAGTAAGTCTGGTCCTTGGCGCGGTCGGCGGGGCGCTTGAGAATCCAGCGGGCGCGGACGGGGTCGTAGTCGTTGATGGCGTAGTGGCCGGTGGCGATGCGGCTGGCGCCGATGGACCGCGCGGTCTGGAGCAACTGGTCGAACTTGAGGTGGTTGTTGCAGAGCGAGCAGGGGATGGGCGTGCGGCCGGCCAGGTACTCGGCGACAAAGGGCTGGACCACATCGCGCTCGAAGCGCGCCTGCTGGTTGACGACGTAGTAGGGGATGCCGAGATGCTCGGCGACGCGGCGAGCGTCGTAGACATCGTCCAAAGAACAGCAGCGGCCGGCCTTGGGAGCGTCGTGGATTCCGTGCTTGCCGGCGAGGCGGGTCTGATCCCAGAGCTGAAGCGTGAGGCCGACGACGGCATCGCCTGTTTGGGCGAGCATGGCCGCAACCGTCGAGGAGTCAACTCCTCCGGACATGGCTACGGCGATGGTTTCGGGCTTGGTCATGAAGTTCTCTCCGAAAGCGGAGTTCGCGGGGTTAGCGTTGTTAGCGGAGTTGGCGGAGTTAGCTGATTGGCTTCAGCCGAGCGTTCCGGCTACTTCAGGGAAAAGGGCGCGCAGGTGTTCGACGGCTTCCGGAACGACCTTCAATACATAGTCTACGTCGGCTTCGGTCGCGGTCTTGAGCAGGCTGAAGCGCAGGCTGGCACGGGCGCGGGTTTTGTTGAGGCCCATGGCCATGAGCACGTGGCTGGGCTCGGTGGCGCCGGAGTGGCAGGCTGACCCTCCGGAAACAGCTACGCCTTTCAGGTCGAGCGCGATCACCAGCGCCTCGCCCTCCAACTGATCGAAGTAGATGTTGGCGGTGTTGGCGACGCGGGGAACCGCGCTGCCGTCTTCGCGGCTCCCATTCAGACCGGTCCCGGGAATCTGGAGAAGCCCGGCTTCAAGCTGGTCGCGCAGCAGGGCCAGCCTGTCGATGGTGCCGTCTTCGAGAGATTGCATGGCCAGTTCAATGGCCTTGGCCAGGCCGACGATGCCGGGCACATTTTCGGTCCCGGCGCGGCGGCGGCGCTCGTGGCTGCCGCCCACCAGCAGCGGCTCCAGCGGAGTCCCGCGGCGCACAAACATTGCGCCCACGCCCTTGGGACCATAGACCTTGTGGGCGCTGATGGAGCAGAGGTGGCAGCCGAAGCGGCGGACATCGAAGGGGATCTTGCCCGCGCCCTGCACGGCATCGATATGAAAGAATGCGCCGGCCGCATGGGCGATCTCTGCGATTTCCTCGACGGGTTGAACAACGCCGGTCTCGTTGTTGGCCAGCATGACGCTGATGAGCCGGGTCTGGGGCCGGAGGGCGCGGCGGATGTCTTCGGGGTCGATGAGGCCGGTGGGTTGGGGAGCGATGTAGGTCGTCTCGACGCCACGGACGGCCAGTTGCTCGGCGGCTTGCAAGACGGCGGAGTGCTCAATGGCGGTGGTGATGAAGTGGTCGCCGGGGCGGAGCAGGCCGAAGAGAGCGGTGTTGTCGCCCTCGGTGCCGCCGGAGTTGAAGACCACCTCGGCGGCGTGGCAGTTGAAAAACTCGGCCATGGTCTCGCGGGCGCGGTTCAGGGCGGCGTGCGCCTGCTGGCCGTCGAGATGGATGGAGGAGGCGTTGCCGAAGTGCTCCATCCAATACGGGCGCATGACCTCCACAACCTCTGGAAGGAGGGGGGTGGTGGCGTTGGCGTCCATATAGACACGACGCATGAGGGGGCTCTCCTACCTCTTCGATTGTACCGGGAAGCTGATTTCCCGGCCCCTTCGCCGTGCCAAATGGAGGATTCACCGGGCCGAGGTGTTCGAAAGCGGCGCCGGTCTGCTAAATTTCCTTCACGCGGTTTTGACCGCTCATGGAGGTTTTTGATGCGTATCTTTACCCAAATTGCGGGCCGCTTTGCCGGTTGTTGTCTGCTGGCCGCGGCATCCACGGTTGTTTTAGCTCAGGCCGCCGCGCCGGCCAAGCCGGCAGTCGGCTCACTGGTCTCCCCGGCGCAGGTCTTCGACAAACTGCTCAGCGGCGTAGAGAAGGAGTTTGTTTCTGCCGCGGAAGCGATGCCGGAAGACAAATACGATTTTGTTCCCGCCCAGGGAGAATTCAAAGGCGTGAACAGCTTCGGCAACCAGGTGAAGCATGTGGCCGAGGCCAATAACCACTACTTTCACGATGCGAACAAGCCGATGGTGGACAACAGCGCCGACTTCGACAAGCTGAAGACCAAGGCGGAGATCGTGAAGGCGCTGAAGGACTCCTTCGCGCTGGCGCACGCATACATCGACGGCATCACTGCGGAAAATGCCTTTGTGATGACAGCGCACGGCACCCGTGCGGGACAAGCGGCCGGTGGCATTGCGCACATGATGGATCACTACGGCCAGATGGTGGAGTATCTGCGTTTGAACGGCATTATTCCGCCCGCCAGCCGCGGAAAGTAGCTCCGGCCAGGGGTTCGCGCCGTGCAGCCGTTTGGCCCGATCCCTTCCTACGGACCAAGGGGCTTTTCACCCCAGCGAGCAGAGGTTGCCCGCTGGGGTGTCCGCGTGAGTGGAGTCCGCGGACATCAAGGGTCAGCCATTGGGCATTCCGGTACAAATGTCTTGGCCATGGAATGAAATCGACCGCTTGCATTCTCGCATCACGCGGAAAATGCCGATAACCTCTTTGCTATAAGCATTTTTATCCGGAATGATGTCGCTTTGGCAACGGGAGATCATCGCCAAATGCAAGTGAAAAGTAACCATGAACAAAGTGCTGATACACTGAAGGCGTCAGAGCGTTGCAAACCGGGGGAACGGAATCTCCGCGGGATGCGGTTGCTCAGGTTCATGCAGAGATTCAGGACGCACATGGATGTCGTTTTCTAGCCCGGCGGAAGGCAGTGTGAAGATGCCCCACCCAAGTGAGGACGGCGAAGCTTCGAAGAACGGAGACTTTCGGGGAGCCCGTCCCGTTCGCACTCCCGGGTATGGCAGTCTGCTCGACGCGCGTTGTCGACCACATTGGTTTGCGGTGTACACCACATCGCGTCATGAGAAGCGGGTTGCCGAGCATTTCAGCCACAGGGAGATCGAGTATTACCTTCCGCTCTATCGGTCTGAGCGTAAGTGGAAAGACGGCTCGCGCGTGACGCTGGAGCTTCCGCTCTTTCCCGGCTACATCTTCGTTCACATCTCCAGGGCCGAGCGTGTGCGCGTGTTGAGCGTACCGGGAGCGCTGGCGGTTGTGGGTGGAACCGGAGGCCAGGCCGCCCCGCTGCCGGACGACGCCATCGACGCACTGCGCCTCGGTCTGCAACTGCGCGCGGCCGAGCCGCACCCATTGCTTACAGTGGGCCAGCGGGCACGCATCCGGTTAGGAGCCTTTGCCGGCATGGAGGGCGTTGTGGTGAAAAAGAAGAACAGTTTTCGCGTGGTTCTCACTCTGGAACAGATCATGCAGAGCATTGCCGTGGAAGTGGCTGAAGGTGACCTTGAGCCGCTGGGCAACGCGGCCCCGGCCACGGCCCCAAGCTAAGTTTCCTGGCTTTCCATGGCCGGCGCGTAAATCGCACTGCGGTGCGTGGCGCGCGTCCAGAATGAAAATTGTCCAAGTTAGCTCTCCAACACCTCAATGACGCGATCCGCGGCAGGGACCTTGGCTTTGCCAGCCGGGCTCATGATTCTGTAAAATCGTCTTGACGGTGGATTGGGTTTCATCTAACAGGTAGCTGGCTTTTGGCTGTCTGGGACAGTGAATCGGACGTGGGCCGTTCCCGAACTGACATTCAGAGAGAGTGACAATGTCTAGAAGTGCAAACCCCAGGGTATCCCTGCCTGTGCGCCTTCGGGCGCACCTTTCAATCGCCAGGCTCGACCATTCAATCAAGAATCTTTTCGTCTTGCCCGGCATCGTCGTGCCTCTGAGCGTGGACAGCAGCCTTTTTAATTTTCGCCTGATCTATACACTGCTTCTTGCTTTTGTAGCGATCACCCTGGTGGCTTGCAGTAACTACGTCATCAACGAGGTGCTCGATGCTCCCTTCGACCGGCTGCATCCGGTCAAGTGCAACCGTCCCGCTGCGCGTGGTCTTGTAAACATAGGCGCTGCTTATGCGCAATGGCTCTTGATGATGGTTGCCGGCATTGCCATCGGACTTCTCATCTCGAAGATGTTTGCGCTCACGGCGCTTGTGCTTTGGATCATGGGCTGCCTCTACAATTTCCCTCCCATTCGCACCAAGGACGTGCCCTACTTGGACGTTCTGACCGAATCCATCAATAATCCGCTACGTATGTTGCTGGGCTGGTTTGCGGTCACCAGCGTCCTCGTCCCGCCGGTTTCGCTGCTGATTGCTTACTGGATGATCGGTTGTTATTTCATGGCGATTAAACGTTTCAGCGAACTCTCCGAGATCAAGAGCCGTGCTGTGGCAGGCGCCTACCGGGCATCGTTCAAGCACTACACCCCCGAGTCCCTGCTGGTCTCGGTCCTCTTCTATGCTTCTACGGCAATGTTGTTTCTGGGAGCGTTTATTATCCGCTATCGCATTGAGCTCATTCTTGGTTTCCCGCTGGTAGCTTTGACCATGGCCATCTATTTGAAGCTCGCGTTTAAACCCGGAAGTTCCGTCCAGAATCCAGAGAAGCTCTATCGTGAGCCTCTCCTGATGGCATCTTTTACCGCAACGGTCCTCGTCATGTGTTTGTTGTTATTCCTGCGCATTCCGCAACTGGAGCGGTTTTTTCTGCCGACCCTGCCGCAGGTACAGAGTTTCTCAGTGATTTCGGTTGCAGAACTTTCCGGCACGATTGCTTCCTAACTTTTTGCCTAGATTCGCAAGAAAGTTCTGAAAGGAAAATGGACCATGGGTTCTGCCGCACAAACGCGTGGATTTGTTGGCACGGCGAAATCCTCTCGACTCGCAATCGGAGGATTCCCGGCGTCAGCGGCTGCATTCCTCGCCCTCACCGTGGCTATATCCCTTATCTTGTCGCATTACTCCCTGATGTGGTACGACGAATCCCTTGTGCTTTGGACAGATAGCGTCCCCAGCATCGGTCAATTGATGCATGTTCAGCTTGCATGCCCGATTTCGCTCCATCCGTTTGCTTACCATGCGATCGTATATTCCGCGATTCGGCTTTTCGGCTCGGGACCATTCGCCATCAGGCTGCCCTCGCTTCTCGGGTACCTGCTGATGCAGGTTTGCCTGTATATTTTCGTCCGCCGCGTGGCCCCCGAGCGGGCCGCGGTTTTTGCTCTTGCATTTCCCGCGCTCAACACCACGCTTATCTATGCTTCGGAAGGCCGGCCCTACGCCCTGATGCTCGGTTGGTTCGCTCTGGCCATGGTTAGTTGGCAGACCGCGATCCGTCGTGAGGCCCACCGCACGCTCGCACTCATATTGCTGACTGTTTCGATCGTCATGGCTCTCAACACCCACTACTTCGGCATTCTGCTCTTAGTGCCGCTTTGCGGCGCAGAACTCTATCGCAGCGTGCAGCGCCGGCGGCTGGATATTCCGGTCGTTGCATCGATTTGCGCCGGCGCGGCGGGGATCCTCTTCACGCTGCCCTTTATGAAAGCAGTTCATGTGTTCCACGAACACTACTACCAAAACGACGGGGCCCGATTGAGTGTGATCGCAAAGACCTATCTCTCCATCTTGCCGGGATACGGCTTCACCCATCGCCATGCAGCCATTGCGGCCGTGGTCCTGGCAGTTGCCGCAGTGGCTTTTCTATGGGCATGTTTTCGCCAACTGCGTCGCAAAGCATTCACCCTTCCAAATGCGGAAGCCGTGTACCTCATCCTGCTTGCCGGTCTGCCTTTCTTCGGATATTTGATGACCTTCGTGATGGCCACCAGCCTGGCGCCAAGGTTCATGCACGGGGCACTCGTTGGAATAAGTCCACTTGCCGCATTAGCTTTCATGCCGCTTTTGCGCCGCAAGATGGCCGGATGGTTCGTTCTGCTGGCGCTCTTCCTTGGGATCGGCTTTTTTGGATTCATGCACATTCGCACATTTCGAAACGACGGGAGAAACGTCATGTCGGGGCTAGAGCTTGCGCCGGACGTCAAGGCCGCCCTCATGGCCAGCCCGACCAAGCTAATGTACATCGTGAACACTTGGAAGTTTTCCCAAGCGAGTTACTATGAGCCCGATCCAGTGGTGCGCTCGCATCTGGTTCTCGTCTACTCCGAGGAACAGGAGTTGCGCTGGAATCATGGAGACACGGGTGCTCTTACAGGGCTGCACATGCAATCTTTTACCGGCCTCCCTATTGTGCCTTTCGAGACGTTGGACAAGCAGCCCGGCGACAACATGATGGTGGTCTATAGCGGAATGAACCGTACCGATGACTGGAGCGCGAAGGCCTTGGCAGCAGACCATGCCTCCGTTAATCCCCTCGGCCGGTTTGCCGGCGGCGAGGTGATGTCGGTTCGCTTTCTGCCCTGAGATTTGAGTTTCACGCTTGAATACATCGCGCACCGGGCGTATCGCAGCCGACCGATGAACCCGGCAGTGAAAGAAGTCTGGACCACGCCGGTGTGCAAACATTACGAACGTGGGCATCGTCTCAGGACGGCCTACAGAAGAATATGCATTGTGGTAAAATCAAGGGCAAAGGACAGGTGGAACCGGAGCTGCCCCAGTATGGATGAACACGAGATTTACGCCCGGCTGGAGAAGATATTCCAGGACGTTTTTGATGAAGAGTCGATTAAAGTAACACCCGACTTATCGGCCAAGGAGGTCGACGGTTGGGATAGCCTGACACATATTCGGCTGATCCTCACGGTCGAGAGGGCGTTTAAGGTCAAGTTCACGACGTCCGAGATAGGCAAACTTGAAAGGGTGGGCGACCTGGTCGCGCTGATCAAATCGCGGACCTAGGCTGCGATCTCCGAATATAGAATCCCTGAGATCGTGGGGAGGAGCAATTCTACTGCTTGAGTTAACGGGTACCTGCGGTATGTTTCCTAATCCAGAGCTTCGGCGGTAAGTCACGCGGAGCGCCTCTGGAATGCTTGAACTCACTGGCTGTGAACAATGAGAGGGCAAGGACGGTCATCCAGGCAATGAACTCACTTTATTCCCAATTGCAATGGCTCCCGCGCGCGCCGCAAGACTTTTCCGAGAGGTTGAGGGCGTTGGGCAGTTCTCCCGGCCCACTGGGGCGGGATTTGCAGGCGCTGACGTCGCATGCCCTGGATCTGAACCAGTTGACCAAGCTGGCCAAAGCGCTTGACAAGGCGCGCGGAAACGCCGGCTCAGGCGGCGAAGCTCTTGCCCCGCTGACGCCGTTCCGGCTGGCGGTGTTGAGTAACTCGACAATCGATATGATTGTGCCGGCCCTGGTGGCGAGCGCCGCCCGCCATGGCATCGCGCTTGAGGTCATTCAGCCATCCTATGACCAGGTGGCGCAAGAAGCCATGACCCCGGACTCCAAGGTAAACAGCTCTAAGCCGGATGCGGTGCTTCTGGCGCTGGACTATCGCGCTCTTCCATTGAAGCTCTCGCTGGGCGACGCGGAGGTTTCTTCGGCCACGGTGCAAGGAGTCATCGGCTACATGCAGGCGCTTCGGGAGGGGATCAAGGCCAACTCGAGCGCGGTATGCATCTTTCAAAACTTCGCTCCGCCGGTGGAGGCGCTGTTCGGCAGCCTGGACCGGGTACTGCCAGGAACGCTGAGGAACCTCGTTGATGCCATCAACCGGGAACTTGCGGAGTTCGTGCTTGGCTCGGGCGACGTATTGCTGGACGTGGCCGGAGTTGCGGAGACGGTGGGCCTTGCCGATTGGCACAACACGCAGTTGTGGAACATGGCCAAGTTCTCGTTCTCCGACGATCTCATTCCGCTTTACGCCGACCACGTGGCCCGGACGGTGGCGGCCTTGCGCGGCAAGAGCGGAAAGGTGCTGGTTCTCGACCTGGACAACACGGTGTGGGGCGGGGTGATTGGGGACGACGGGTTGGAGGGCATCAAGGTGGCGCAAGGCGACGCGCGCGGCGAGGCTCATCTTTCCGTACAGCGGCTGGCTCTGGATCTGCGCCAACGCGGGATCGTGCTGGCTGTGTCGTCGAAGAATACCGACGAGGAGGCGCGCAGACCGTTTGAAGAGCACCCTGAGATGCTGTTGAAGCTGGAGCACATTGCCGTCTTTCAGGCCAACTGGAAAGACAAGGCGACCAACATTCAAGCGATTGCCGAGGAGCTCTCGCTGGGCCTGGATTCGATGGTGTTTCTCGACGACAACCCGGTAGAGCGAGGGCTCGTGCGTAAGCTGCTTCCCCAGGTTAAGGTGCCAGAGCTGCCGGAGGATCCGGCCTGGTTCGCGCGGACGCTTGCCGCAGGCGGCTATTTCGAAGCCGTGACTTTTGCCAGCGAAGATCTCAAGCGCGCGGGCTTTTACCAGGACAACGCCAAGCGTGCCGGCTTGCAAAAACAGGTAGGCGGCGTGGAAGCCTACCTGGCATCGCTGGACATGACCATCACCTTCCAGCCCTTTGACGCCACGGGACGAGCCCGCATCGCGCAGCTCATCAACAAGTCGAACCAATATAACCTGACCACGCGCCGCTACACCGAGCCTGAAGTTACGGAGGCGGAGAATGACCCCGAGGTGTTTACCTTGCAAGTAAGGCTGGCGGATATCTTTGGCGATAACGGCATGATCAGCGTGGTGATCTGCAGGCCAGGCGAGACCGGAGCGTGGGATATGGATACCTGGCTGATGAGTTGCCGGGTGCTGGGGCGCAAGGTGGAGCACATGGTGCTGCGCGAGATTCTGCAGCACGCGCGCGCGGCTGGCATTTGTAGGCTCACGGGCACTTACAAGCCCACGGACCGCAACAAACTTGTGGTTGATCACTATGCCCGGCTGGGCTTCGCCAAAGTTGCGGAAGAGGAGTCTGGACTTACATGCTGGGAGTTGTCGGTCGAGGACGCGAAGCCGGAGAGAGCGCCGATGAAGATCGTCTCACACGGCTTTGCGCCACCCAAGGAGAACGCTCTCGCATGACTGAACTCGACAAAGCCGAAACCAAGAACCATATGGAACCGAAGCTGCCGCGGCGGGACTGGATCCTGTTGCCTCTGCTCAGCCTGGTGACGATAGCTCTTCTGTTTGGGTCCACGGAACTGATTGCGCGACGGATGTTTTACGGGTTAAACACGGGTGTAGCGAACTGCATGATCTGGAATGATGTATCGACCGGTCCGAGGGGAATTCCAAACTCGGTGTGCTGGGACAAGGCGTGGGAGGGTAAGCCGATAGAGTACAGATTCAACAGCTGCGGCCACCGCGCAGGAATGGAGTGCGGGCCAAAGCCGCCGGGGACCTACAGGATCGTGGTGGGCGGTTCGTCGTATGCACTGGGATATGGGGTGCCGATAGAAAAGACCTTCGCAACACTATTGCCTGTGAAACTCTCGCAGATAACCGGGCGCAGGATTGAACTATACAATGAGGGCAGGGCCGGGGGGGGGACCACAGTTTCTCTAAGCTTCGAAGCCGCCCGGGCAGCCAGCCCCGATTTGATTCTCTGGATTCTGACTCCGTTCGACATCAGGGATGCGGCACAGGCTGGGAAACATGTCGAGGCGCCTATCAATAAGGAGTTTATGGGCGCGACCAGAGATCGCGTAAGGCAGGCGTTGGCCACTAAATCCATTCCGGATGCGGCCCTCGATATCCTGGACACGCTGCATGAGGTGTTAGTCACTTCCAGGACCGTGTATATGCTGCGCCATTATTTATTCGAGAGTCAGCGTCTATATCTGGATGCCTGCCTGCTTTCAGGGGAAGAAGCGGGCTTTTTGAAGGAAACGCTGAATGCGGAGTGGCAAAACCGCTTGCGGCATTTTGACGGCCAAGCGGCTCGAATTGAGAAGCAGGCGACTGGGGCGGGTATTCCCCTGGTGGCCGTCCTCGTGCCGTATCGCGCCCAAGCGTCGGTCATTTCCATGGGTGAGTGGCCCGCGGGTTTCAACCCCTATAAATTGGATGACGAGTTACGCGCCATCATCACCAGTCATGGAGGGACCTACGTCGACATATTGCCCGGCTTCCGCGACGTACCCAACGCTGAGCAGTATTACCTCCCGTTGGATGGACATCCCACTGCCGAGGGGCACGCAGTCATCGCCGGGCTCTTAGCCAAGGCACTCACCAGCGGTGCGGTTCCCGAACTTAGAGCTCCAACGGTGCTCCAGACTGACGCGCAACCTGGACGATAGGATGCAACGCTGGATGCAGGGGATTACCTTGGTCAAGGAAATCTCAAGTGGTGAATCCCCTCAGATACGAGCGGCCAGCCGGCCAGTATTGGCACGAGGCTGACTCAGGGAAGAGAGCCAGCCGAGACGACTTTGCAGCCAAAAGCCGATCCCAGCAACCTTACATCGGCGCCGGAAACGCTGAAAGCTCTATCAATCCAATTCCAGACTGGATCTGTGCAATCCACGAATACATGCGGCCCGGGTTCTGCTGAAATGGATTCGTAGGATTCGATTTTGAAATATGTGAAGTTGCGCATATGCAGCGCCTGGAGGGAGTACGTGTCGATGTGGTTCCAATGGAGATCGAGATCGGTGGAGTAGACGAGGACTGCACGGGATCGAATGTTGGGATCGGGCCCGTAGTAACTCATGTTTGCGAATTCGGACCCGGACGAAAAATAGAGCGCCTTAGTGGGGCTTGCCATGAGGACAGCTTTGATTTCGGGCGCGAGGTTCAGGGCCGAGAGAGTTTCGCGAGCTAAATGCCTTTCCCTGCGAACGTGCCAGGAGCCGTATGCACCAATCGCTGCGAAGAGGAGAACAAGAACAGCATTCGCAATTCGCACATGGCGGCAAAGCGAGGAGAAACCTAAGGCGAGGAGCACCGATATCCCAATCACTGCGCCGAGCACGAAGCGTGCCTCGATGATGTGAGTAACGAAACGCGCGAGCAAATAGCCGAAGACAGGCAGAGCGGCGAGGAGAACCACGAACACAGCTTCTGCCTCCGGCATCAAGGCCTTGCCGCTGCGTAGGAGGTGGATGCAGAGCAAAGCCGCAAATACCAGGAGAAGCGCCTGCGAGGCGATTTCGTGGTTTACCGTGATGGGGCTCGCATGAAGCATTCCGATATATGCCTTGCCGATCGTCGCGGGATCAACAGACTGAAGGTTGTAGTAGTGGGCGCGAAAGTTGGCAGCGGCCTTGATGAACGGCAGCGTAAAGGCGACGCCTGCCGCACCGGCGCCGATTGAGGCAATCATGGGCCAATCCAACCGCTTGCGCCGGATGGTGCGGAATAACTCAGCCCCGCACAGGGGGATGAGGAACAGTACGGCATAGTAATGCGCGTTGAGCGCAAACGCGACGGAGAGGGCTAGGACGGCGAGTGCAAGAGTTCGTTTTGATTCACGGCGCATTGCCGACTGCCAACTAACCATGGCAAGGGCGCTGAGTCCAAGCAGCAATCCGTACGGGCGTCCCTCTGCAGAGTAATAAAAAGTTGCGGTAAGCGCGGGAAACGCGAGAGCAAACACTGCCGGTTTTTCTCCGGCAATCCTGCGAACAAAGACAAAGATGCAAATTTGCATCAGCAGAAAACCCAGGAGCGAAGGCAGCCTGACGGCAAACGCATTCGCCCCGAAAATCTGGATCGCTGCGTGCGCAATGCCATGGAAGGCGATCGGATCGAGAGAAATGGGCCAAGTGCTCTGTATATGTACGACCTGCCCCATGGTGGGTGCGCTGTCGGTCCACAGCACAAGGAATTCATCCCACCACAGCAGCTTGAAGTACGACCACGAAAGCGAGATTGCCGCTGTCAGAGCCAGGAACGCGAAAGCTGGCCATGGGATTCCAGCCACGGCGACACGACTAACCTTTGCGTTGGACGACACTTCATTCAGATTGTGAGAAGTATTCATTGGATACCGCTTGTGCCGTCCTTTCCTGAGACGGCCGAGGCGCAGGCCCGGACGAGAGTTACGGCCGCGGGCTTTGGGTCCGCAGTCATATAGGGACCTTGCACTCGCGGCAGCGCCGGCAGAAAGACTCTTTTCAGATGCGGGATTATGAACAGAATCTTGATCGAGTGGCCCAGTCCGGCAATTGAAAGGTCCGATCGCAGGCGTTCAGAGGCCGAAACCTCTGAGTGAGGGTTCTTAAGCATCTAAAGCCTTCCTTCCCGCTAAAGTTAGTGCGGCCTCAGTATAGAGCGGAGCGTCGTGCTTATTCCCTGGGGATCGAGCATTTCAGATCCGCCATGTGAAGATTGCATCTGTCAGGAGTGGTATCGAGGTACTACGCTGCATTTCTTGCCCCGAGGCGGCAAGGCCCTGCATCAAAGGCTCGGCTGGCGAGGATGTCGTGACTCCTTAACGGCAGAAACTGATCCATCATCATCTTCAGTTTACTTGAGCTCCTCAATTCGTCCAAGATGGGTATTTATCTGACTAAGGTTACCCCAACATCTTGTGGTTTCACAACTTCTGGGGCGACCTGGGATTTGACCAAAGACTTGTAGGGAGCCGGCCCGACAGCGACGGA
>Ga0302320_10006195_pt1 | contig 26621 bp, 24 predicted proteins | sample Bog_T0_3_FD_202130 | JGI IMG/M metagenome (GOLD analysis project Ga0302320, IMG submission 202130) | Peat permafrost microbial communities from Stordalen Mire near Abisko, Sweden - Bog_T0_3 | ecosystem: Environmental > Terrestrial > Soil > Wetlands > Peat | place: Sweden: Abisko, Stordalen Mire...
CCGTCCGTCCCCGCAAGGGAGCCAGCGCCTAAGCCTTCCCGAAATGTTGCGGCTGCTCACGGGCGGCCGCAACATTTCGTTTGAACCGACCCGCGCGAAATGCTACGTTCACTTGGAGGCTGAAGCTGCGGCCCGTCGCTCCGCCGGCCATCCCTCCAAGGAGCATCCCCATGCCGGACCCCAAAACCACCAACCGCCTCACCGCCTGGCTCCCCATCGCCATGTCCCTCGTCTCCCTCGCCCTCGTCATCCAGGGCCACATCGAATTCGGTAGCCACCCGCCCAAGGACGAAGGCTGGCAAGCCCACATCTTTCAATTCCTCATGGGCGCCCAACTGCCCATCATCGCCCTCTTCGTCATTAACCATCGTTGGAACTTCAAAAAGCATCTTCCCATCTTCGCCGCCCAGGTCTTCCTCTGGCTCCTCGCCCTCGGCCTGCTTCGGTACTTCAACCTGTAGCCGCCTGCTAGAATCCCCCTGAGAGCCGCATGACCGTAAAAGCCATTTACCCCGGCACCTTTGACCCGCCCACCAACGGCCACGTCGACCTCATTCAGCGCGGGGCCAAGCTCTTTTCACACCTCGCCGTCGCCGTCCTCGACAATCCCGGCAAGAACCCCCTCTTCAGCGTCGATGAACGGGTCGAGATGCTCAAGGAAGTGACATCTTCGCTGGACAACGTCTCCGTGGCCACCTTTGACGGCCTCATGGTCGAGTTCGCCCGCCGGCAGGGCGCTTCGGCCGTGCTCCGCGGCATCCGCGCCATCTCCGACTACGAGTATGAGTTCCAGATGGCCCTCATGAACCGCCGCCTCGCCCCCGAAATCGAAACTGTCTTCCTCCAGCCCGCCGGCCGCTACTCCTTTATCAGCTCGCGCATGCTCAAGGAGGTCTTCAGCTTTGGCGGCGACGTCACCGGCCTCGTACCCCCCAATGTCCTCAAACGCCTCCGCGCCCGCATCTCCCAAACCTAGCCAACGTCACGTCCCCTGGCCACGGATAACAGAATAAATCACATATTTTCAATGTCTTAAGCCATTAATCAAGCCCAATTCAACGCAATTTGCGCGCACAGGTGAAATTAATGGCAACCCATTGCCCGATATGTGCAACCTTTCGCGGTTCTTTTGTTCGAAATCGAGCACCTGGAAAGGTTAATAATGACGGAAATCGCAACCTTCTTTGCATACGTTTCCGCACCAAACATAACCTTCTGTGCATAGGTTTGCCGCCTTCCACGCACTTTAAATGCATACGTTTGCGCCTCTCCGCCGCGCCGGATTCCACCCCGGCGAACTATAATCAACCGTAAATTCCCCTCGCCCAACCAACGAATGGTCCCTGCTCAACGGCCTTCGCTTGGGTTCGAGCACTGAGGCCGGTCCCCGCATGAACAACGACGAACTGATCCTGCTCACCGGAGCCACCGGCTTCCTCGGCGTGCAACTGGTGCGCGAACTCCTCGAACGCCAACCTCACGCCCGCCTCGCTCTCCTCATCCGCGACCGCGCAAGCCAAACCGGCCAGCAGCGCGCCGATTTGATCGTCCCCCCAGCCCATCGCTCCCGCGTCCAGGTCCACTCCGGCGACGTCAGCCTGCCCAAATGCGGCCTCGACCCCGATGCCTTCGCGCGCCTCTCCGCGGAGACCACGCGCGTCATTCACTCCGCCGCCACCGTCCGCTTTGATCACTCCCTCGCTGAAGCGCGCCACACCAACGTCGAAGGCACCCGCCGCCTGCTCGACTTTGCCGCCGCCGCGCCCCGCTTGCGCAGCTTTGCTTACGTCGGCACCGCCTATGTCGCCGGCGAACGCTCTGGCCTCGTCCGCGAAAGTGAACTCGCCGTCGGCCAGGGCTACCGCAACACCTACGAGCAAAGCAAAGCCGAGGCCGAGGCCCTCGTCCGCTCCCGCCTCGCCAGCCTCCCCGGCGTCATTCTGCGCCCCAGCATCATCGTCGGCGACTCGCGCACCGGCGTCACCTCCAGCTTCAAAATGATGTATTGGCCGCTCAAAATCTATGCCCTCCGCCTCTGGCGCACCGTGCCCGGCTACCCCGATGCCGTGCTCGATATTGTGCCTGTCGATTATGTCGCGGCATCCGTGGCGCGCCTGGCCTTTGACCCCGCGGCACTCGGCGAAACCGTTCACCTCTGCGCCGGACCGCGCGGCAGCGCCACCATTCAACAGGTAGCCCAGCGCGCGCGCGAGTACTTCAACGCCCCCGAGCCCCGCTACGTCAATCCGCGCCTCTTCTTTGCCGCTATCCGTCCGCTGCTCTGGATCTCGTTGTGGGGAAAGAAGCGCCGCGTGCTCCGCGACGGCCGCGCCTATCGCGACTACTTCACCATGAAGATGCAGTTTGACACCACCAATGCCCAGCGCCTCCTCGAGCCCGCCGGCCTCTGCCCGCCACACGTGCTCGACTATCTTGACCGCCTCTTTCACTACTGCGTGGCCAGCGATTGGGGCCGCAAGCCGGTCTCTGCCTCATGAATCTTGTTCGCCGCATTCAACTCGCGCGCGACCGCAACGTCACCGTCGCCAACCTGATCGACGAACTCGTTCGCCGCAAGGGCGACTGCGAAGTCTCGGTCGCGGCAGACGGCTCCTTCCGCCTCAGCCAACTGCACGCCCACGTGCGCTCCATCGATGCGTTTCTGCGCCGCTCCATCGCCCTCAAGCCAGGCCAGCCCGTGGCGATTTATCGCACCAACAATCGCGAGTCGTTTCATTGGTTCCTCGCTATCATCCGCGCCGGCGGCATCGCCGTTCCCCTCAACCCCATGCTCTCCCTCTCTGAGGTGCGCCGCATTCTCGCCGACAGCGGCACCGAGATTCTCGTAACCGACAAGGCAGTCTTCGAACGCAACATCGTCCAGCGCCAGGCCCTCCCCGTCCGCGTTTGGATCCAGGCCGACAACGAGCAGGAAACACTCGATGGCTTCCTCCGCGAGGCCAACACCTACCCCTCGTTTCCGCCCGCCGTCATCGATCCATCCGCCACGGCCGCCATCTTCCATACCTCCGGAACCAGCGGCTTTCCCAAGGGTGCGGCCCTTTCCAGCAACGCGCTGCTGGGCGCGCGCGCTTCCACGGTGCTGGCCGGGCTCATCCTCGGTCCGCGTGACCTCGCGCTGATCGCCTTGCCCTGGTCCCACATCATGGCCGTCAGCATTGCCCTCTACGGACTCATGGCCGGCATCCGGGGCTGCTTTCTCGATCGGTTTGACGTGGCCGCCGCCCTCCAGCTTGTCGAGCGCTTTCGCATCACCGCCTTCGTCGGCGTGCCCGCCATGTTCGCGCAGCTCGTCAACAGCAATCCCGATCCGGCTCGTCTGCGCAGCGTCCGGGTATGGCTCTCCGCCAGCGACCACCTCCCCGCCGAAGTCGGAAAATCCCTCCACACCTACGGCGCCCTCGTCCGGCTGCCGGGTGGCCGCCGCATTCCCCCTGTGCTGCTCAACGGCTACGGCATGGTCGAACTCGGCGGCCTGGCCATGATGGGCATTGAGTTCTCCCTTTTGCCCGGCAGTGGAGAACTGCACTTTCCCGTGCCGCCATTCCGCATCCGTGTCGTCGACGAAGACGGCCGCCCCGTCGGAGCCGGAGTCACAGGCGAGTGCCAGATCCGCCGCCCGGGTCTCGCTCCGCACTATTGGAAAGACAAGGACCACGGCGGGGAACTGCTCACCGGCGACGGCTGGCTCCGCACCGGAGACCTCGCCACGCGCAACCGCCTCGGCCTCGTCCGCCTCGTCGGTCGCATCAAAGATGTCATCAAATCCGGCGGCTACTCGGTTTACCTGCGCGAACTGGAAGAGGCAGTCTTGGCCCATCCCTCCGTGGCCCACGCCGCCGCCTTCGGCCTGCCCCACAAAGAGAAAGGCGAAATCCCCGCCGCCGCCGTTGAACTCCGCGTGGGCTCACAAGCCACCGAGGCTGACTTGCTCGAATGGTGCCGAAACCATCTCGCCGCCTACAAAGCGCCGCGCCGCATCTGGATCCTCGACCCCGGCGGCCTGCCGCGCAATCACAACGGCAAAATGATGCGCCGCGTCCTCAGCGAGCGATTTTCCGTGGAGGCCGGCTGAGCGCGAACGAACCAGCCCGCACGCTACTCATCAATCGCTAGTCGCACCGCAGAGCCTCCACCGGAGAAAGCTTCGCGCCGCGCCACGCCGGCGCCGCCCCCGCCAGCAGCCCGGCAAGAATCGCAATCCCCAGCGCCTCCGCCAGCAGCAGCACAGGGACCGAGGTCGAGACAATGCTCGCCGTCTGCGGCAGCGCCGACAACAAACGCAGCGCGCCCCAGCCCACGGCAATCCCCAAAATTCCCCCGCCCAGCCCCAGCACCACCGCTTCTAGCTGGATCAGCGCCAGCACATGCCACCGATTCCACCCCAGCGCGCGCAGGATTCCAATCTCACGCGTCCGCTCAAAAACTGACATTGCCATCGTGTTCGCAATCCCCAGGATCCCGATCAAAAGCGCGATGCACGAAGTGCCCCATGCCGATGCGTGCGCCAGCCGTACAAACTGGTTGTTGCTCGCTCGCTCTGCCGCCGGCACCGCGCGCAGTCCCGGAAGCGCCGCCTCAATCTGTGCTTGCGCGCGTTTCAAATACTCCTCCGGCGCCTCGCCCGCCGGCGCCGGCTTCAGCCGCACATGAATCGTCGAGACCTTCCCTTCGAGGCTGCCCAGTTGCTGCATCTGGTCCAGCGGCATGATCACCGCGCCCGCCTCCAACGCCGACCCGCCGTGATAAATCGCGCACACAGTGAAAGGAGTCCCCTGAATCTGGATAGTGTCCCCCGGCTTCTTCTTCAGGTTCTCCGCCAGCAGATCGCCCAGCATCACCTCCGCATGGCCGTCGCGGAACGGCTTGCCTTGGAGCAGTTGCAGCGACGAAAACTCGAACGAATCCGCCTTCCAGCCATACGCCAGCGCGTTCACGTCTGAGGTCAGATCCATCACGTTGTAGATCATCGGCGCGGCCTGCGCCACCATCGGCAGCGCCTTGATTTTCTCCACCGCCGACTCGTCCACCGAGGTACTCAGAAAGGTCTGCTGAATCACGGCAATGTCGATCCCGCTCGACGAGTACAGCCGCAGCCATCCCTGCTCAAATGCCCGCGAGAAACCCACCAGCCCCACAAAGGCCCCGATCGCCATGCCGATTCCGCACAGCGTCAGCAGCGTCCGCAGCCGCCTGCGCCGCAGGTTCTTCCACACAAATCCCGTAAACGTAAGTTGAGAGGCCATGAAGCCGGATTGCATCCTCAAGTCTTGGAATTCCGGGAAGCTGCTTCCCAGTCGATTCAGCCGTTATTGCCGCGTCTCTTTATAAGGCGGCGTTTCAGGGCCTGTTGTCAATTCCCGCCGCCGCGCAGGCCCCCCGGAATCCCCCATTCCGCTGAATAGGTGGGTCTTGCTCCCTGCCCGGCCTGCCATCGTGCAGCCCATTGCAACCGCTCAGGCCAACCGAAACTTGGCCTTGCCTCACCCGGGGCTTGGGGATTGCCGGGAAATCTGTAAAGATAAAAGCATTATGACCGTCGCTACTCCTGCTAAAGTCTTTGCCGATCGCATCGGCCGCATTGAAGTCTCCGCAACCATGGCCGTGGCCGCCGAGGCTGCCAAGCTCCGCGCCGGCGGCGCCAACCTGGTCGATTTCGGCGCCGGTGAGCCCCACTTCGCCACTCCGCGCCACATCAAAGACGCCGCCATCGCCGCCATCGAGGCCAACTTCACCCGCTACACCGTCGTGCCCGGCATTCCCGACGTGCGCAAAGCCATCGTCGAGCGCCACTCCACCGACTTCGGCTCCGACTACGGCATCGACGAGGCCATCTTCACCACCGGCGGCAAGCTCGCCCTCTTCAACACCCTCCAGATCCTTGTCGATCACGGCGACGAGGTCATTCTGCCCGTCCCTTACTGGGTCAGCTTCAAAGACATCATCCAGTACGCCGGCGGCAAGGTCGTCTTCCTCGAAACCAGCGAAGCCGAGAACTTCCGCATCACCGCTGACGCCATCGAGAAGTCCATCACCCCCCGCACCAAGGCCATCATCCTTAACTCGCCATCCAATCCGGCCGGCTCCGTCGTGTCGGCGGAGGATCTGGAGCGTATCGTCCACCTCGCCCACGATCGCGGCATCTTCCTGCTTTTGGACGAGTGTTATGTCTACCTCAACTATGCCGGCAAGCCCGTCTCCGGCGGGTCCTTTACCTGGGCCAAAGAGCACATCGTCGTCCTCGGCTCGCTCTCCAAAACCTATTCCATGACCGGTTGGCGCGCCGGCTTTGCCCTCGCCTCCAAGCCCATCGTCGCCAACCTTAGCAAGCTCCAGTCCCAGTCCACCTCCAACGCGACGAGTTTCGTCCAAAAGGCCGCCATCGCCGCGCTCAGCGGACCGCAGGAGTGCGTCTCCGAGTTTCGCGCCGAGTTCATTGACCTGCGCGACTACATGCTCGCCAAACTGGCTCAAATCCCCGGCGTCACCTGCACCAAACCCGAAGGCGCCTTCTACGTCTACCCCAACATCGGCGCCTACCTGGGCAAGGGCGGCATCAAAACCGCCACCGAACTGGCCACGCGCCTGCTCCACGAGGCCCACGTCGTCACCGTCCCCGGCGAAGCCTTCGGCACCGCGGAACACATCCGCATCTCCTACCCGGTGACCAAGCAGAACATCGACGAGGGCACCCGCCGCATCGCGGAGTTCCTCGGCAAGCTGGCTTAGATTGGCGTGGCCGGGCCGGGGAACTCAACCCGGCCCCCGCGCCACACACTGGCCGCCGCGGCAATGCGATTCCGCTCGCCGCGCCCTCACCCCCCCACTTTTCATCAATTGGGACGCATCTTTCTGGAAAAGGTGCGCTCCGCACTGTGCAAACGACCCGCTTGTCGGGTAGGATGTCACTTCAATGTCAAAGCCAATCGATTTTCGTCCTGTGATACTTGCCGGTGGCAGCGGCACGCGCTTCTGGCCCCGTTCCCGCCGTGCCCGCGCCAAGCAGGTTCTCGCCCTCGATGGCGAGCGCTCCATGATCCAACAGACGGTCGAGCGCCTCAAACCGCTGGCCTCGCTCGCCGCTACCTGGGTCATCACCAACGAGTACCTCGCTCACGAGATCGCCGATCAGCTCCCTGGCCTGCCCGCCGCGCAGATCGTCCAGGAACCTGTGGCCCGCAACACCGCGCCCGCCTGCGGCCTCGCCGCCTTTCTCATTGAGAAGCAGAATCCCGGCGCCATCCTCGGCGTCTTTCCCTCCGACCACGTCATCGCCGACGAGCCGCGCTTCCTCCGCGCCCTCCAGAAGGGCATCGCCCTGGCCGCCCAGGGCGACAGCATGGTCGTGCTCGGCATCGAGCCCGTTCGCGCCGAAACCGGTTACGGCTACATCGAGACCGGCGACTTCACCGCCGACGACGCCGCCCTCCACGTCCGCCGCTTCATCGAAAAGCCCAACCAGAACCGCGCCGAAGAGTTTATCGCCGCGGGGAACTACTACTGGAACTCCGGCATCTTCCTCTGGTCCGCCCGCACCCTCGCCAACGCAGTCCGCGAGCACCTGCCTGAGACCGCTCCCCTCCTCGAGGGCATCGCCGCCGCCTACGGTACCCCCCAGTTCGAAGAGGTCTTCCGCACCCTCTATCCCAAGTGCGAAAACATCTCCGTGGACTACGCCGTCCTCGAGCCCCGCTCCGCCAAGGGCGAGCACCTCTCCCACCTCTATTGCCTGCCCGCCGAGTTTGCCTGGAACGACCTCGGCTCCTGGGCCTCGCTCTACGAGTACCAGCTTGAAACCCGCCTCCGCGGCGACGGCGACGGCAACGTGGCCGACACGGAAGGCCACATGGCCCTCGACGCGGGCAACAACTACATTTTCAGCCCCAGGAAGTTTGTCGCCCTGGTCGGCGTCGAGAATCTCGTCATCGTCGATACCGAGGACGCCCTCCTCATTGCCCACCGCGACCACTCCCAGGACGTAGGCAAGATCGTCAAGGAGCTGGGCCTCACCGGCCACCCTGAACTCATTTAGGAACGGACTTGGGGAACGGCGCGTGGCGCCAGACGGGGAAAGGACGAAGCGCTCCATCTTCGGAGTACGGCAATGGGAGCGCCGCTATAAAGCCGCGCCTTGTTAAGTACCTTTTGATGCATTCGGTTCTAGTGTCATGTCTCCAATGTTCCTGACAGAAATGCCGCTGTCATTCTGAGTGAAAGGGCCCCAAACGCCTTTCAGTTTGAGGGTGGTGAGCGAAGAATCTGCTTTTGCCTTCCCGTAGTTCTGATGTGAACTTTAGAGAAACCACACTAGTCGTGAAGGACTACATTCAATAGCGATTTGTGTACGCGAATGCCGCCGTTGTATTCAATAAATCCCAATTTGCGAAATCGATTCATGAAGAAGCTGACGCGGGAGCGGGTGGTGCCGATCATCTCAGCCAGTGTCTCCTGGGAGATTTTGGGGATGAGAGTCTCTTTCTGTCCGGGCTCGCCGAATTCGGCCATAAGGAGGAGGATGCGCGCAAGGCGCTTTTCGCTGGAGTTGAAGAGCTGATCGACAAGGTCGGCCTGGGTACGCATGCTGCGGGCGAGCAGGAACTTCATGAACATGTCAGAGAGGGCAAGGTTCTGGCGCATGGCCTAGACCATCTCATTGCGCTGGATTTTAAGGGCCGTGCAACCGGTGATGGCCGTGGCTGTGGCCATGCGGAGGCCGGCAGCGCCGGCAATGGCCTCCTCGCCCACAAAGTCACCGGCTCTGAGGAGCGCGATGGTTGCTTCTTTGCCACTGTCTGAGAGCACGGTGAGCTTGGCCCGGCCGCTCTGGAGATAGAAAACGCAGTCGGCAACGTCGCCTTGTCTGAAGAACGGCCGCCTCGGCCTTAATTGAATGGTGTTTCGCCCTAGTCCGGCACTGGTGAGAATCTCCGCGGGGTCAAATCCAGATTCCTTCAAATCCGCCATCCGAATGGCCTTCCCTCAATTCAGTCCCGCGCGGACCCGTTCAGTGGATTGTTCGGAGTACACTACCCATTCACACCCAGTCCTGGGGCGCGGGCAGACCCGAATTTATTTTCAATCTCTCCTAATCCGAACGCAAGATACTGTTCTCTTTTGCACACTTTTTGTCTCTAACCTGCTAGAAAAACTTGAGGTTTTTCGGGCGTTGCCGAAGCTGGGGAAGGCGGCAGGCCAGGCACAGGCGCGACGCCCCCGAAGGGTGGACCATAGTGGGCACCCCCATTTACCGTAAGTTGTTCTAAAAAATGAGAGAATGGGGGTAACGCCGGGTTGGATCCTCAGTCTGAACCGGTGCGGGAGCCTTTGACGATGCTGCGCGTGCTGTCGACACATCTGTTTCTGAACCAGCGCCTGCATCCCGGGTTGCTGGAGCTGGTGAGCCGTTCGCGGGCCGAGGCGGTGGAGATTTTTGCCGCGCGCCAGCATTTTGACTACACCAGCCGGGAGCATCTGCGAGAGCTTGCCACGTGGTTCAAGTCCAATCCGCTGGAGGCGTTCTCAATGCACGCGCCGCTCTTTGCGGACAGGGAGATGAGCCGGGGCGGGGAGCCGGGGATCAACGTGCTGGATCCGGAGAAATCGCGGCGGATTGACGCCATGGACGAGCTGAAACGCGCGCTGGAAGCCGCCGATTTCATTCCCTTCCGCAACCTGGTGCTTCACCTGGGGGAACGGATGGATGGGTGGTCGCCGCGCACGATTGAATACGCGATCACGGCGCTTGAACATCTGGGCGCCTTCGCGCGGCCCCTGGGAGTGCGGCTGCTGGTGGAAAACCTGATGAGCGAGCCAACCACCCCCGAGCACCTGGTGGAGATTCTGCACACCGGGCATCTGAACCAGGTGGGTGTTTGCCTGGACCTGGGGCACGCGCACATCACGGTGGGCGTGGCCGAGGCTCTGGGGACGCTGGGCAACCGCATCGCGAGCGTTCATGTGCACGACAACCACGGAGTGAAGGACGAACACCTATGGCCGGGCGACGGCACGATTGACTGGCCGGCCACGGTGGAGGCTTTGAAGGCGCTTGACCCCGCGCCGACCGCGGTGCTGGAACTCAGCCAGACGCTGGGCGCGGACGCAGCGAATCTGCCCGCGCGCATCGACAAGGCGTTTGAGCTAATCGGCTGATTGCGTTCTACCGCGGGTGGGGCAGAAGGATGGGCGCTTTGCGCGTCCGCAAGCGGAACGGCCGCACCTCAAGCGTAACCGCCTGGGTTGCGGTGAGTCCGCTGCCCTGAGCGGTGATGGTGACCAGCGTGGCAGCCGGGCGGGCAAGAGGAACAGCGGTGAGCGTGAGGGTCGCGGCGCCGGCTGAGGGCTGGATGGGATTGCTGCTCCACGCGGCGGAGACGCCCGCGGGCAAACCGGAGAGAGTGAGCGTGACATTGCCGGTAAAGGAACCTCCGGTGACTGCCTTCAAGGGGATGGAAGCGAACCCGCCCTGGGGGATGGCAACCGGGTCCTTGATTGCGGCTAGAGTCAGAGTGGGCGGCGGAGTGGAGGCGGCGCTCCAACCGCTGACCAGCAAGGCGGCATCGACGGAGCCGAGGCCGGTGGCCAGGTTGTACGTTGCGGCTCCGGCATGGAAGCCCGCGACACCGGGAACACTATTGGCGCCTGACTGAGTTGCGTGAAAGACCGGGTTGCCGGAGGCAGCCAGCGGATAGAGCGTGGCGTTGGCGTTGCCCTGCTTTCCGCCGCCCATGGATTGCACGACCAGGTCCATGACAGCGGCAAAGGACGGCGCGGCGGCCGAGGTTCCGGAGACGATCCAGGTGGTTCCATTCTCGACCATGACGTAGCCGTCGTGGCTGGCCGCGGTGAGGGCGACGTCGGGCACGGCGCGCAGGCCGTTGGCCGCGCCGGCGCCACTGACCTGCTGTTGCCAGGCCGGCTGCGGGTAGACCTGGCTGATGCCGCCGCCGGAGGCCCACAGACCGAAGCCGCCATCTGCGCCGCTCTCGTTCCATACCTGCTCGGGAATGTAGCCCAGCGCGGAGCCCTGCGCAGGGGAGTTGGTTTGCGACCAGTATTGGGCAGGGTTGGAGCCTTCGTTGAACTCGGTACCGCCGACGCAAGTGGAGTAAGGGGAGCTGCAGAGGCCATTGACGGCGGCGACGGACCCGGTCGAGTCAGAGCCTAGGTTGCAGCCGGCCGCGCCGGCGTCGCCAGAGGCCACCAGGGCGGTGATGCCCTGGCTGGCGGCCTGCTGCCAGAGGCTGTCGTAGAACGCGAGTTCCGTTGCGCCCATCTGCTGCTCGCAACTGCCATAACTCAAGCTGACGACGGACGCGAGGGCGTGGTTGACGATGTATTGCGCGCTGAGGTCTACGCCGTCAGTGACCGCGGTGGAAGCGGTGGGGACCAGCGTGACGGACGCCGCGGGGGCCACCGCGCCGGACCACTCGACATCGAGCGTTGCCTCGTCCTGATCGCCTTCGACAAGGCCGGGGTCGGCGCCATCGAGGGTGACGGTTGGGTTGTTGGCGGCAAGTTCCGCAGTGGCGCGAAAGGCCGTTACGTCGCTCAAGTTGATGTTGCTGCGGCCCACGATCGCAATGGATGCGCCGGAGCCGGTGGTTCCCGCGCTATAGAGCGGATTGAGGTCGTAGATAGCGGCAAAGTCGGCGGGGAAAAGATAGTGCGCGCCGTAGAGATCCCATTGCGGCCTTGCGGCGAGCGGCCGGCGGGCGCGCAGGTCCGATGCGCGGCGAAAGTCGTGGAGCGAGACGATGCCTTCGATGGTGGCGGCGAGCGCCTGGGGGATCTGGGGGTCCTGGGAGTTGGCCAGGTGATCGACGCCGTAGATGCGGTAACGGTGAATCTCAGTGTGGAAGGCTTCAGAGACTCTGGCGGCGGTTCCGGAGAAGAGGATGAGGCGGTTGCCGGCGGGGATCTCATCGATGGTGAAGCCGTGGGCGCGCAGCCAGTCTTCGATGCGGGCGAGATCGGCGGCAGTTGCGCCGAACCGCGCGGCATAGGCGGCGGGGGTGAGCCAGCGGTGAAAGGCGGGCGAGCGAGGATCGTGCTGGGCTTCGACCAACACGTCGAGAGCTTTCTGCCGGCTGGCGGATGGCTTGAGGAGCAGCATCATGCGGTCAAGGCGGGTGTCCGGCGCTGCCAGGCCCCGGTCAAACTCCGGCCTGGCGAGGGGATGGACATTGTCGAGGAGCGTGACCACGCGCGTCTCGTCGATGGGGACGGCGCTACGGAGAGCGGGTTGCTGTGCCGGGAGGGGCGAGACGCAGAAGGCCGCGGCGACGAGTGCCAGCGCTCCGATGAGCGAGTTGGAAGGTCGAACCAAATCGAGTGTGTCAGCCTTTCGAAGAACCGGGGCGAACTGGGCTTGCGGGTTCCCGCATTCTTAGCTGATTCCAATGTAAGGGGGAATGATTTGGGGCTCCAGAGAAATGGGTAAGTTTTTTTGGAGAAAGCCAAACCGAGGTACCTGCGATGACCGAAAACGAGACAAAACCGGCGGGGTGCAGCAGAGAGCGTGCGTTTTTCGTCTTCGCACGTTGCAGCGCGTGGGTTGTTATTCTTGTTCCGCCGCCGCGCCGGAGTTCCTGGCGTGGCCAATGGCGGGAGAATGGCGATGAGCGATGCAGGGCGGGTTTTGGTCAGCAGGAGAAGGCTGCTTCAGAGCGGATTGCTGGTGGCTTCAGGTTGTTTTTGCGCACCGTGGGTCTGGAGCGAGGCGCTGGGCAGGGATGAGGGCGGCGGGCAGAGCTGGACGATTGGCAACGAGCTGATCGAGAGAGTGGTCACGTTTGAGAGCGGGGCCGGGCTGTTTACCGAGCGGCTGTCGGGCCTGCGCACACACGCGGAGTTCATTGCGGCGGGAAAAGGACAGGCCGGCAAGGGAGAGGAGTTCTCGTTCCAGTGCAATGGACGCAGTTGCACCGGGAAGAGCGCGGCCTGGGAACTGCTAGGCGTGAACCGGGACGATTTGCCGAAGGGAAAGTCACTGACGGTGAAGCTGCGGCACAGGGAGCTGGGGCTTGAGGTGTCGGTGGTCTACAGCGTGTATGACGGCCATGCGGCGATTCGGAAGCACCTGGTGGTGCGCAATAGCGGATCGGCGGCGCTGCATCTGTCGCATATGAATATCGAGTCGCTCGCGGTCGCGCTGGGGGCGGAGAACGAGGTGACACTGCTGACGCAGTACGGGACCGTGCCACGGGAGATTTTTTATACTGGGCGGTCGGAGGACGCGGGACTACTGATTGCGAACGGGCTGACGGGCCATGGGATGGCGGTGATCAGCGAGGTGCCGGGCTACATGAAGCGGACCGAGATTGGCGGGTGGGATGCGCCGGAACATGTGGACATTGGCGTCCTCTACGACACCGACCTGATGCCGTTTGATCGGGCGCTCGGGAGGGGCGAGCAGTTCACCGCGGCTGCGGCTTCGCTGGTGGCATTTCAAAACGGGAACGGTTTTGACGATCCTCATTGGGCGCTGCCTTCTTACACGGCCCAGGTGCTGGAGCGGCGCGTGGATGGGCAAGGACCGCCGTGGATCTACAACACGTGGGAGCCGTTCGAGCGGGGCATCAACCATGACATTGCACTCGAGCTGATTGAGGCCGCGGGCGCGATGGGGATGGATGTTTTTACCATCGACGACGGGTGGCAGCAGGAGTACGGCGAGAACGCGGTGAACCTGACGGCGTTTCCGGGAGGGTTGCAGCCGATCCTGGATGCGGTGGAAGCGAAGGGCATGCGGCTGGGGCTGTGGATTCCGATTGCGGCGATCGGGACGGGGACGGCGACGTATCGCGAGCACCCGGAGTGGGCTTCGCAGGACCGGGACGGCAAGGTGAAGACGACGGGAACGATGGCCGGGCTGAAGGCCGTGATGTGCATGGCGTCGGCGTATCGGGAGAGCGCGGCGGACCGGATCATCGACGCGATTGAGCGGTTCCGGCTGGCCTATGTGAAGCTGGACCTGACGACGATCTTCAATGCCTACGGCGAAGCGCCTGGCTGCTGGGCGAAGGGGCACGATCACGGCAACTGGGCCGAATCGCTGAACCGGATATATGAAGGTATCTCGTATGTCACCGGCAAGATTTATCAGAAGCATCCCGAGGTGCTGCTGGATTTGACCTTCGAGTTGTGGGGGCAGAAGCACATTATCGACGCGGGCCTGCTGGCGGCGGGCGACCTGGACTGGATGAGCAATGTGGACGACCGGCAGCCGGACTCGGCGGGGCCGATCCAGGCGCGGCAGTTGCTCTATGGGCGCGCGGCCACGATGCCGGTAGAGGCCATGCTGATTGGGAATATCCACGCGGAGCTGCCGACGATCGAGGAGAGCTTTGCCACGGCGATCGGGTCAGCGCCGCTGCTGCTGGGCGATTTGCGCAAGCTGAGCGCGGCGGACCGGGCGTGGTACCACGAAAAGATCGGGTGGTTTAAAAAGCTGCGGCGGAGCACGAAGATCAGCGAGAGCTTTTTTCCGCTGGGCAGTTGGCAGCAGACGACGCCGGGGGCGTGGGACGGGTTTGCGCGGCTGGCGCGGAGCGGCGAAGGGGTGATTGCGCTGTTCCGCAACAAGAGCAAGGCGGAGGAAGCGAACGTGCAGTTGCCGCTGTTGCCGGCGGGGCGCTACAGAGTGCGGTCGGTCATCAGCGGGAAAGAGCTGGGCGTGAAAGGAAATGCGGAGTGGGCGCGCGGCGTGGGAGTGAAGTTTGCGGGGCCGGTGGAGGTGGTGGAGGTAACGGCGGTTAAGGCGTGATCTTGCGGGTGCGGGCATAGAGAGCTTCGAGGGCGTCGCAGGCGGAGCGGACGCCGTCCTCGTGTTGCAGGCGGTTGGCGACCAGTTCGGCGCGGCGGGCAATCTGCCGGTTCGCAAGCATGGCTTTGAGTTTGCGCGCCACGCGCAGCGGCGTATAGTTGGCGCGCGTAATCATGCGGGCTACCTTGAGGCGGCGCATGCGGCGGGCGTTGTCGGGCTGGTCATGGGAGTAGGGCATGATGAGCATGGGCTTGCCGGCGCGCAAGCATTGCGCGGTAGTGCCGACGCCTCCCTGATGGACGACCATGGCGGCACGCGAGAAGAGCGCGGAGTAAGGCGCGTATTCGGCCACGCAGATGTGCGGGGGCAGGGCTTGGCGGGGGTGATTGCGCGGGTCTGAGCCGATGAGCAGCACGGCGCGAATGCCGAGGCGGATGGCGGCGCGGGCGGAGAACTCGTAGAAGTTTCCGGCGGCGAGGACGGCGGCGGAGCCGAGGGTGAAGACGACGGGCGGCTCGCCGTTGGAGAGGAAATCTTCCAGGACGGGCGACAAGGTGGCGTTGCCGGCGTCGGCATCGTAGTAACAGAAGCCGGTGATCAGGGTGTTGGGGGGCCAGTCTTTCTGCTCCTCGCCAAGGACGGTTGAGAAGAGCGCAAGAACGAGGTAAGGCGAGTGCTTGGCGTCAAACAGGGGGTTGGCGCCGCGAGGCAGGCCCAGTTCACTGCGCAATGAGTAGATGGGCTCCGGCCACTTGCGGCTGACAAAGCGCGCCAGGCGGCGTATGACGTGGCCCAGACCCGGCACCGTTTTGTCGGCGCGGGCCAGGCGGGGATACATGGGCAATACCGGCGGATCGAAGGCGGAGAAGAAGGAGATGGGCGCGAGCACGTAACTGGCCCAGGGAATGCTGGTGACTTCGGCGACGAGTGGGCCGGCGTAGTTGAGCTCACCGATGAGCAGCAGGTCAGCGCGCTCGGGTTGGGTGGCTGCGTGGAGCAGGTCGTCGTACGATTGGCGAAGAGAGGGAAAGAGGAAATCGCGCAGGCCGTGCTCGGTGCCTTTTTTTACGTCGTAGACCATCTCGACGAGGACGGAGTTGCTGGGATCGATGTCCGGACGGACGGGGTGGAACTCGAGGCCGAGGGGGCGAATCTTGGGCTGGTAGACCGCCGGCAGCGCCATGACGGGCACATGCCCGCGGCGCTTGAGTTCGAGAGCGATGGCGATGAGGGGATTGGTGTCCCCGTAGGTGCCGATATTGGAGAGAACAATGCGCACAGAGAATCCCTGGAGGGCGATTTGCCCCCGCCTTGAGGGTAATGCATGAGGGGGCTGCGGTTGGGGCGACTGGTTAAGGGCGGGCCAATTGGGGCGGGGTTTGGCGATGGCGCAGATGAAACTGGAGGTCTTTGGCAGGACACTGCGGCGAGCAACTTGTGCGCTGCAAGCAACGTCAACAGAGTGAGGCCAAGGCATGAGATGTGCAGAATTTTAGGAAAACAGCTCGTTCGTCTCCGCATGGCCGTCAACCCAATTGCATCCAAGATAGCACCGTCTCGCAGGGCGGGAGACGGATTGGTTGAACGATCGAACCAGGCCCGGTCTCGCCTTGGCGGAAGGCTGGTATTCTTGCCCTGTTGGTAACCGGTATGGAGACCCCTATGCGAATCAAAAGCAGTACCCTTTTTGTGAACTTTGGCGTGGTTGCGTCGATTCTTGCCTGCGGCCTTTTTGCCGCGCCTGCGCTGCTGAGTGCGCAGCAGCCTTACAAAGTGATCGACCACTGGAAGCTGGGCGGCGAGGGGTGGTGGGACTACCTGATTGTTGACGGGGCGGCGCACCGGCTCTACCTGACACGCGGGGCGCAGGTGCAGGTTCTGGATACTGCGACGGGCAAGCTGGTGGGTACCATCGCGGGGCTGCACGGGACGCATGGCGTGGCCCTGGATACGGCCGGGAAATTTGGCTACATCTCAGACGGAGGCGGGAATGCCGTGGTGGTGTTTGACCGCGCGACTCTGGCGACGGTGGCGACGATTCCCGCGGGGCAGAATCCGGACGGGATTGTGTTCGAGCCGGCGACGCAGACGGTGTGGGCCTTCAACGGGCGCAGCAAAGATGCGACGGTGATCGATGCGGCGACGCGGAAGGTGGCGGCGACGATTCCTCTGCCGGGGAAGCCGGAGTTTCCGGTGGCGGATGGGCAGGGAACGGTGTATGACAACATCGAGGACAAGAGCGAGATTGTGCGGCTGGACGCGCACACCAACAAGCTGACGGCGGAGTGGCCGCTGGCGGGCTGCGAAGGCCCGAGCGGGCTGGCGCTGGACACGGCCGGAGGACGGCTGTTCCCGGTGTGCGACGGCAAACACATGGGCGTGGTGGACACGAAGACCGGCAAGACGATCGCAACCCCGGGCATCGGGGACGGACCGGACGCTGCGGGATGGGACGCCAAGGGCAAGCTGGCATTTGCATCGAGCGGCGATGGAGTTCTGTCGGTGGTGGACGCGGGATCGGCGGATTACAAGACGATCGAGAGCCTGGCGACGCAGCGGGGAGCGCGGACCATGGCCTATGACGCGTCGGCCGACCGGATTTACCTGGTGACGGCGGAGTTTGGGCCGCGGCCTGCGGCGACGCCGGAGAATCCGCGCCCCCGGCCAACAATAGTGCCCGGTACTTTTACGGTGATTGTGGTGGGGCGGTAAACCGGCGGCGGTGGATCGGGTCTTCCGTCCCTGCGGCTTTCTTTGGCCGCGGGGACGGACCAGCTTAATCCCCGCGATTTGAACCCTATCTGCACATGAAGATTCTTTTTGGCATCGTTGCTGTGATTCTGGTTGTGGCCTCGCTGGTCGCGGACTACAAGTGGCGGCAGTGGATGGCGAGCAAAAGGCGCGACCGGCAGTGAGGATGCAGCTTTCCCTGATTTTGTGCCGTTACAATCAAGGATAGGGAGCCGTCCAATCGCTATGTCACGAAATTTTTCCTTTGCCCCCCGTGTATCCGCCGGCAGCAGCCGGACCCACCTGCTTTTGAGCCTTGCGGCAGCCACGCTTCTTTTTGCCGCTGCAGGCACAGCCCGCGCTCAGTTTGGCGAGCCGCCCACCACTCCGGTCCACGACCCTTCAGCCCTGCGTCCGCCGGCCGGCGCGCGCGTGGCGCTGGTGGAGTTTGCCGATATGGAGTGCCCGGATTGCGCCCGCGCCAATCCGCTGCTGAAAGAGGCTGCGGCCAAATACCACATTCCCTGGGTGCGGTACGATTTCCCGCTGCCCATGCATAGTTGGAGCTTCAATGCGGCGGTGAATGCGCGCTGGTTCGAAACCAAGAGCAAGGCGCTCGGCGACGAATACCGCGACGAGGTTTTCGACAATCAGATTTCCATCTACAATCCCGGGGCACTGCGGCAGTTTACCGAGAAGTTTGCGCAGAATCACAACATTGCCCTGCCCTTCGCCATCGATCCGGACGGGAAGCTGACCGCGCTGGTGAAGGCTGACTACGCACTGGGCCAGCGGATCGGGATTGAGCACACACCGACGATCTGGGTGGTCACGGCCAACAGCAAGGGCGCGCCGTTTGTGGAGGTGGTGGACCGCAGTAAGCTCTACCAGATGATTGACCAGGCACTGGTGGACACAAAGGGAGCTTCGGGTCACAAATAGCCGGCGAGTTCATTCGACAAGATGGAACGGCGCATCCCCATCGGATGTGCCGTTTCTTTTTTTGCCGGCGGCGTGGGAGCGCTTGCCTCGATTGATCGCGGCTCAGTCGCCGGTGTGGATCTGGACGAGGGCCGGCTCTTCGGCGCCGTGCGCGCCGGGAGAGATGGTGGTGATTTGCGGGGCGCGCCAGTGGTCAATGTAGCTGATCTTGTGGACGCAGCCGATGGTGCAGTTGGGGGAGCAGGATTTGGCGGTGAGGAATTCGCGTTTGACGTCGGCGGTGGTGTAGCCGGAGAGAGGCACGCCGGGGTAGCCGCGCTGCTGGGAGCAGTAGTGGACCAGGCCGTCTTCGCAGATGTAGAGGTAGCGGGAGCCGGCGCGGCAACGCCAGTCGTTGGGGCGGCCTTCGGCGATGGCTTCCTGGAAGTGGTCGAAGCGCGAGTAGTTGACCTTGCGGCGGTGGTTCATCTCGTAGTAGACCTTGGCTTCGTTCTCCTTGAGGGGCTTGAGCTGGCCGCTGCCGTCGTGGATGATGCCGATGGTGGAAGTAAAGCCGAGGCCGATGGCGCGGCGGCCGATGACGAGGGCGTCGTTGGGATCGCGGAAGCCGCCGCCGACGACGGAGTTGATGTTGATGTGGAACTCGGCGTACTGGGAGAGCATTTCCAGCTTCTTGTCGAGGACCTTGAGGCTTTTCTTGGAGACTTCGTCGGGGTCTAAATTATCGATGGAAATCTGCATGTGGTCGAGGCCGGCGGCGTTCAGGCGCTCGATGCGCTCGATGTTGAGCAGATAGCCGTTGGTGATCATGCCGGCGATGGCGCCGGTCTTGCGGATGCGGCGGATGATGTCGTCGAGGTGGGGATGGGTGAGGGGCTCGCCGCCGGAGATGCCGACCATGGCTGTGCCGAGGCGGCCGAGGTGGTCGATGCGGCGGAGCATCTCGTCGAGGGGGACGGGCTCGGAGACTTTGTCGTACTCGTTGCAGTAGCCGCAGGAGAGATTGCAGAAGCGGGCGGGGACGATTTGGGCGAGGACGGGGTGGCCGGTGGTGGCCAGGGCGCGGGCCACCATGGAGAGCTCGCGGACCTTGCGGGTGGCCGCAATCCAGCGGCCGCGCGGGGTCGATCTGCGGGGGGTTGGCATCTCTTCTATTGAAACACAGGGGTCGGGGGATCGGCTCCAAGGCCGGAGAGATCCGCGCTGCACGGATTTAGGAGTTCCTTCCGGGGTAGGTGGGAATGTGGGCGGGTACCCGTCGGATCAGATTGTTGGCCACGGCAGGGCCTGTGTGATGGCGATGCCACACGATTTTCCGGCGCGGTAGGAGCACCTGATCTTCACGCTTCGGCGTCTTCCGGGACTTCAGCGTTTTGCGCTTTCACCATTGAATTCAATCCGGTTCAGGGACTCCGGCCCGACCCGGTCTTGCCGCCCCAGGTTACTCGATTGATGGGCCTTGCGGAAATTTAATCTGTGTTTGTGTAAAATTGGGGCAATAATTGCTAGGGGTAAAGTGAGTCGTGTATGATGCCGATTCATCAAACTTGGGGCAACCTCTTGCCTCCAAGTGACGTCAAAATCTACCAGAGGTGGTCTTGCACAGGGGGAAACATGACGGGAACAGCTTCGAAAAACGACTTCTCTGTTGTAGGCGGCCAACATCTAGGGTCGTCCCCGTACAGTTTTGGCGTCCCTGTTGGCGGCGCGCGTGAGCACCCGCTTGAGCCCTCGACGACGGTCGCGCTCCCGTTCCTCCCGGTCACGGTTTTGAATGACGCCATCCTTGTGACAAGATTTGGTCCATTAGCTGAGGACCGTTCGGAGTCAGAGTCATAGTGACCTTATGAGAAGAGCGAAACTCACTTTTCAAGGCGCTGCTTTCAATTGCGGCATGGAGCAGCTCCGCGTCAATGCTCTGAGTAGTGTTTAGTGCCATGTTCCCGGCGAATGCAGTGAACAGCTGTCCCGATGGGAAGAACGGCTCGGTGTTCTCGAAAGCCTTCTCAAAATCGCAATAGAGATCCCACATCGTGTTCTCCAGATCCGGCCCGGGGTCTGGAAGAACCTTTAGCTTCAAGTCTTGCTTTGCCTCTTTTCTGTTTATTGGATGGCCGTGGAAGTAGAGCTTCGACGTCATATTCTCGACAAGTTCATCGATGATGTGGTCTGCGTCCCCCTCCATATGCGTCTTCAGCACTTTCGTCGCAATCATCCTTGACTGTGAGACGAAGCGCTCGACGTTTCCGAGCGCAAGTGGGTGCACCTGAGCGCACAGAGACTCGATGGTCTTCACCAGTTCGTCCTCGTGCGTGATTCCGACCGTCTTCTTTATGAATGCTACGTAGGCCTTCACGTCCTCCACGCTAATTGCGATGGGCTGTCCTTGTTGGTTTTTTGGATTGAAATCGTTGCTCACAGATGGATCTATAGGCCCAAGTTCGCCGAAGGGGTGCATCACGATCTCATCGGCGCCAAGTGCAAGTAATGTTGCCGCGCTATACGCTCGATAGGGAATCATGACACGGAATTTTTGCGCAAATTCCCGGAAGAGCGATACGAGCCTCCAAGGCACAACCCCGTTTCCTCCGTTGCTCACCAGGAACAGGTCAAGTCGGGGGATGGGCCGGGGACGAATCGCTAGGAGATGATCGAACATCACCCTTACCTGATCGTCCGAGATTAGCCCTTGAACCCCGGGGCGTAACGACGTAAGGAGGCAAATCACCGAAGAACTTCGCAGCTCTTCGAGCCTTTTAATGAGTTCCGTTCTGGTTGGAGGTTTCCGTGTGTCTGATCCCTTTGACTGTTTCCTGGCCACTGTCAGTCCTCTGGGCTGCGGTTCAAGCAGAAGAAAAGGCAGCCGCAGGCCGGCGCCACCGCTCGACAAGTCGCGGAAGCCCCAGGCAACCCGCGTAAAGGATACACCACGCGTACCTTGGAGCGGCCGGCATCCGCCGCACCAACTTACGAGTGCGGCCTTAAATGGCACCGGCCCAAGCATTCGATGCTTCCGCCAAGGTACCTTGATTTGCGCTACCGTCCCGAGCCGGTGCGACGTTCGGCGTCCATGAGGTTGGTTAGGATGTCGTTGATGCGGGTTAGGTGGCCTTCGCCTTTGGAGCGGAGCCAGGCGAGGACCTGGGGGTCGAGGCGGACACTCACCGGCACCTTGCGCTTGCTGCCGCGCAGCCGGACCATGTGCGCAAGCTGCTCCTCGGTCAGCCGCGGAATGTCGGAGTAGTCGATCCCCGAGTCATCTCCCGCCGCCTGTGCGGCAGCACCACGCCGCACAGCTTCCTTTTCGGCCTCAGTCCATTTCCTGTTCCTGATATCTTCTGACGTCATTCTTATCGGCCCGCCGTGCGCTGATGATGCGGACAATCTCTTGGCCATCGCGATCCTCCCTCGGGGCCTCTGGCGACAGGCCTTCGTCGCTGGGGTGTCGGTACACATGCGCAACCAACAAAATCAATGCGGTACCGGACTCCACCGAAACCGCGCCAAGGGCATGCCAACGCTGCTCCCCGGCTTCATCCACCCGATCAAGCTCGACCAGGCGGTCGGGATCCTCAAAGACCAGAGCCGCGAGCTCGAATGAGATTCCACCGTGGTTGCGCTGGTTCTGCCGGTTCTTGCGTTCGTCCCATTCGTAGCGCACTGTGTATATACAGACTGTAGCACAGAAAGGGGGCCGGCCGGAATGCGGCGGCGCCTCTTTGTGCTGTATTCGCGCTGAGTCTCAGGCGTGGCCGATGAGGCCCTGGGATTTCCACTCTTCCATCTGGCGCTTGAGCACGTCCATCTGACGGTGGAGTTCCTGCATTTGTTGGGGCGAGATTTTGAAGTCTTCGGGCTTGTAGGTTTTGCGGAACTCTTCCATTTGCTGACGGATCTGGTCGAGCTGGAAGTCTTCGGCACTGATGCGGTCGCGGAGGGCTTCAGCCTGCTGGCGGAGCTGGTCGGCGGTGGACTGGGCCTCGGCACGGATCTGGTCAGCGAATTTGGGGTCGAGTTGGGGCGCGAATTCGGCGGCTAGATCGGCGACGAGGGGGCAATCGGCGGAGGGGAAGAACTCTTCAAGCTGGAGTTCGCTGTGGCGTTTGGAGTCGACCTGGAGGGTGAGGGTCTGCTGCTTCCTGTCGCGGAGGATGGTGACCTGGACGGGCTTGCCCTGGTTGGAGCGGAGGGAGCGGTCCCAGTCGGCGAGGGTGGTGATGGGTTCCGGGCCGACCTTGAGGATGACGTCGAAGGCCTTGAGGCCGGCGGTGGCGGCTTCGCTCTTGCGGGCTACCTGCTTGATCATGAGGCCGCTGGAGACGCCGAGGTACTCGGCCATCTGCGAGGTGAGGGGCTCGACCATGGCGCCGACGTTGAGGGTGCTGCCGAACAGGGGCATGTGGAAGCCGCCGGGCAGCGGCACATCGCCGCCGGAGAGGATACCCATGCCGGAGGGCTGGGCGAAGACATCGCCGCTGGAGCCGATGCGGCTCCAGATGTCGTGTTCCATGGCCTGGCGGTCGGCCAGCGCGAGGGTGAGGGTTTGCTGGTTGCCGTCGCGGCTGATGACAAGGGAGACTTTGCGGCCGGCGGGGATTTCGCGGAGCATGCGGCGGAGTTGCTCGGCGCCCTCGACGGGCTGGCCATTGAGCTGGAGGACGACGTCGTTGACCTTAAGGCCGCTCTGGCCGGCGGGGGCATCGTGATCGATGAGGGTGATGAGTGCGCCGCGCACCTCTTTGAGCCGGAGCGCCTGGGCTTTTTCCTGGTCGACGTCGGCGACGTCAACGCCGAGATAGCCCTGGGAGCTGGAGTGCGCCAGCAGCGGGCTGGGCTCCTGGACGAGATCGACGATATCGCGCGATTGCGCGCGGGCAGCGGGCGGCATGAGGGCCGGCACGGTACCCAACACCAGGGCAAGAGCAAGACTCCAATACGACTGCAAAAGGCGCTTCATTTCTTCTTCTCCATCGACTGCGGGCGCCCATTCCTGAATTCGTGCGGCTCAGTGAATTGAGGGCAACCTTGAATTGTTTCCGGTTCCGCATTCAGTTCTTTCGACGATGCGGTGGGCGGAAGGTGAGACACGACTACTGGATTTCCGGCACCCGGTTCAGGACTTGTCTCGAAACGGTACGAATCTGCGGATTGTGATCCGAAGTGGAAACGGTGTAGAGGACCTGGCGGACGCTGGTGTCGGCCTGGACGGGCTCAAGAGTGTTCATGGCGGCGATGCGAATGCGCGGGTCGGCGTCGTACAAGAGGGCTTCAAGGACGGCGTCGCGGACGCGGACATCTTCGGCGACGTAGGACGAGAGGCCCTCGAGGGCTTTCTGACGGACGCCGGCATTCTTGTCATAGCGGAGGGCCACCATGAGGGCATCGCGGATGCCAGCGCCCTGGCAACTGTGGCCGGCGCGGCACTCGGCGGCCAACAGGCCGACCGAGTCGTCGCGGACGCCGGCGGAGGCGGAGTTCTCGCTGGCCAGCATGAGCAACTGGCGGATGGCGGGATCGTCGAGCGAGCCCTGCATCCGCTGCGGGACGAGTTGGTTGTAGCGCACCTCGACCATTTCGCTGTTGGGCTGGCGGACGATGCTGGAGATGTTGGCGATCTCAGCGGGCGCGGCCTGAGCCAACTGCTGCGCGGAGGCAGCGGAGGCGGCAGAGACCAGCGCGGCGGCGTGGGCGGCGCGATTCTGAGCGACTGTATAGCCGCCGAGGCAACCTGCGCCTGCGCCGATGACGATGAGCAGACAGGCAGCGACGGGCGCGGCAGTCATGCCGGCAAAGTTCAAGAGGATGCGCTGGCCGAGGCGCTCATACCAGCGGCGGGGCGGCAGGGCGTCGAGCGCTTCTTCAAGCCGGATGCGGGAGCGCGCGACCAGGTTGGGGTCGGGCTCGGCGACCGGGTAGGCGTCGGCGAGGACCTTGAGCGCCTGCAATTGCCTGCGTTCGGTTTCGCAATCGGGGCAGCCGGTCATATGGCGCTCCAGTTCGTGGATCGTTTCGTCGGGCAGCTCGGCGTACGCTGCCGCCACGATACGCTCGTGGGCAAGTTCGCAATTCATCGTTTACGTCCTTCCAGCCTCAAATGCTCAGCTCTTCGCCCTGAAAATCTGGCATCCCATCAAGGGATTGCCTGGGGCGTTCAACGTAACCCCGCCAACTGCAGCCTTAGTTTTTTCGTGGCCCGGAAGAGGGTATTCTTGGCGGTCTCTTCCGTGGTGTTCAGCATCTCTCCGATGGTGCGCAGTCGGAGACCCTGGTAGTGTTTCAGTTCAAAAACCATGCGCTCACGGGGGGTCAGCTTGGTGAGCGCGGCCTGAATCTGCTGGCCGAGCAGCTTGCGGTCCAGTTCCTTGGCCGGGTTGGAAAACGACCGGTCGTCGGAGACCGAGGCCAGCAGATCAATCTCGTCGCCGGAGCGGTCAAGGACCACGGCGCGATCTTCGCGGCGGGTCTTGCGGCGGCGGAGCTGGTCAAGACAGAGATTGGTGACGATGCGGTAGATCCAGGTGTAGAAGGAGCACTCGAAGCGGAAGTTGCCGATGTAGCGGTAGGCCTTGAGGAAGGCTTCCTGGTAGATGTCTTCCGCGTCGTGCTCGCTGCCGGTGAGGTGAAGGGCGAGGCGCAGGACCTGCTGCTCGTATTGGCGGACGAGGGTGTCAAAGGCGGCGCGGGAGCCGGCCTGGGCCTCGCGAATGAGCTCCATTTCAGGGGCGCGGGCCTGGAGGCGCTCCTGGGCTTTGGCGCGATCGCGGTCGGTGGAGTCGATGGGCGTGGAAGCAGCCATACCTGGGGAGGATTGTACCCTCCGGGCAGGGGGCCAAGCCAAAGCCCCTGGAATCCGGGCCGGGAAAGAAGGGTGGACCGCCGCATCGGTTGCCATGAATCTTCGCTCCGGGTGGAAGAGATTACCGCACTGGAGTAGACGGGGAGGGGGTGAAATTGTGAGCAGGGCGGACCTGCGCTCGGCTGCGAGGGACTCAGGGCCGGGTGCTGGCCGGTACACTGGGAAGCGATGAGCGGAAATCTGTTTGGCGAGGCGGGCGGCGAGGCGGCGAAGGCGTGGTTTACGGCGCACTGCGACGGGGGGTCGCGGGGGAATCCCGGGCCGGCGGGATATGGCGCGGTGATTGAGGACGCCGAGGGGCGGACGGTGGCGCGGCTGAGCGAGTTTCTGGGCGTACAGACAAACAACTTTGCCGAATATCACGGGCTGCTGGCGGTGTTGCGGTGGGCGATTGAGAACGGGGCCGGGCGGGTTAGAGTGGTTTCCGATTCGGAGCTGATGGTGAAGCAGATGCAGGGCAAGTACAAGGTGGCAAGCCCGGTGTTGCGTCCGCTGTATGAGGAGGCGCGGAAGCTGTCGCGGCGGCTGGAAGGCTTTGAGATGCGGCATACGCTGCGGGGCGGGAACAAGGAAGCCGACCGGCTGGCGAACGAGGCGATGGATCGCGGGATGGGGAAAGGCAGGGAACAGGGAATAGGGAACAGGGAACAGGCGCGGCCTTATGGGAAGTTGGAGACGACTCCGATTGCGCGGCCGGTTGTGGCGCCTGCGGCCAAGCCGGCGCGGCAGGTGCTGGAAGGGTTTGTGAAGGGCGGGGTGGTGCATCTGCTGGAAGGCGAGCTGCCGGATGGAATTTTTGTGAAGGTGATTCGGGAGTAGACCGCCGGATGGGTCGGCACGCGCGTTTTGCGTGATGATCCGTTCACCGATGAGCGCGTGTTTCGCGCGGATGCGCGTGTTTCCTTACGGCGGCTGCGCTCTGCGGCCACCTTGTTTCGTTCTCCTACACTTTTCTGCCCAGGTCGTTGCGCCAGGCGTGGCCGGAGCGCTCGAGGAGGTGGTCGCTGCACTCGGGACCCCAGGAGCCGGCGAAGTAGTTGGGGAAGACCTCCGGTGTTTTGGCGGCCCAGGCTTCGAGGATGGGGGTGTAGAGGGCCCAGTTGATCTCGACGCCGTCGCGGTGGGAGAAGAGAGTCTGGTCGCCGAGCATGGCGTCGAGCAGGAGGCGCTCGTAGCCATTGGCGCTGGATTTGCCGAAGGCGGCGGCGTAGTCGAAGTCCATGTTGACGGGGCAGACATCCATGTTGGGGGTGGTGGGCACCTTGGCGCCGAAGCGGAGGGCGATGCCTTCGTCGGGCTGGATGC